>Ga0315306_10000610_pt1 | contig 17373 bp, 20 predicted proteins | sample TDP1_MG_FD_203803 | JGI IMG/M metagenome (GOLD analysis project Ga0315306, IMG submission 203803) | Freshwater sediment microbial communities from Lake Towuti, South Sulawesi, Indonesia - TDP1 | ecosystem: Environmental > Aquatic > Freshwater > Lake > Sediment | place: Indonesia: South Sulawesi... | reverse complement strand
GACGGATCTTCAAGGCGGGGTTCCTGGCGGACCATTCCCTGCTATTACTTTGGACTCCACGTACCAGTGGGTTTTTCCTGACATTGAACCCGGTAAGGACGTTCATGCTGATGTATCCTTTGATCCGAACCTCGTGCCAGGCTCATTCACCCCTGCTTTCTCAGCGTCACGAACAATCACTCCAACCAAACTCGAGTATCCTGGGGGCACGCAGACGATTACCCTTTCAGTAACGCCCCAGAAGTCCGAATTCGCTGGAGTGGCACGAGGCATCGGTCTCGGTGTTGGGTTTTTCGAGGATGATAACTTAACGTTCTCTGTTGTTTCTGTGACATGGCCAACTGTCGGTGAAGAGGAAAGCCTAACCCCAGGTCAAACTGAAAAGTACGTGGCAGCTTCTATAGGAAACCCGAGATTAGGCGTTACATACACTCTAGTGGTCGTCATCAGCATTGGGCTGAAAGAGGGGATAAGAACAGTTGAGTACAAGCCCGGTTCCGATGTAAGTGACACCGTTATATCGGCAGGCGGCGGCACGGCTTATGGAAAAGGCAATCATACGTTCGTAACCGAGAGCGGAACTTGGGAATGGAACACAACAAGCGAACATAATTGGGTTATAGGGGGAGCGGACACCATAATGGAAACTGTTCGCTTCTTGCCCTCTTCGCAGCTCTCTCTAGGTTACAAACTAATGATCCACAACATGCCTCCTGGTTCGGATTTTGAAACTTGGGATAAGGGAGGCATTTTCTCGTCAGAGGATATTCCGGTCTCGTTCGTAAGGGAAAATGCAACTGTCTATTACTACGCGGCGGAAAAGTCTAGGTACAGATTCGTCGGGTGGAGCGGGGATTATGATTCGAGCTTGTTCGACTTCAACATCAGGGCTAAAAATTCGACAGTGATTTATACGAATTGGGGAAAGGAATATGAGGTAACGATTCAGGTTTCGAAGGACTCTTCCCTAGTCAAGGAGAAACAAGAATGGTATACTGAACATGAAACCCTTCAATATGAAGCGCCACAAAGGATGACAAAAGACTTCTTCTACGATTACATACTCGACCATTACACGATCAACGACGTTATCCACAGAGAACAAGGGATTTCCGTTGATGTCACGGAGCCAATTGACGCAATAGCCTATTATAGAATTGAATTAAACATCGTGAACATCTCGATAGGAGCTCTCGTTCTGTTAGCGGCGGCTGCTATTCTCATCTTTCTAGGAATGCGGAAGAGAAAATCTGTTGCACCAAGGCCTGAGCAATCTGCATGAGTCATAGATCTAGAACTCTTGGTGCGTAAAGAACAAGGGATCGAAAGACAAGCCAGAAGTACTCCCAGAAAAGCCTCAGAAACTCAGGTGGTACACAATATCAGCCTTCCTTCTGAAGGCGTAAAGACTGAGTCTTAGCGTCGTCCAATCTTACCTTTCTTTGTTTTACCTACAAGCCTTCTGTAAATGTCGCGTTTCTGTAAATACCTCGTTAATGCCACAATGCTTATGACTGCCGCTGCGACAGCCGTGGCCATTGCTCCGTAAATAACCATTGATAATGATTCTATCGCGGACAGTCTAGATGAAAGGTTCTCCACCGAGGTGTTAAGGGTTTGGATTGCATTTTCAAGTGTTTGTGTTTGGTTTTGAAGACTTGCCAGTTGACCTTCAAGTGCTTCAAGCCTTTCCCAGAGTGCTATGACTTCAAAAGAGGTTTCCGCTGTTATGTTGGCGGATGAATCGTAAACATTTATTCTCCATATGCCTGGCTTATCTGTTATTTTCAGTGCATAAATGGCTCCCATTGAGTAGTTGCCATCAGAAGCAACCTGACCATCTCTTTCGACTTTTGTGGTATTGCTTGGATCAAATAGTTTAATGGATACTGAAGCGTTTGGGGTGGCTGTTCCAAATATGGAGATGGAGTCACCTATGTTGTAGGTTGGAGGACTTTTGTTCACTTCGACTGTAAGAGACTTCGCTGAAGCTATTGCCGGCGTTGATACAAGCATTACTAGAATTGCCAGTAATGTGAGAGATGAATTTCGGACTGTAGGATTTCGGGTCTGATTCCATAGAGCGTTTCTCATTTTCCTTCACTCTTCTTACTCTTTTCTCCATACAAGCCATAAAAGCCTTTTTCAGAATTTCACCTTGATCCATCGATATGAATTCAGGTACTTCTAAAAAGAACTGCAGATCTGATTTTACATTTAAATTCCTTTAAATAATTCTTTTAAATAGTTCAGTTTTGGCTACTAGAATTATTTCATGTTTATGGGGTTTGGGGTTTGGGGTTTGGGACTCAAATTTTTATACAACCAACTCTAACTCCCCAACTTACTCTCTCTACACAAAAACCAAAAAACACACACCCTGAACGCATCAGACAAAAAAGTTTTTACTATGGTTAATAGCTTAGTATTGAGATATATATGGCTGTTAATGCCGATATCGTATTTTATGACATCTTCAATCGCAGTTTCACAGAGGTTATGATGTTCAGAGCAACCTAAGGAGTTTAGACATAGAAAAAGAAAACCTATACATCTTGGGAACGATACTCTTAGTGACGGAGTTTGCATATGAATCGTAAGTTTCTGTTGAGGTTTTCGCTCCTTACCGTGTTAATGGTTCCATTAGTTGCTGCCCTACTGCCAATTGATGCGATTGCAGTTGCAATGTTCGTAGGGTTTTACATTTTTGCTTCCTACTTCCTTTATTTAAGGTATGTGAAAAAAATGAAGCCTAAATATCCACTTTCTCCCCCCAGTCCAGAGCAAGACGTATACTTTCCAAGAACCAACATTCCCCGACCGATCTACAAAGACTACTATAACCACCCCGAATATTTCGACAAAAAGAAGAAAAAAACAGGAAAAAAATGATGCACCCAACAAAGATCATATTGTTTGGGTCTGGAGGTTAAACTTTACCCCCAAACCAAACCCAAACCCAAACACACACAAAATTCTTAAGTCACATAGGTCTGAAGTGTTCTCCATGGTGAAACTTAACAAACGAACCACAACACTGTGGATTGTAACTGCTTTTGTTGCGGGTTCTTTGGGGGCATCGTTAAGTGACATGGTTAGACAAAACTCTTGGTTTATTGTTTATGCGGGTTTGATTTGTGCTTGGCTTTTTGTGCTTACTGGAATCGCTACGGTTCATCTAGACGAAAAGAAACCAGAGAAACTATAGGTGGAAGAAGTAGCAGTAAAGATACCCCTTCACAAGCCGCTTTTCCTGTTTGTGTGTGCATTAGATTTTGACTCTTTTCGCTGAAGAAGTGCATTTACTGCGTTGGCAAGAGATTCGCATGCAGCTCGTCTGTCTTCGAGAGAGCGATCGGACTCTTGGTTCTCAATCTCTTTCTGGGATTCTCGTATCTGCCCGATGACCATCTGCTTCTTTCTCTCATATTCGTCTCGCAACCCTTCTTGTTCAGCAGTGAAATTCAGCACGGCTAATTTGAGATCTATTTGTGCAGAGTTCAGTCTCTGATTTGCTTCTGCCTCTTTTTGCGCCTTGGCTTTCATCGAGAGGACTCCGAAAATGCCCGTTCTCATTCGAGCTATACGATCCAGTTCCTCTCTGAGATTGTCAACAATGCGGGACAAACGGTTGATCTCACGGTCTCGGCGCCCCTGAATCTCTTTCGTCTTTGTAGCATATTCTTCTTCGATTCGCTAAGAAGAATCCTATTGCCTGAGAGATTTTTGACGGCTTCATCACGGGAAACTTCCTCACGCCGTCTTTCTTCAAGCAGAAGTCCAATATTTGAGAGTATTTGCAAACGCTCCTTTACGAATTGGTTATCGACACTTATGGTTGGACTAGACTCAAACTTGGACAGAACCTCTCCTAGGTTAGCTAACCAACGGTCGAAGTGCTCATAGAACGGGGAAACGGCAAAGACCTGCTTTCCCAGAATACGTAGACTGTTGAGAGTTTTGTCCACAACCTCTTCTGGAGTCGGAACATGCTTTTCCTCTGACATGTAGCTGCGGCGAGATCGATGTTTCTTTCCTACAGCTTTGGCTTTAGGCTTTCCATATTTAGGCATTTCACGTCGTCGTCCAAATTTTCGAGGTGCTCTTGCCCGCGGTTGGTATACCATGAACAAAGCCTCTTGCATTTAATGTATTTAATGATTATATTTTGACCCCAAACCCAAACTATCTTCTCATATCCTCGCGTGTATCCCTTGTATCACGTATCACATAAAAACACGCAAAAAGTATTAACGGTATTGAAAGTGATTGTACGGATTGGTGAATTGAGTTCAAGTTTTTCCTTGTATTTTGTATGAATGCTACGCGTAAGGTTTTGCTCTCGCTCTGCCCAAGCTTTTCGTATATCTGGTTGATCTACAATAAAAAAGGGGAAAGTGTCACCTTTTTCCCTTAATCAAGGAACGTAACTATCCACTCTAAGATATCTAGCTTGTCTATTCGGCAGTAGTATCCAGTGCCAGCGCAATTGTTGTTGGTTCCAAATGATGTCACGGCCAATACGGTGTCTGTACCTCCGAGAAGGGCTGGACCTCCAGAGTCTCCGAATGCAGTGCCGCCCTTGCCTTGAGCTGGGTTCGCGGTGCACGTAATGAACTGGTCGCTTATTGCTGACTCAGTTGAGAGAAGCTTTGCTAGCGCATACATACGGACTCTTAGACCTGTCCAGACTGGCTGGCCGCCGCCTCTAATCTGCGTTTGCACACCGTAGCCTACCAAGTCAATGCTCGTCATCACCGCCAAAGTGTCGACAAGTCCTGCATTTGGGAGAGGCAAAATGGAACATTCAATATAGGTCATAATTTCTTATAGCTTCGTTGCAAGAGAATCAGTGATCTTGTTTTTATGCGGGTAGTGCGAAGACGACTAGAGCTCGTTCTTGTGCGGATCCAGTGGCAAGGAATGAGAATACCCTCCATTGTATTTTGATTGTATAGGTTCCTGGAACAATGTTCTCCCTATAGAAGGTGATCGAGTATGAAGCTGGAACAGATGAATTTGTCATGATCATCCAGTCTGAAGTCGGATAGGCTTGCGTCGTCGCGTTAATCATAGCCCTGGCATATAGGTAATTTCCTCCGCTGGTCCAAGCCTCCGTGCTAAACATCATTACCAGTGTGCTCTTCCTGGTCACAGTTATGTCGACAGACATGCCGGGCATGTCCACAAACTCATCCGATCTCGTCGATACTATTGTTGTAGACTGCGTTGCATTGTGCGGAATTGCAGAAGGTGCCAATTTAAGATAGGTTATTGCGTTATCAGCTATCTTTAACGTAGTGACAGCACCATCAGCGATTTTTAAAGTTACTACCGCGCCTGAAGCCATGTCTGCAGCGGTTATCGTTCCGTCCAGGATTTTTGCAGACGTTACTGCGCCGTCAGCCAACTTTATTGTTACAATAGCGTCGTCAGAAATTTTGGCTGTCGTGACACCAGCATCAGCAATCTTGGCCGTCGTCACTACACCATCGGCAATCTTGGCTGTTGTCACCGCGCCATCCGTAATCTTGACAGACAAAATCGATCCGTCTGCTAAGTCTGACGTAGTTATTGTTCCATCCAGTATTTTTGCTGAAGTCACACCGCCATCAACCAACTTAGCGGTTATGACAGCATTGTCCGCGATCTGGTTGGTTCCAATAGGGGCAGTGGGAGCAAAGTAAACAATAGCCAGAGTAGTAAGTAAAGATAGAATCCACGTGACAATGATTATGGGAATTAGTTTTCTCAATGAAATTGTTCCTTCAGTCACTTTCTATCACCTCCTCCATAATTTTGCTCATTAATTTCATATAATCCATTAAAAAGGTTTTACACGTACTTTCCCGGTGCGTGCGGGGTCAGAAATTAAGTCTGGCTTTCAGATTAAAATTCAATCCCGAACCAAACCGTTTTAACCTTCCAATTCGGCCTCGTTTTATTCGCTTTAATTTCAGATTTGAACCGACCTTTTTGGGCGATTTGCAGTAAAGAGTGTGATCTTAGACATCCATTCATGACATAATTCGTATAAAATGCATAAATCTAGAACAGATATTAATCGTATTTTGGCATTTACCGAATCAACGAAGGAGTTTCTAAAAATGGAAGATATAGTGATTGTTGCAAAGAAACGAGCCGAAAGATTTCATGTCAGGAATGTGGTGGTCGCGACCAATACAGGCGCTTCAGCGAGACACGTACGTGAAGTCTTCGGACCGAATTACCAAATCTTCGCGGTAGGAAATCCTAGGAGCGCAGCTGAACGAGGATTAGTCTACCATGCTGGCGTTGACGAGGAAACTCGCAGGAGTCTTGAGGGCCAAGGCATTAAGGTGATCTTGCTGGATCAAGGTTTTTTCCAATCGGCAGCGATTGGTGGTCAACCCTATGATCTGGGAGAGGAAGTTCCGGCAGAGATATGGCAGGGATCGCATAAGGTGCTCCCCGAGGATCAGATCGTTGGGAAGACACTTTCAGAAATTGTCAAGAAGGCACTGGAGGGTAGAATTAATGCACTAACAATAATTGGGCATACTATTCAGAGTCTGCTCGGAGATGGACCAGCAGTATGCATTGAAGTGACTGTTATGGCCGCCGACTCCGGATTCTTGCCTTTAGATGAAGATTGCGTTGCAATTGCTAGACTAAAGAATGTACATACACCCCATGCAATGTTAGTCCTGCACCCCGCAAAAGCTCGAGATTTCTTCAACATCCGCGTCAAAGATCTGGTAATCGTCCCTCAAGAGGAGGATCATTGGTTCAAAGACAAGCCTCTTTGGCCTGATGATTGAGATCATAGATAGTAAGGCGCATCTAAATCCTGAATAGATTGTTGAGATTAAAATGGATCAAATGATATTGAAGCAGATCAGAATCATACCCCAAAACCAAAGCGAAAGGAAAAGACCTTATGCATGTGTATTATAAGCTTTTCTTTTAGCTGGAAAACATGTGAACTGGGCTCATCCCTGAAAGTAGGAAGCAGAATGGTGGAAATTCCCCTAAGCAGCCGGCTTTTCACGGAAATTCAAACGGCAACTTAATCCCTATTAATCTATATTGGATAGAAGATGCGGTGAATTAGAGAGGAGGCTTAGGCCTTTGGCCAAGAATAGAAAATGCGAAAAATGCGGAGCCAGTTTGACTGACGAAGACGTGATGAAGATAAAAATTGAGGACGGTTCCTGGGAAGTCGTGCCCTTCACTCTGTGTCCCAAGTGCTTCACAGACCACATGCGTACCCTCGCAAAGGCTAGGCGGAGAGGCATGAAAGAACCCTAAGTCACACTTGCCTTTGATCTGTCGCTCGGTCCGTTTGATAGTCCGATTGTATGTATGGCTTTCTGCTTGAAGTCGCTTTCTCTGCATTAGAAGGTGTACGTCGCGAACCCATCGCCGCTTGCAGATAACGTCATTTCTTGGAAGGATTTAGGTCTAGAAAATGAGGAACGAATAGGGCACGAAGTCCATAGAATGTTTCAGAAGATAAAATGTTCAAGCTTCACAGGTTCGCTGCCAGTTCCTTGACTTTTTGTTTTATTTGATTGAATACTTTTTCTGCATATTCTTCCGGCATGTGGTATGGGTCTGTGATGTTCCAGACTATGGTCTTGTCTGAGCATTGGGGACACCTGGCTAGAACCGCATCCCTATGTCTCTGCTCCATGGTCACAATGAGGTCATATTGGTCAAGGTCTTTCCCGTCTAAACCTTCCGGAGCCTCTTTAAGAAACTCTTCGGCACCTTCAGTCGCCAAATACTTCCAAGCAGACTCGGCAACCGGAATCACCAGATGCACTCCAGCAGAGTCTACTTTGATGTCAGGTCTAAGCTTTCTCAATAAGGCTTCAGCCACCGGGCTTCTGAACGCGTTCCCCGAACAGACAAACAGCACCTTCATACCTGCTCACGCATAAGTTTCTAGACTCCAAGCAGCAAACCCTATTAAACCTTTACTTGCTTATCTGAGCCCCTAGGGTAGGAACTCAGAAGATAGTCAGAGCTCCCAGCCATCTAGGTTCTAAAATGCTGATTACAGCCTGTTAGGTTTCAAGTTAAGCCTACGAGCAGTATTGGGATGGTGAGTATCTCGCTGAAGATTTCTATGTCTCTCTTCACGTTATAGAACTTCGGCTCCTTGTAGGTTGAGGTAACATAGACGAGCACGTCAAGCTCACCTCGTTGCTTACCCAATATTGCTCTCAGGAAATCTCTGTGCACGGCGTCTATCAGGCTCAACTCTATTGAGACGGCTACCCCATCCTTGTAAGCGTCCCAGGTCCAAGAGGCTTCGGGGAAGATTCGATATTCCAGCAGCCAACCCTTGCCGTCGAAGGCTTCCTGGATCTCTTTGTGGTCGACTCTCCTGATGCTTCGCAAAACCATCTTAACCTCATGGTACAATCCTTTCTCTTCAAGAATCCCGTCGGCCTTTCGATAGATGAAAAGCTCAAACTTAGCCAACACAGACCTCCTCGAAAGAAAGCCAATCTCTTTTTTTGAGTATTCTCTTATTTAAAATTAACAGCTTGAAGCCTTTCAAAGACTAGCGTAGTCATGACGAAGATGACATCCAATACTGGCGAGTTGTTCTCACCTTCACTGCATAACCATAGAAATTGCCTTTCAAAAACATCCAGAACTGAGGGGGCTTTTTTCCTGCTTCCTCTAGTGGGTAGTGGTCTTTTCTGTTCTCTTTCTAACGGCTTCCCAGAGGAGTTCCTCAACGAACTCTGAGAAGGAGAATCTTTCATCCCTGTTCAAGCGTGTCTTAGCCTCCTCGTACCATAAAAGGTTGAGCTTCCTGAGTATGCCCTCTGACATTGAAAGCGACTTTGAACGTTTCTTAGGCAGGCTCATTCCAACCTAACCTCCACAGGTTGGCGATTGCTGAGATAAGGCGGATCATGAGCATTGCAGACGTAGAGAGTTCGGGTTGAGGCTTCCCCTCTTTCAGCGACGCCAAGAGGGTCCCATGCTTGGTCTTCTTCGTTGCGGTAGACTTGGGGACTCAGATCCGAGGTATAGGGCTCCATCAAGCCGCCGCACAATGTGCAATACTTGTAACAGTCGCATGTGACGACTATTGGTACTGGGCTGTCCCTTCGAATCTTTCTGCCACAAATGCTGCAAACGCCTTGAACCAGACCCAAACCGAAACCACCTCCAAAAGGAAGGGTTTAGAACCCAAAAAATGTGGGAAACTCGTAAGGCATCCGAGAACGTCAGTCCTCTCAGCAGTTGACGATTCTGGCAACCGCGTCCTTTCTCAAGGTTCCCAAGCCATACCGGATTGTGCAGATGACGCCTTGGCTCAGCCTCTCCTCATATGGCTGCGTCAGGATGTCTCTTCGCAAGAGCAAGACAGCGCCTTTCGATGTGTCGATGAGATGAGCCTTTGCTGCTGTGCAGAGGTCGGTTTCAACGATTTTGAAGCCTAGATAAGTCTCGCCTAAGACGCCAAGTCTGACGTCAACGCCGTCGCCGAAGTAGAAGCTATGGATGAACTTGTCGTCGTTCCAAAGGTCGGAAACCTGATCTGAATGGATCATCGCGACGTCGGGCTTGTACCCAGCCTTCCTCACAGCATTCCAAGCCTTGACAAGATCTGCCCAGGCCAAGGTGCCAGCGGAACCCGCCGAGATCTCGGCTCCTCCAGCCAAGTCGCCTGCTGCAATCCCCTCATATAAAGCCACCACGTCCTTGGTCAACTGTTCCTCCAACAATTGCGCAGCGTCCTGAACCGCCCGTTCGATCACGTCGAAGGGCACATCCTCGAGATACGCTTGGCTGAACAAGGCGTCGTAGCCGTACTCATAGCCAACATTGACATCCACGGCCTCAAAATGTTCAGGAGTCTGCAACGGAGGCCCATCGTTGACCCGCCAGACCGCCCCTCGCTTACTCAGGTAGAAGCGGACCTTCGGACTCGTTGTCGGCACAAGACGTATGACGTCTCTGCCTACAGCCCTCTTCTTTGCTGCTTCAACGGCCAAGTCGTAGACCTTGCCCAGTGCCTGCGAAACGTCGCTTAGCACGTACTCCTTCATAGTCCGCTGGAAGAGGACGTTGCCCCTTGCCTTCCCGACGAAGGAGTCCTTCCAAGCCTGCTCGCCTAGGTCGGGGTCCTTTAACACGGCTTCCATCAAGACGTTTCTATGCTCTGAAACTGTTCTAACCATTGTTTTCAGCCTCCGCTATCATGTCCCTGAACCGTGAATGTCCGGGCAGACAAGCACGATGAATTGGTCGTCAGCTTCTCCAGCGCTCATCAAAGCACGTCCGCCTGAAAGGCTTCCGTCAGCTGCTAGTGCCGCAACCGCTCTGCCTTCGTTGTCTGTTTTAACGCCGGCTCCGGCAGACACTACTCCGCCAGCATACATCTTGATAATGCCGTAGATGCAGACTGGAATGTAGTCGCCATTGTTACCCGTTTTTAGAGCGACGCCAAAGACCTTCTCCGTTGAGTCGGCTTCATGAACCACCGGAGGCCAATTTTCGCCAGCTGTAATGGTTACGAAACGGCCTTTCCGCACGCTATTCTCATCGCACTTGCACGTAAGAATTAAAGCGTTTGAAGAGATCAATTCCCCAAGCACCGCTTGCGGAACCATATCTTCAGCAACCATTGTCTCTTAGACCCTCCCTTTTCCCCTACATTTCTTTGGCTCTCACCGTTCCGTCGCGGCGAAAGCAGTCACAAACGTGACTATGACAGACCATCGTCAGTTCTCCTGATGGTTTTCTCATTCTTGCCTACCTCTGAGGCTGTCCGCTAGTTTCCAGACGTCTGATGAGGTCCTTCAACCTACGGTTCTGGAGGTAAGCGCCGTAACTCCAATGCTTCGGGACACGTTCATAACAGGCCCTTTTCAGGTCAGCTAAGACTTCAGCTCTGCTGACCACATCGCCATCATTGCTTGCGACCGTTGGATCGATAATGGCTTCGCCGAGAGAGCCTTGCCCTTCTAGAAGTTTTTCCAAAGCATCCACACGGTTCTTCAAGACTTGGTAGTTCTTCTCCATCTTCTCGGCCAATTCAACAATGGCTGAATTGACCGCATCCAAGGTTTCAGGAGCCTCTAAGGCTCTAGAAGTTTGCTCCTTCGCGTGCTGTTTCTCGGCTTCTTTCAAGCGTTTGGCTATGGCTTCCCAAATCTTGACAGTTGTCTCTGAGTCTCCAGGTTCGTAGTCTTTTAGGAGGGCCAAGCCGGTGAAGGTTATCCCTCTAGGTGCAACCCCATCGACCCTTTCAAGGCTGTCCCACTCGTACTCTATGCTGCAATACATAATTGTTCCATCTTTTACCCACCCGAGAACCTGCTCATCATTCAGCTCAGCCACATACTCAACTGCCCCATCCACGTATGTCGCTTCCAAAACCTCACCGTCTAAGGGCGTGATATGATCCAGAAGAAGAGGAGCGCCAATCAAGGAGCCAACAGCCCTCCGCAGCTCTTCCTCTAAGTAAACGCGGACACTGGGCCACTCTTCAGGATGAAAAGTCTTTATGGGATGTATAGCCTTCCCAGCGATCAGATTGCCCTTCTGAGCCGTTATCCCGCCTTTCCAACCGAAAACTTGAGATGTATTCTTCTCTTCCAATCGGGCTTTAAGGGCGCCACATATCCGCTTGGCTGATGCCTCAGGTTTTCCCTTGGAGACAAAGTCCCTGACGCAGTCCTCGAAGCTGCTCCACTTTCCAAACGGCATAAGACATCAGAAAACCCTGAAAACATCTGGAGATAAAAGCCATATTATACAAATAAAATGAATCACGCTTCTTTTAGAAATTTGACGAAAAAACAAACTGAAAATCAAAAAAAGGTTAGACTTGTGCCTCATCTTGCTTAACACATCAAGTGGGACAGCCATTCTCTGAGAGAGATATCGTAAACGTGTTCACACTGATTCGCACATATTATTCGGCGCATTAGCTACATAATCACAAGGGCTATAAAAAGCGGAGTTGAAATCTGTTTACCGGAAGTGATGAGATGCGATGATGAGACCCCAAGATGATATTCGAACCTTGTTTGGGATAATCCACGAATGTTTACGGGAAGTTCAGAACAGCAGAGGATACCTCAACGTGCGGAGAAACATTGAGTACCCCTTTGCCAAGAACTCAGAAGCCGACGTTCTCCTCAGCTGGGAGAGGATCACTCAGATCACCCTTGAGAAACTTGAAATCCACCTAGGTCTAGTTGACTACGGACCGGACAAGGAAGAAGCCCTAAGAGTCGTAGACCAACTCCACCCGGAGTTCAAGTACAAAGAATCCTGAAACCACTAAATGATATTACTAAACACATCTGGAAGCCAGCCAACAATATTTCAGAGTCTAATGCATCGTCCTCAGTTGTTTAGGGAAGAGTTTCCTCTGAATCAAACATGACAACAACTACAGTAGGTGAGCCCTTATAGCATTCTTCTATTCTTTGATATACATTTCGGGGTATGCCTTTCGCATAAACCTCCTCAGTTCACAGCAAAGATGGCATTTATCAATATATTCCCCTTCAAGGAATCTGAAGCCTTCGCTTTCTGGAAGATCAGTCAACCCTAACGGTCCATCTTCTACTAAGGTCTTTGTGATTGGATGCTTTTCCCAGCTGTAGCTTGTTAGAAGTTTCGACAGTGGCACTTCCTTAGTGTTGCCTATCGCCATGTTCCAACATATAGACGCCCAGCCTGCAGGGTCTAGGCTGATGCAATTCGGCCTTACCAATGTAGTTTCTTTTTCTGGACAGGCGCCTCCCAATGGTTGTTTCGGAAAATAGTTCCTTAGATTGTGTCTGGCCCTTCCTTGTGGCCATATTTTGTTAAAATGTACTTCAAGATTTGACGGTTCAAGAATTTTAACTATCTGCCTAGTTTGACGGTCAAACTCGTTGGGCGCATCCAAGCCTTCAAGGACGGCGACGTTCCAGCTAACCCTCTTTATACCTGCCTCAACTGATGCTGTCGTGGCGTTGCGAGGCCAGTCTAACGGAATGTATGGAAGGTGGAACCCATCTACGCTGATCAAGACATCTGTAACACCTGCTTCTTTCAGTTGAAAGGCCAGAGTTCTAGCTTCTTCAGGATTTTTGCCCCAGGACCCGTTGGTGATCAACTCGATCTCAGGTATCCCCAACTCTTTAGCCCTCTGAAACAGTCTGATTGTACTTTGTGGGTAGAGCATCGCTTCGCCTCCGAAGATCATAAAGGAATCCAGCCTGGTCACTGAAACCGTTTCTTCAAGATAGTTCAAGCCGTCTTCAACCTTCATGACCCCTTCTCTTTCAGGAGAGTGGTTGCCTTGGCAGTGGGCACAACGAGAGTTGCACTTCTCCGTAAGCACAAACTCTAAACGTTTGATGTTCAATCCGTTTGCCTCCCTCTTTCTTAGGATTTCAGGTTTACTGAATATGACTTTGACAGCTTCGTGGCTACAGACCATTAGAAGTCGATAGATTTACATGTTTACCTTACATATTAAGAAGAAGGGGATTACGAAGTTTGGTCACAGTCGTCTGGGACTTGAAGAAACCGCTTATGAAACGGAGAGCTAACCAGGACGTCGCAGTAAAGCCTGTGAGCAAGAAGCAACTGATAGAGATAGGGAGAATCTTGGTTGTTACTTGGGGTGGATTCGTTAAGAGCCCGGAATCCGCAGAGCGGTACATTACGCCTCACCTAGAGGCCGGTCTTGAGCAGCCTTTCATCGCCTATCTTGGAACTAGGGCTGTGGGGTGCGTAAGCCCGAAGCTTGATCCACAGTCAAAGGTCGGAGTCATAGATGGCGGGGTTCACGTATTGCCCGAATATCGTAGGCAACGAATCGGAACGGCGCTTCTCTTGACGGCTTTGAGATGGCTAAAAGACCATGGTATGGAAGCAGCTAAAGTGACGCCCTTTAACCCTGAAGGCGAAGAGGCGACCCGAAGAGCCATTGCCTTCTACACCTCAACTGGTGGAATAGCAGGTGAATGATCGCCTCTTTCTTCTCGCAATAAGAAAGGGAACAGAATCATCTTATGGTTTACGAACTGAAGGGCAAGCGAAGGAAGGTTAGGATGATGGCTCTAGGAGAACTTTATAATACTGTCCATCACAAGTATATTTTGGGAAACGAATAACCTTTCCGTATCCTTTCAATCGCTATGACTGGTGCATGTGTGAAAGGAGGGAGTGTAAGCATGGGGAGGAAGAAAAGGTGTCCCAAATGCGGCTCGAAGAAGATAGATGTCTACTCGGTTCCTCAGAGATGCAAAGTCTGCGGATACACTTGGACCGGTACGGGTAGGAAGAAAGCTCCAAAAAAGGACAAGGTCCGATTCTAGCCAGACTGCGGCAACCATGAAATAGACCATGTCATTCTTGATGCGTAGAATTTGGATTGACGGGGAATCTGGTATGGTAAAGATCGTGGTGCACAAATTTGCTGTTCCAGATGAAAAGTTTTGTGAGAAAATCTTGGATATTATCAATGATTGTTACGATAGTCTTCCTGCTCGTGCCGTGGAGATTGTCGATCTCTACGTTTTTGATAAGGCTTCTACAATGAACGCCTTTCTGAATGAAGAGAAGAGGAGATTCGGAATTAAGACGGCTCCCTTCGACTCCTCCTTCTTCGCGACTCACGATGCTTGGCTTGGGACGCCTCGAATCATGGTATCCCATGATGGGATGGCAGTCCTTCCAGAAATGGTTAGAATCGGAGGATTACACCATGAAGTAGGCCATACAGTGCTTCACGGTTCTTTAGAATACTATTCATTCCCCTTCCCAGAGCTGTTGCTCAGACTGGAAAAAGAAGGCGTCGTTTCAAGACAAATAGCCGTAAACATTCTCTATCTAGCCTCAATAGCCGTGAAAGACTATGAAGTTACACGCCTTCTATACGAAAACGGGTATGTGGAAGACCAAGTAGCCTTCAACAAGTACTTGCTTGAACCAAGTGAAGAGGACTGTGAAGCATGGAACCTAGCTAAGCAGGACAATGCTGCCCGGCTCCTCGTTCTGGTCTCACTTCTCAAGCCAGCATGTTGTGCTGCACCATTGCTGAAAGATGGAAGGCACGGTGAAGAGATAGCTGAATGCATCGATAGGAGCATGGGATTTCTGCCGAAAAAGCTGTCTGTACGCCTCCCAAGAATACTTAATACCGCTTCAGAGTTTGGTGGGAACACGCATGAGAATGTGGATCGATTTCTGAGGAAGGTTATTGAAGAGTTAGCTTAGATGATAGTGGATATGTCGGATTCTGCCATCCAACCTCATAGGCTTGGAATGCAAAATCTAGTGTTGGTTTTGTTTCTTTCCTATTTCCAGAAGCTCCACGATCTTGTCCACTAGTTCGAAGTATCTGGATTCTCTTATGTGTGAAAGACGGGGTCTCGGTATGTCAATCTCCACCTCTCCGATGACCCTTCCAGGTCGAGGCGTCATAACTATCACCCTGTCCGCCATGAAGACTGCCTCCTCAACATTGTGACTAACCATTATGAACGTGTTCGTCGGCAGGTCAGGGTCACGCCATATGTCAAGAACCAGTTCACGAAGGGTCTTGGCTGTAAGCTCGTCCAACGAAGAGAAAGGCTCATCCATCAGGAGAACCTCTGGTTTCAGTGCCAGAGCCCTTGCGATCCCTACACGCTGCTTCATTCCGCCTGAAAGATCGTGGGGATAGGTATTGTCAAACCCTTTCAGTTCTACCATCTCCAAATATTCGTGAGCGGCTCGAGTCCGTTCTTCCTTGCTCACACCAAGAACCTCCAATGGCAACTCAATGTTTTCAAGAGCCGTCTTCCACGGCAGCAAGCCGAAGAGCTGGAAGACCATTGCAATCTTTGGATTCGGTTTGATGATCTGTTCTCCGTGAAATCTCACTGTTCCAGAATCAGCTTGCTCCAAGCCTGCAATTATCCTGAGCATTGTTGATTTTCCGCATCCAGACGGGCCGACGAGGCAGACAAACTCGTCATTTCCAACCGAGAAGTTTACGTTGTCCAAGACTAGGATTTTGCTCTTCTCCAGTTCAAAGGTTTTAGTCACATTTTCTGCCTCAATAACCGACAAGTTCTACACCTCGACCCGGTATTTCTCAAACTTCCTAAGTAAACGTCTCCAGATGGCTCCTTCCATGAAGAGCACGATTGCTGCGATTACGCCGAGCAGGAAAATGAGGATAATGGTATTTCCATACTCGTATCCAGCCTTGTCCAACAATGAGCCTATGCCTGGAACTGAGAGTGATGGAACCCCTGGCTCTGTCGATGGCATGTACTCGGCAAAGATTATTGTGTTCCAGCCCGTTCCCCACGAAAGAATGCTTCCTGTGACGATTGCGGGTAGAATGTAGGGGATGACTAGGTGTCTCAGCCTATTGTAACCTTTAAGCCCCAAGAGCTGACCGACCTCCCTGAGGTCTGCTGGGATATTTTTGACTGCGCTTAGAATGTTGATGAACATGTACCATATCATGTCAAGGACCAGCATTATGATACATGTGAATTCAAGGGCGATTCTCGGCGCGCCAAGAAGCTGATTCAATCCGAGGAAAAGGACTGGAAACAGAGCTAGGATCGGCACTCCTTGCCCGATGTCATAAAAGGGATAGATCACAACAGCCAGCCTCTTGTGCTCAACAGCCAAGATGCCTAAGCCAATCGCGACTACCAACGATATACCATAGGCTGCCAAGAGCCTCATTATTGTCAATGAGACTAGAATCGGCAGCCTCCCCAATTCTTCTGAAGGCGGCTCGCTGAAACCCTTCATGATAGTGTCAAGTGTGGGGATATGATGACCCTCGCTCCTCAAAACTAAGAAGATCATAAAAAGAGCCAAGACCATCGCGATGATCTTCTCTATACGCGAGTATTTTCGTAGACGTTGAGAAGTAGCGAAAAATGATTTAGGCCAGTGACGTCTGAAATGCAGCCAGCCATTCATCCTAGTGACCCCCAGTTTCCCAACGCCTGAAAGATCAACTTTGAAGACAGGTTTGAATGTGCCAGCGCTCAACCTGTCCATCAATCTGTGCCAAGTCAAAACGTTGAAATAAACGACGATGAAGGTTATGAAGATAAGTAGAACTACGGATAGATTCATGTCCTTGTAATAGTAGGCAGCCCGTGCAAGGAGGTAGCCCAACCCTCCTGAAGGAGGCGGCACAACCCTTCCCTCATATTGAATGTATTCCGCAGCAATCATGAAGAACCAGCCGTCACACCATGCCAGATTTGCCCCCGAAACAACAGCAGGCGTAATCGCCGGTAACACTACATGCCTGATGTAACGCCAACCTGACAAGCCGAAAGCTCGCGAGGCTTCAGCAACGTTCGCCGGATGCCGCTCACCGCTCCCAAAACCCCG
>Ga0315306_10000609_pt1 | contig 17392 bp, 18 predicted proteins | sample TDP1_MG_FD_203803 | JGI IMG/M metagenome (GOLD analysis project Ga0315306, IMG submission 203803) | Freshwater sediment microbial communities from Lake Towuti, South Sulawesi, Indonesia - TDP1 | ecosystem: Environmental > Aquatic > Freshwater > Lake > Sediment | place: Indonesia: South Sulawesi... | reverse complement strand
GCCATCACCAGCAAGGACATGATGCTGCTGACTAGGAGCAAAGAGTGGACGCATCCGTATTGGGGCTTAGTCGCGGGTCACGTAAAGACAGGTGAGACGGCTGAAGAGGCAGCAGTTCGAGAGGTTACCGAGGAAGTTGGCTTGAGCTTGACGGGTTTGGAGATCCTCGGAACTTACGCACAAAAGGGAGGGGACTTTCTGATGGTGGGGTTCCGGGCAGAAACTAACAGCCTTGAGATCAAGAGATCGCAGGAGCTGGAGAAAGCCGAGTGGTTCAGCCTTCAAGAGCCGCTTCCCTTGCGCCCTAACTCCATATCATACCAGATAGCGGTTAGAATATTCCCAAACATAAGGCTAGCCGAACCAGAACGAACTCTCAGCTGAGACGGTTCCGCACGTGAACGGAGACTTGTATGGTTCTGGCTAACGAGTCAGTTTATCGAGCAAGTTTCCTTCAGAATCGAAGAGTTGCGCGTCTAAAGCCATGTTTCCCCATGCGTGCGTGGCGCAGCTCAGGCAAGGGTCAAACGCTCGTATAACTGCTTCGACCCTGTTGAGCATGCCTTCGCTCAGCCGTTTCCGCTTAACGTATCTCTTTGCAACTTGGGTGACAGCCCTGTTGTAGGCGAGGTTGTTGTGCTCGGTTGCGATGATCATGTTAACCCAAGTTATTCTGCCTTGATCGTCAACCTTATAGTGATGGATTAGCGTTCCTCGGGGCGCTTCAGCCACTCCCACGCCTTCGTTTCTGTTCGGGTACGCTCTTGCTTGAACATGGTCTGAGTAGGTTTCTGGCTCATCCAGAATCTCCTTTGTCTGCTCAAGGCAGAACAACAGTTCCACGAGACGGGCATAGTGGTACAGGAATGTACTTTGGACAATTCCGTTCTCGCCCATCTGCCTGAACTGCTTAAGCTCTTCGTCCGCTAGGGGTGTGCCGCATTGAGATGCGATGTTAAGCCTAGCCAATGGACCCACTCTGTATGTGCCCTTGGGATATCCCAGCGGCTTGTAGTATGGGAACTTCATGTAGCTCCAAGGTTCAACGGCTTCTCCGATATACTCATAGTACTTCTTAGGGTCAAGGTGGTCACTGACTATCTTGCCCTTTGGATCGATCATCCGTATCTCGCCGTCGTAGTGTTCAAGACTGCCTTCAGGGGTCACCAAACCCATGTAGTAAGTTGGGAAGTTTCCGAAGTTCTCTACGTCTCCCGTGAAGTTTCTCAATCTGTTTTTGAACATTGAAAGGGTGGCGAGTGTCGTCTCAAGGGCTTCTGGCAGACCTGAGAGCATTTTCCCGGCTTTCTCCTTCGTTAATGGGCTCTTGACACCGCCGGGCACAACCCATTCGTTAGGGTGAATCCTCTTGCCTGCTAGGCACTCAATTATCTCTTGCCCGAACTTTCTGAGTCTAATTCCTTGCCTGGCAAGGTCTGGGCGGCTTTCTATCAAGCCAAAAATGTTTCTCTTGGCTGGGTTCGAGTCCATGCCCAGAAGAAGGTCTGGCGACGACAAGTGGAACAAGCTCAAAGCATGGGACTGAATGATCTGCCCCATGTGCATCAGACGACGAAGAAGAATTGCTGTTCTGGGTATGCTTACTGCCAAGATCTCGTCGCAGGCCTTCGTAGAAGCTAGAAGGTGGCTGACGGAGCAGATGCCGCAGGTTCTGGAAGTTATGCTTGGCATCTCGTAGAAGGGACGTCCCTCACTGAACTTCTCGAACCCTCTGAAATCTGTGACCTGAAATCTTGCTTCTTTGACTGATCCCCCCTTGTTCAAGAGAATGGTTACCTTGGCATGACCCTCGATACGTGTTACGGGATCTATCACTACTGTGCTGGTCAACTGCTGTCTCCTCCTCTACCCGTACTTGGCTATGCCTTCCATTTTCGGAGCTCTTCCTGCCAGCAGTTCTGTCAGAAAATAATGTATCAGATCAGCGGATGGAGGGCAGCCAGGAACGAAGTAGTCGACATTCACTGCTTCGTGTAGTGGATGTGCCTGCTCCAGCAGTTTCGGAACGTCTGTGGGAACTTGAGGATTCGCGTCAACGGTCTCAATGTAAGCATGCCCTAATACGGATTCCACGTTCTCGTTCAGCGTGTTTCTCAGTCCTGTCACGTTTCCGGTTACAGCACAGTCGCCTAGAGAGACTAGTATCCTTGTGCGTGCTCTCACTTGCTTGAGGAGTTCCTCCTGTTCTTCGTTTGCCACGGTGCCTTCAACAAGGGTCACATCAACGTTCTCGGGGAAGATCTTAACATCCGCAAGTGGACTATAGACTAGATGAACCTTCTCTGCTAGCTCGATAACTCGTTCATCTTGGTCCAGAAAGGACATGTGGCAACCTGAGCAACCGCTTAACCAAACCGTGGCTAACCTGACCTTCATTGCTGGCTCCATCTACTGATGCCTCCGTGTCACAACGAATTCTGGCAGCTTGCTGTCCTTCGTTTCCGAAAGTGCCTTTCCTTCAATGTATATGGCTCCAACTGGGCAAACGGCGGCGCACTTCGCGCACTTCGTGCACGAGTAGGAGGAGCTCCATTGCTCATCAAGGTCAACTATTACTTGCGAGTCCTTGCCTCTCATCTTCAAATCGAGAGTATGAACCCCTTCCACCTCGTCGCAGACTCTAATGCAACGTGCACAGAGTATGCACCTGTTTCGGTCAAGCACCAGACGTTCGTGGGAGGAGTCGACCTCAAGCCTAGTCCATCCGCGCTTGAACCTTACGTGGTCCACTCCTAGCTTCGATGCCATGTCTTGGAGCTCACAGCTGCCATTGGCGACACAAACTGAGCAGATATGGGTTCTTTCGGAGAGGAAGAGTTCTATGATCATCTTTCGGTACATCACAAGTCTGTCAGAGTTTGTTATGACTTCCATCCCGTTGCTTACTGGCGTTGTGCACGCTGGGAAAAGCTTGAGTGACCCCTTGACTTCTACGAGGCAGAGTCTGCATCCTCCTAGACTTGTAAGTCCCTCCAGGTAGCAGAGCGTGGGAATGTAGACTCCGTTCTCGTTCGCAGCCTTGAGAATCGTTTGGCCTTCTTGAGCTGAGACCTCCATTTCGTCCATCCTAAGCCTGATGGTCCGATCGCTCAATACTAAGTTGCCTCCTTTTCAACTTCGAAGCACTTGCCTGCCGGACACTTTCTTTCGGCGATGTGTTGGACATATTCGTCTTTGAAGTACCGTATCGTTGTTAGAATAGGGTTCGGCGCTGTCTGACCCAGACCGCAAAGACTGGCTTCCCTAATGAACTCGCCTGATTCCTCAAAAAGGTGCAGATACTCCATCTTACCTTTCCCCGCTGTAATCTCATCGAACATCTCCTTTAGCTTAAGAAGCCCCACTCTGCATGGGACACACTTGCCGCAGGATTCATCCACACAGAACTCCGTGAAGAACTTGGCAGTATCAACCATGCAGGATTTGTCGTCCATCACAACAATTCCGCCGGAGCCCATTATTGCGCCAGCCTTAGTCAGAGATTCGTAGTCGATTGGAAGGTCGAGAAAGCTCTCGGGGAGGCATCCTCCTGAAGGGCCGCCCACTTGAACAGACTTGAACTTCCTGTTCTCGGCGACTCCGCCACCTATGTCATACACCACCTCTCTAAGCGTGATGCCCATAGGAACCTCGATCAACCCTGGACTAGCGACCTTGCCAGTCAAAGAGAAGCACTTGGTTCCTGTGCATTTGGGCGACCCTATTCTGGAAAACCAAGCCCCACCGTTCACTATTATCAACGGTACATTGGCCAGAGTCTCAACGTTCTGAATCAGAGTCGGTTTCCCAAACAAGCCCGAAGTAGCAGGGTAAGGTGGACGAGGACGCGGCATTGCCCTGTGTCCCTCTATCGATGAAAGTATGGCGGTCTCTTCTCCTGCCACGAACGCGCCAGCTCCCAAACGAAGCTCGATGTCGAACTTGAGGGGCGTTTCCAGAACGTTTCCGCCTACGAGGCTTAGAGACTTCGCCTGTTCAATAGCCTTCTTCAATGTCTGGATAGCCAAGGGATACTCGGCTCTTATGTAAATGTACCCTTTATCTGCTCCTAGGGCATAAGCAGCTATGAGCATGCCTTCAACTATGGCGTGGGGGTCAGCTTCTGCGAGTGTTCGATTCGCAAACACACCTGGGTCGCCTTCGTCCAAGTTGGCGACGACATACTTTGGCGATCCTTGGGCCCGTGCCACGAAATCCCACTTCTTGCCCGTTTGGAAACCTGCTCCGCCCCGCCCTCTCAGACCGCTAGCGGATACTTCGTCTATGACCTCTTTTGTCGTCATTTTGGTTAGGCACTTAACCAGTGCCCCGTACCCACCGACGGCTAGGTAGTCCTCGATCTTGAAGGGATCGATCCTTCCAGCGTTTCTCAGTACAAGCCTAGCCTGCTTCTTGAAGAAGCTCTCGTTGATGCAAAGCAGTCTCTTTACTGGAGTGCCATTGACGATGTGTTCTTTCACTATCTCCCGGGCGTCTTCAGGGGTCACTTTCTGGTAGACATGGTCTCCGGGATCTACGACAACGGCAGGTCCTACATAGCACGTGCCTATGCAGCCTGTTCTGGCAACCTGACATTGTCCGTTGACGCCGAACTCCTTGACCGCGTCCTCGAAAGCTTCGAGAACTTTCAGCGAGCCAAAAGGCAGGCAGCCGCTTGAGCAACACACGTTTATCCGATACCTGTAGGCTCTGCGGAAGTCTAGGTCACGTTCAGCTAGCTTAGTGAGATCAGCCGGTTTCACGCCCTATCATCTCCGATGGCGGACCTTATTCTTTCTATCACCGCTTCCGGAGTGGCCTTGCCCACAACTTGGTCGTCGACAATTGCGTTCGGCGCCATAGCGCAAGCGCCTATACAACGAGTGATAAAAAGCGAAAGCTTCCCGTCAGCTCTGGTTTCGCCACGTTTGACGTTAAACTCTTGTTCAGCCGCAACGATGATGCGTTCCACTCCCCTAACAAAGCATGCTGTTCCCAAGCAGAAGGTGCAGGTGTGCGTGCCGGGCTTCTTCAGTTTGAAGAAATTGTAGAAGGTTGCGACTCCGTGAACATGGCTCGGCGGCAGCTTCAAGGACTTAGCAATGTACAAAAGCAAGTCTTTGTCGAAGAAACCATAGATTTCTTGGGCGCTGTGGAGAATCTCGAGAAGAGCTTCTTTTCGATACTGGTGCTGGAAGATAGCTTTTTCCAATAGCAGGGCGCGTCTGTCGCTCTGTGAAGAAATACTGGGACTTTTCTCGCCCCACTCGGTCATAGGGGGAAAGAGAGACTTTGGGTGTTATTTAAGAGTTCGGTTCGAGAATGCCTTGCTTGCGCGGATGCGTCAGAAATGACCCACTTGCCCAAGCGTATGTCCCATGAGAGTTGAGGCAATCTGTCCTCAACATTTATGTAGGAGAGGATGTTCCTTGAGGGATGTCAAGGAGGCTTCTTTGTGCCTGCAATAGAGGTTGGTAGAGTCTGTGTCAAGGCAGTGGGAAGGGAAGCGGGGAAGCGATGCGTTATTGTAGAGCTGATCGACAAGAACTTCGTCTTGGTGACCGGGCCCGAGTCTGTCACTGGCATAAGACGCCGGCGGGTCAACATCGACCACCTTACACCGACCGAAGCCGAGGTCAAGGTGAAACGTGGGGCAACCGACGAGGAAGTGGCTCAAGCGCTTGCCGATGCGGAGAAAGCCTCCAAGAAGAAGAAAGATTAGCGATTTGAGATCGCTAACGTTTTTAACCTTATGAGCCCCTTTCTCGTGTAGAGGGACCTAGATGCCCAGAATCGACGCACCATGGACTGTGAAACGGGAGCTTCTAACCAAAGCAGAAGACGATACTGATCCCGGATTCGGGCACAAACCTGAAGAGAGACAGTATCCTGAACTAGTCAAGTTCGGCGTCATAAACCTAGACAAGCCTCCTGGACCTTCTAGCCACGAGGTTGCAGCTTGGGTAAGACGAATCCTTAACGTCAAGCAGGCTGGTCACGGCGGGACCTTAGAGGCTTAGAAGCGAGAAGCTGAGTAGCCAAGGAAATCCCAAAGTCACTGGCATCCTACCAGTGGCTCTTGAAGACGCAACGAAGACCATCCAAGTGCTTTTGGGAGCCGGGAAAGAGTATGTCTGTGTCATGAAGCTCCACGCGGACATACCCGAAGTCCGAGTCAAGGAGGTTCTAGAAGAGTTTCAAGGAAAGATCTACCAGAAGCCTCCAGTCAGAGCCTCAGTCAAAAGAAGGGTGAGGGTTAGAAAGGTCTACTACGTAGATGTTCTGGAGGTCGATACGAGGAATGTTCTTTTCAGGGTCGGCTGCGAAGCAGGCACCTACATAAGGAAACTATGCCACGACGTAGGCGAGGTCCTCGGATGCGGCGCTCACATGCATGAACTCCGCCGCACAAGATCCGGCCCGTTTACAGAGACCGAGAACAACATCACGCTTCACGACGTGGCCTATCTTCACAGCAAGTGGCGCGAAACCAACGACATAAGTGTGCTCAGAAGATTCGTTCTTCCCATGGAGAAGACCCTCGGCCTGTTGCCAAAGATCCATGTGAGAGACTCAGCAGTGGATGCTCTGTGCCACGGCGCCCATCTAACCGCTCCCGGAGTAACGTCACTCGAAACTGGCATAGTCAAGGGAAGCAAAGTCGCCATCTACACTATGAAAGGCGAAGCCATTTCCCTCGCTGCAGCAACCGCAAGCACTGAGGAGATATTTGAGAAGAACCACGGAATAGTCGCAAGGAACATTAGAGTGCTCATGCCTAGAGGCACCTACCCAAAGCTCTGGCGAACCAAGCAATAGCTACCAAATGAACACGAGAAACCATGCTTACTGCGCTGAAACATTAAATAGACTCAACATTCATCTTATCCAAGGCGCACTTCACATAGCCGGGGTCTCCTAGTGCCAGCAAATGGCGGGGAACCAGGTATGGAGCAGATCCCAGCTCAAATGGAGCTTAAGCCTGGAGACAAAGCAAACGCCGAAGAGCCTGTGGCCCACTTGGGCCGCGTGGGTTCAAATCCCACCCCCGGCGCCACATACCAAAGGACTATTTTTCAGTTCCCATCCTGTCAAAAAAGACTGATTTCATACATTTTCACCAAAATCGGGGGCAGTCGGTGGTAGGCTTTATACCTTCACTTCTGCAGTTGTGTCGGTTACATGAAAGTTGATCCCGTACAGGATATGGACCAGCTTTATCCCCGCAGACGAAGGAGAATTACGCATTACAGTATGCAGTCAACTTGGTCTTCGATTTTCAAATATTTTTCTTGGGTTTTCAATTGTCATCACTTGAATCTGCTTGTCTTTAACACCTTTTTCGCGCAGAATAGGAATCACATCTCTGGGGAAATGATAGAATCTCCAGTCAGGTAAAATTCTAGTTTTGGCTTCATGAAATTCCTCAATAGGCGCAAAATCATTATGATTTGAGCAATCATGAGAAACTACAATTTTGTTTTCGTAACCCATCTCAAGTAATCTCAATAAATATTCAATTCTTTCATCATCTGAAGGCAAAATTTCTCTCATACCAAATCGGTCAAAACCAATATAGCATCCTCTATTCATCAACTCTTCGAGATAATTCAGGTCGAATGCGTCGTCGCAATGACCGATAACCACTTTAGACAAGTCTACGTTTTCTGCCTCGAAAACATCTAGTTGATTCAAACCATTACGTCTTGAAGGTTCAGTATGAGTGGTGATGGGTAGACCTGTGGCGAGATGAAGACGAGATGCCACCTCCAATAACTTCTTGTTTGTCTGAGTCACACCTAACTCTCCGGTTGCACATTTGATTATGCCTGCTTTGATTTCAGTCCCTTGAATGCCTTGGTATATCTCAGGTAGCAATTTCTCGACCAATTTATCAGTGCTCCAATAGGAAAAGAATGGGTCCTCAGTATAGTAAAAACCAGTTGAGGCAATTGTCTGGATATCAGCTTTTTCAGCCACCTCACGAATCAGATGAATATCCCTCCCTAGATTAATGGGGGTCACTTCGACAGCAGTCTGAACACCATTATCTTTTGCAGTCTTTAACTCCTTTACTATATCTGCTATGATCGTCTTTCTGTTTATCCAATCTGGAAATGCTAGTCTCATCGCGGGGTTTACTACCATAAAATGTTCATGCATCAATGTGAAACCGAGATCAGCCGTATCGATTGAACCAAGTACGCTGTTAATCTTCGCCATATGTATCTCCTATTAAGTTTAGTTGAACGTTTATCTTATGATTATTATCTCTTTCTGTATCGCTTTGATTTTGAAACTGAATATGGCTTTGACAACGAGGAAAGAAAGGACGGGTATCAAAAATAGTCGTATGATGCTAGTTCCCATCACGGATCGAGAGTTCACCGCTTCTAGCGATGGAGTGGCAGAGCACGATGCGACGATGCCGAAACTGAAACGTCTTAACGCCCAAGCCATCTTTTCCCTTTTCACATCTGAATACGCTGTTCCTTCTCCAAATGCTGAGACAATGGATACTGCAAGAAAGCCGCCTTGAACTCTTACAAAAATCATCATCTAAACAAGCTTGTCACCTATTTGCCATCGCCATTTCTTGCATCTTCCGAAATTGATGTGTACCTTATCCTAGTCTCTTGAGCATTTCTTGTGAAGTTACGGCCTCCAAGTATCGGTTCGCCTTCCCGAATTCCTCGTCATACGTGACAACGTATGTTGCGCCTCTTGCTAGTCCTGTGGCCACCATGATTGCATCAGGCAGTCGGAGTCCTGTTTCAGCACGGATTTTTGCTGCGGCATCAGCTAGTCTCAGATCAACTTCTATAACACTAAATGTTTTGGAAGACGCTAGATGTGTAATCAGCTCTTGTTTTCCTTTTTCATCTCCAGCCAAGTAATAACCAACGCAGAGTTCAGCGACCGATACTACGGAGATAATGGCTTGCATTCTACCGTTGTCAACGGCATCGAGAACCTGCTTTGAGAACTCGTAGTGAGGCTCCTCCTTATTCTTGACTATCAGAAAGATATTAGTGTCTAAGACCGCTGTTATCGCCATTCTTCGCGCAACCTCTTCTGAAAGGCTGAGCTAGTTTCAACCCAAGGTTTCTGCCTACCAAGAATCTCTGATAGCTTCTCGCTGGAGACTTTTCTAATTACTGCACGTTCACCCTCGATTATGAAGATGACTCTATCACCCTCTTGGAGATCTAACGCCTCCCTGATATCCTTAGGAATGGTTACCTGTCCTTTCGTGGTGACAGAACCCACACTTACCTCCAACACGTGCGCCTCCTACCACTGAGTAATGCAAGTCTTGCCAATAAGCATTGCTGAGTCACCAGACATTGCAGGACACCCGCCTTGAACTTTTGGAAAAATCATCATTTAAATAAGCTTGTCATCTAATCCCCTACGCCACAATTCCACCTACGGCATGAAGACGATTCAGCATTACTTGCGCTTCATGAGATTCCAACTCCTTCTCCATGAAACTCCGTAACACACTCGTATCCTACCTCTACCAAAGCAAAGGCTTCCTTGACAGCAAAAATCTTAAGGGATACGCTTTGCGGACGGTTAAACAATGTTCTCGAAGTTGTTCCTTCGAAGAAACTATCCTGTAAATCTCGGCTTTGCGCTAGGTGCCATAGTTGGAATTTAAGTATCTTCAGTCTCCTAGAATTATTGGCGGAATCAGATGAACAGCAAATCCCTTTTGAAGGGTGATCCCACAGACTGGTTGTTGGATCCTGAAAATCCATCTGTTCGATACTTCACTCTCAGAGACATATGTGGCCGTTCAGAAAAGGATACAGAAATGGAAAAGGCCAAGGAAGATATTAGAACTGATCGTAGGGTTTTGAGAATTCTTAGCAAACAGAAGCCGGAGGGGTATTGGGAGGATGCTGAACAACCTTATCTTCCGAAGTACAAGAGCACATATTGGCAAGTCATGATCTTGAGCCAGCTCGGTCTTGACAAAAGTGATGAGCGTGTTAGAAAGGCTTGCGAATTCATATTCCAGTTTCAGCTTGAAGAAGGAGGATTCTCTAGCTTTGGAAAGGAAGGAGCTAAGAGAGAATATCAATTGACAAAAAAGAGAACTGAACGAAACCGAAAGAAACCGCCACAATTTGAATCATGGGCTGGAGAAAAGATTCGTGAATACGAAATGTCGTGTCTGACTGGAAACGTTGCTGCTTCGCTGATCAGACTTGGGTATGAGAGTGATGAGAGAGTGATGAAAGCCCTTGAGTGGTTGGTTGAAGTACAGAACAAAGACGGAGGGTGGTTGTGCCCTTACTGGAAGGCACACATCAAAGATAAGCATAGTTGTTTCATGGGAACAATAACACCTTTGGATGCCTTCTCTGAGATAGCAAATGAAAGAATGTCTTCAAAGATGGAAGCTGCAATCGACAAAGGCGTTGAATTTCTGTTAATGCATAGACTGTTCAAAGCCGATCATCACCAGTATATGGTCATAAACAGAAATTGGTTGAACCTGAGTTTTCCATGGTTTTTCTACGACATTTTAAGAGGACTATCCGTCGTTACAAAACTGGGATACACAAGGGATACGAGAATGACGGATGCCCTTGAGGTGTTGCTCCAGAAGCAAGATAGTGACGGAAGATGGGTTCTAGAAAGCACACCTACTGGGAGAATGCACGCAACATTGGAGCAGAAAGGAAGACCAAGCAAATGGATCACACTCCACGCTCTCAAAGTCATAAGAAGAGTGCAGACTAGAATGCTACTATCGCTTCTTCATGGAAAATCTTTAAAAGGTGATGCTCAGTACAATTGTTGTATCTGAGGGGTAAACAATGGGTTCAGAAGCGAAGGTTGGCTCGATCAAGTTCCCCATAGGCGAAGCGTTCAAGTTCTCTCTTGAGAGCATCAGAAAACGGTTTACGAGAGCACTCATCACAGCGTTGTCCGTTCTCTTGGGCATCGCCTTCATGGTTACGATACTGACAATGGGCACCATTCTCTCTAATGTTGGCGAGACCCCGCCTCAATCGTATCAGCTATGGATGGTTGTAATCGCCCTTCTAGTGTGCGGCGTTGGAATCGTGAACTCGATGCTGATGTCCGTCACTGAGAGGTACAAGGAGATCGGGACGATCAAGTGTCTTGGCGCAACTGACACAAACATCCTGGCGATCTTCCTGATTGAAGCACTGTTGCTGGGACTGTTGGGCGGCGTGGTCGGAGCCTTCGCAGGATGGGCAGCAGCGATAGGGATATTCGGCTTCCAGTTCGGAATAGGCGGAGTCTTTCCCGCCCAAAACCTTACGCCCACCCTTATTTCCTACTTCACGTATATGGGCGAAGCCATCGGGATCGCAGGGCTGCTAAGCGTCGCAGCTGCAGCCTATCCAGCCTTCTACGCGGCGAGGCTCAACCCAGCGGAAGCTCTTAGATACGAGGTCTAGACGCCTAAGAGCGAGAGGGCAGATAAGCGAAGGGGAACCCTTCTCTGGTGCGAGGAGCGAAACACATCAGCTTACTACGCAAGAAACCGCTTTTCTAAGAGATTGTTTGGCTGCTCAAACCGAAGCCGCTTCCCCTGAGGCACCACTGACTTGGAAAGGTGCGCCGGTCCGTGGCTCGCGGCGCACCAGCTCCTTGACCAAAAGCGGAATATCCATGACCCGAAAGGGGGTTCGAGAACATGGCAAGAATGGGCCAGTTCAGTTGCTCATAGAGTCTTGCGTTCTTGGTTTGGCCTCTGAGCTATTCAGCTGCTCTCACATAGACTTCTGCTCTGGTCTCGTAGCGGTCGACGAGTCCATCTCGAAGGTAGACGATTCTGTCACTGACATCGATCATCTTCAAGTCGTGGGTCGCCGCGATGATTGTTACCCCTTTCTCTTTGTTCATCTCCCTCAACAGGGTGATAATCTCCAGTCCCGTGTGCAGGTCCAAGTTCCCAGTGGGCTCATCTGCAAGGACAATTACCGGGTTGTTTGCCAGCGCCCTTGCAATAGCGACGCGCTGTTGCTGTCCACCGCTCAGTTCCGCGGGCTTGTGGTTAAGGCGCTCCCCAAGTCCGACTGATTCAAGGATGTCCCTCCCCCTTCTTGTGCGTTCATCTCGGTCCACGCCCGCGAAAATCATCGGCAACGTAACGTTTTCTGCTGCTGTCAGAACAGGTATGAGGTTAAAGGTCTGAAATATATAGCCTATCTTCCTACATCTCAGCCATGCAAGTTCGTAGGCGTCGAGCTTTGCGATGTCAACGCCATCGATGAAGACCCTTCCACGCGTAGGGCGGTCAATTCCTCCGACCATGTTGAAGAGCGTCGTCTTTCCAGAACCCGAGGGACCCATGATGGAGATGTACTCGCCACGTTTGATCCTCAAGTTGACGCCATCAAGGGCCTTGACAGTTACGGGACCCATCTGGTAATACTTGGCCAAGTCCTCGGTCTCGACAACGTACTCGAAGCTGATAAAGAATTCCTCCCTGAGACAGAGTGTATTAGCGAGAAACTATCTTATAAAACTACTCTTCAAAACTCTTGGGTATGGAAAGGCTCTTAGAGTGCTTCAAGGCCTAGGGTTGCCTTTCAGATGCCTTGGCTTTCTGAAGTCCAAGCCTTGTTCATGCTGACAGCGACTTGTCTAAGCTTACTGCCTTGCTCGTGATCGCTGATTCATTTGCGGCAAGCGCTACTGCCATTGTCTTGCATGAGTCTTCATAAGGTGTTCGCAGTTGTCTATTGTCCCCCGTCAGTATCGCTTCGACAAAGGTCGTGTCCATTCTCTCTGTGGGATCGTGTGCTCTTCTGTAAACTTCTGTCATGTTGCCCTGTCTGTAGACCCTCGCCTCGCTTGCGTGAACGTAACGGATTAGCAGTTCTCTACAGATTACGTCCATGGTGACTGCTGATTCTGCGAGCGATCGGTCATGGTCTGTCGCCTTTACCTTTGCGTCGAAGACCCTTGGGTAAAGTGCGTAAGTACTGTAGAGGTTGCCTATGACATTGTTCCTGAACTTCAGGGTCACCGCGTAGCTTGCCCAGTTGGCGAAGCCGAGAGCCTTATCCTCTTCAGTGTTTCTGCCTCTTTCCGTGTACGCGGCGTAGACCTGCTCTACCTCACTCTCCGTTATGAACCTTGTCAGGTCGATGAGATGGATTGTTTGGTCAATCATCTGTCCTCCTCCTTGGCTTCTACCAGCTATCCATTTAATGAGCGGAACAGTCCAATACCAGTACCCCGCAATCATCGACAACGTGTCCTTGTCCACTTTCTCCTTGATCTTCTCCACAACATCGGAGTACCTCGCCTGGAAGCCCACTATCACCAGCCGGTCGCTTTTCTTGACCGCTCTAAGGAGACACTTGACCTCGCTTAAGTCTAGTGCAATCGGCTTTTCGAGAAGCACATGAAGGCCCTTCGCCAGACACTTAAGAGATTGAGGCACATGTAAAGGCGTCGGAGTTGATATGACAACGGCGTCAAGCTTCTCTTTCTCCAGCATCTCGTCGAGGCTCGTATAGGTCGTGCCACTATATCTCGACTGGGCTTCTTTCAAGCTTGATTCGTTAACGTCGCAAAGTGCTTTGATCGATGCATGCTTCAACGTCTTCACGATCTGGAGGTGGTCTTGGGCTCTGCGTCCAGTTCCCACAAATCCGAACCTAACTGCGCCTTTCCCAGTCATCTCGCCCACAACCGCATCAGCTCGCCTTCCACTTGGTCTACGGTTCCGTTACGTAGAGAAGAACTCTGTCGACTTCCAGGTTCAGCCCCAGTTCCTTACTATGAACAGGGTCAACGGCTTCTATCCATGTGAGCCATCTATCCTTCACCTGGTCGTGGACAACGTTCGCGTAAGTGTGAATCGGATATTCACTGTGCTCGTACTGCGAACCCGGAACCCACCGAGCTTCAAAGATGGTCTCCAAGTTCATTCCCCTCCAATCTATCACGTACGCCCCGAAATCCTTCGCAAGTGCAGCGCCTCTCACGACATCAACAGTCTTGGCGCCGACGATTACTGGTCCGCGGCAACCTGCATGTATTGATCCGCTTAGCAGGAAGTAGTTGGGTTGCGGTTTACCGTCAATCTTGAGCACTCCCCGCTTTATCCACTTTTTGCCATCTGAGCTTGAGGCCAACGCCATATGAACGATTCTGGTTCCTGCTTTCCTTGCCTTGTAAAGGGCTATGTACACGCCGTCGACTATGTCGATTGTGGGGTCCCTGGCTTCGGCGCTGTCGTAATCTCTGTCTCCTCTGAGGGCGAATCCTTCACCCTTCCAGGGACCGCAAGGATCGTCCGCCCTCATTAGATAGGTCTCCCACCTGCTCTCATAGAGCCGACTCTCTTTGCCAGCGATGTTCTTTTCGGCTACGTCTAGGGATAAGTAAAGACAGAACCTGTCTGTAGACGGATCACGGAGCAGCTGCTGGTTCTCTATGCTCTGCACCGTTCTGCCCGTGACTTCGCTAAGCTCTTCCTTCGTGACGCGCGATGCCAGGCTGAAGTCCTCACCATTCAGCGACCTGTAGACTTCCACAGCATATCCTCTCTTTTCGGCGCCTTCGCGGGGTCTGCTGGTAAGCCAGTACTCCTCACTCTTGCTGTCGATACAGAGCTTCCCAGCGCCACACCAAGACCCCGGATTGAAGTTGGGCGGGTTAAGCAGAACCCTCCTGAACTTTCTCCTTGCGAACACTACTTGAGGTGGATACAACCCTTGCCACATGCAGGTCACTAGGCTAAGCATTGTTCTCCGCGGTTGAGATTTAAGTCTTCTCAGTCAACTCGAAGGATATACATGAACCCCCAATCGCCAAAGGTCTCAATGCAGAGCATGCTTTCGAGAGAGGCGCATCAACTTACGGATCTGGAGGTCACATTAAGCCTTATTATGGCCAAACTCTTTACGTAGGGTTGGACGTTGGTGAGCCATGCTGGATCTAGTCACTGTTGGGGAGGTCATGGTTCAGCTAAACGCTGTCACATCGGGACCGTTGAGACATGTCACGTTGTTCGAGAAGCATGCGGCAGGCGCCGAGATGAACTTTGCGATCGGAATGACACGCTTGGGGTTCAAGGCTGGTCTCATCACAAGGGTTGGGGATGACGAGTTCGGGAGGTACGTGGTCAGCCTTTTGAGAGGTGAGGGAATCGACACATCAAGAGTGAAGGTAGACTCCGAAGCACCAACTGGAGTGTACTTCATCCAGAGGAACTACCCGATTCCGGGGAGGAGCACCGTTGCCTATTATCGGAAAGGCTCGGCGGCGAGCAAGATGTCAGTTGACGACATGGACGCGGAATACATTAGACAGGCTCGACTCTTTCATCTGACGGGCGTTACTCCAGCGCTCAGCGAAGCTTGTAGAGAAGCCAGTTTGAAGGCTCTGGACATCGCCTACGAGAACAAGCTGATGATCTCAATCGACACGAACATACGGCTGAAACTGTGGAGCAAAGATGACGCGAAGAAAACATTGCTTCCCATGCTAAAGAAGGCGGACATTGTGCTCATGGAACCAGAAGACGCTGAAATCCTGATTGGAGAGAAGGAGCCCGAAAAGATCGCTGAAGACATACTTGCGATGGGAGCGAAGACAGTGGTCATCAAGCTCGGCGCCGAAGGAGCCTTGGCATCTACAGAAAAGGAGACGGTGAGGAAACCGTCTTTTAAGGTTCCTGTTGAGGATGTCATCGGGGCTGGAGATGCTTTCGCAGCAGGTTTCATATCAAGTATGATGCGGCGATGCAGTCTTGCAGAAGCCTTGGAGATCGGGAATGCCGCTGGAGCGATGGTGGTCACTGTACGGGGTGACTTTGAGAACATGCCTTCTCTTGACGACGTACGCAAATTCCTCGCGTACCAAAAGAAGGAAATAGTGTCCTTAAGATAGGGTTAGGAAGACGCGTATGAGTTCTCCAAAACAGGGCGATCTGTTGTTTGCACATGCGCATCTTTATCTCCATTGGGTTATCTAGAAGTATACCTTGACGTCGCCGAGCTTGCTTGGTCGTCACTCCAGCCCAAACGAAAATCAGCGAATTCTCAGTTGGTGATGATGGCGGTCACTGATCCGAGCCGGTCGAAGTTCACCTTGAACACGTCCCCTGGACAAGGCCTAAGACCGCCCACTAGCGTGCCAGTCAAGACAACATCCTTGGCTCGCAGTCCAGTCCCGAGTTTGGCAAGCTTGTTCGCCAGCCAGGCGACAACATGCGCGGGGTTGCCAAGTGCCGCGGCTCCAGCCGCTGTTCCGACGATTTGTCCGTTTAATTCAACGTTCATGCCCACAAGCCTTAGGTCGGTGTCGCCGACAGGTGTAATCTTGCCCGCGAGAACGAAGCGTCCGGCATCGCCATTGTCCGCGATGCTGTCTATCAGACTGAACTTGTCCTTGTGGTCAAGCCTTCTGCTAGTCAGCTCTATAGCTGGGAGCACACCTGCGGTTGCCTCAAGAGCCGTCGCCGCGTTGACGCCGGGACCTTGAAGATCCTCCTTCATCAGGAAGGCGATTTCGGCGCCTTCGAAGCTTGAGCAGCAAAGCTCAGACAGGCGAATGGGCTCACCTTCTGCGATTACCATTCTGTCTGTGATGAATCCGAAGTCAGGTTCGTTCGTGCCGAATTTTGCCTGCATGATCTTTGATGTGAGTCCTACTTTCTTGCCCACGACTTTTTCGCCAGCTTCAATCTTGCGTTCCATGAGCTTCATCTGAATCCTGTAGGCATCATCAATCGTGAATCTTGGGTACCTGGAAGACACCAAAGGTGCAAGCGTTCTCTTTGCCTCAGCTTCCAGCATTTCTTCCACGATTCTTTCAACTATCTCATGATCCAGAGGCATGGACTGGTTCTCCGACGTATCTCGTTGATCTACCGGGAAGAAAAGGTTTTTCATGCACAATTCTAGAAGCTGCTGGCTTGTTGCCTAAGTGGTTGCTACTGTATTGCAGGAAGTCACGTCGCAGAAGCATTGATCCTAGAGAGCATGAAAGACGAATGTCAAACGGGCTATGATGAGGCCAATGATCCGAAGCTGAACTGATATGCTGACCTATCCTGTCCGGACAGACTCGTTCACGCTTCAAGGGTTTTGACGCTTCCGTTTAGTCATCTTTTCAGCCATCCCATATACCGCCTATATCCACTACTACATTCTGTTAGGCATGGCTGAAGAACTCATGCGAGAATCGCAATGCAGCTTTCGCAGCAGGCTTGTTAAGGATTCTTCAACGAAATCCCTGTTCTGCCAAGGATTCTTCAACGCTTCAGAATTTCGAATGTTGACTTCAAAGTTTCAAGGCTTTCCCGTTGAAGTTTCATAAGTATTTAAGGAAAATTTTTTTTTCTGCGCACAGTGTGAAAAAAAGCCGGGAAAGAAGCCAGATC
>Ga0315306_10000608_pt1 | contig 17395 bp, 20 predicted proteins | sample TDP1_MG_FD_203803 | JGI IMG/M metagenome (GOLD analysis project Ga0315306, IMG submission 203803) | Freshwater sediment microbial communities from Lake Towuti, South Sulawesi, Indonesia - TDP1 | ecosystem: Environmental > Aquatic > Freshwater > Lake > Sediment | place: Indonesia: South Sulawesi... | reverse complement strand
AGCTTACAAAACCAAATCTAAAGGGAGAATGGGTTAAAGATGTAAAGCGTTTGGTAATGGTTCCAGCGCACTCCAGACCAAAGCACCCTGTCCTTTTGAGGAGCTTTGAGAAGGCTAAAAAAATCAGTGAGAACTCTATCTATAATAAAGTTGTACGCGAAGGGAGAAGTAGAAAATACGGCATAATTTCTTCAGGCGCAGCATACAATTATGCAGTTGAGGCAATAAATTTGTTAGGCTTAGATGCCAGCATCCTGAAGCTTGGCATGACGCATCCACTTCCAGAGAAAATGATTGGCAAATTTCTGAGAAGGCATAAAAAAATCATCGTTGTCGAGGAGCTAGAACCTTACTTGGAAATCCTGATCAAAGCCATAGCCAAGGATTATGCGCCTAACGTTGAGATGTATGGAAAAATGAATAAGCAATATTTCCCAAGGGAAGGCGAACTTTCAACACACAGAGTTGCCACGGGTCTAGCCAAGATAACTGGTAAGAAATTGCCAATAGACTTCGGAAAGATTAATGAAAGATACATCGAAGTTGTTAGGGATTTGCCGCCAAGACCACCAATATTGTGTGCCGGATGCCCACATAGAGCATCCTTCTACGCTATGAGAAAAGTTGCAGGCGAAAAAACAATCTATTCAACCGATATAGGTTGTTACGCATTAGGAATCGCTCCGCCATTAAATGTTGGCGACATAATGACATGCATGGGCGCGAGCATAGGCACTGCCCTAGGAATAAGCAAGGTAACACGCGAACACACCATCGCATTAATTGGAGACTCAACATTTTTCCACGCAGGAATCCCAGGGCTCATGAATGCTGTCTATAACAATTACAAAGTCATTATAGCAGTTTTAGATAACCTTACAACAGCGATGACTGGGCATCAGCCACATCCAGGAACGGGAGTAACTGGCATGCAAACCGCGTCAGAAAAAATACTTATCGAAGAAGTTGCCAAAGGATGTGGAGTAAAATATGTCAAAGTAGTCGACCCCTTCAAAACCAAAGAGGCTCAAGCAGTCTTAAAGAAGGCTCTAGCCCATACTGGACCTTCGCTTATCGTTTTTCGAGCTCCATGCGCCCTGATGGTGGTCAGGGAGAGAAGACGCAAAGGCGCCGAAATCATGGTTTGCAAAATTACCGATAAATGCACAAATTGCATGGCCTGCATTAAGCTTTTAGGCTGTCCAGCCTTAATAGTTGAAGATGGAAAAGCCAGCATTAATGAAGCCCTATGTACCGCGTGTGGGCTGTGTGCTTCAGTTTGTCCTTACAATGCTATAGAATGCGTAAAAACAGGTTGAGGAGAATGACCAAATGGAAGAATTTAACATTGTGTTGGCCGGCGTTGGTGGACAAGGAACACTTTTAGCAGCAGAAATTTTAGGCTTAGCTGCCATCAAAGATGGCTTAAATGTTCGGGTGAGCGAGCTCCACGGAATGGCTCAAAGGGGTGGGGCAGTGGTTTCCAACGTGAGAATTGGAGATAAAGTTTTGGCACCAACGATTTTAGAGGGACAAGCAGACGTGCTTTTGGGATTTGAACCACTGGAAACCTTGCGAAACTTAAAATTTGCTTCGAAAAAAACACTTGTTATAATGAGTGCTGAAGCGATTCCTCCAACAGAACTTACAGCCAAAATGATAAAGTATCCAAGCCTAGAAGAAGTAGAGGAGAAAATTCACTGCTTCACAGAAAATATTATTGTTGTGGAGGCTGCAAAACTGGCTAAGAAAGCTGGAAGCATTCTAACACAAAACATTGTTTTAATTGGAGTTTTGGCAGCAACAGAGAAGATGCCAGTTAAAACTGAAAGCATTATGGAAGCTTTACGGGAGCTTGTTCCAGCAAAGCACTTAGACGTAAATGTTAAAGCGTTTAAGCTTGGCTATGAATACGTGAAAAAAGGCAAAAACTAAGTCATCTTGTCTCTTTTTAAATGGACGTTATAAATTTTCCTTTTTGTGTACACAAAAATTAGTGTAAGCAGAAGAAAAGCCAGAAGAAGCATTAGCCCTGATGAAAACTCTGGAATGACAATGTAAATGTAGTTACTACCTTGATTATCATTCGTAGCAATATTTTTTGCACGATCGTATGCTACGATTTTATATTCTACATTAGTCCCATTCAAAAAACCCGGAATTTCACCTGTGTAGGTATTTGCAGCACTCTTCGCCATGGTAACATTTGCCCAAGTGAGACTCTCGTTAGTCTTATAAGAGAGAATTACTTCCCTTACTCCGCTTTCGGCGTCTGTGACATTCACATAAACGGTTACTGGAACATTAGGCAATACTATAGTTGGTTCTTGATAAGGTGTGGTAATAAGAGGATACATTTGATCTTCAAGTATGTCCTCAATCATCCAAGAGAATCCATCAAACTTTAGAATTGTACAGTTATCCCCAACAGCAAACGCTCTATCCTGACCCAACATCTGTACTTTCCTCAGAGATCCGACATCAGGAACTTCTTGTCGATTCCACGATGTGCCTTCATATTTCCATATCACTCCCTTCCCATTCGCATCATATCCAACTATCAATCCCATAGTCTCATTAAGCATAGAAATTGAAGTAGGCACTCCGCCTTCAATATAATGCATTACCGACCATTCCCTGTCTTGAAACTTATAAACTACGCCTCCGATACAAATATCAAGACCAGTAGCGAAAGCAACTGAATCATTTATGACGTCTACATCGCAGAGGTCTATCTCGAAGCGCCAGATGGGATCAATTATGAGACGTTGCCAGCCTGAGCCATTGTAGATATAACTCCAAGGTCCATCTATGATGATGCCAAAATCACGACTATAAAGCTCTATGGCACGCCCAGAAATTGCTTCTTCAACCACATCCCATGATTCGCCATCATACATGTATAAACCATCTCCAACTGCAAATCCAAAAACACCCTCTACCAGTGATACGTCAAAAAGATGCTTTATCGCTGAATTATTATAGACTTCCCATAGCATTCCGTTAAATAAAAGAATTGTGCCGTTTAATCCTACAGCAAATCCATGGGTCTCATTTGTTAAATGAATCCCATGAAGGAAGTTTAAAGTTGGAGAATCTATGAAATACCAGTGTCCATTAACAAATTCAATTATGACACCATCAGTGCCTACAGCAAATCCGAAACTATCATTTGAAATAGACATTGCGTAAAGCGAAGATGCTTTTGTCCCTGCGGCCTTAATATCAGAGCCTATTTCCGCTTTAGTAAAAAACGCTGCGTCTATCAAAACAATAAGCATTATCATAAACGATGTTGTCGAATTGTGTTTTCCAAATTTCCATAAACCATACATTAAACTGCTCTTCATTCTGAGAAATAATTTCCATATTCTCTCTATTATATTTGTGCTTTTTATGTATTCTTAGCAAGGAAATATGCTGAAAATATAGTTTACCTGCTGCTTTCATTTGTCTTTATTGTGGCCAACTATCGCCTTTAAAATGCCTTGGAATATTTTCATGTCAGAAACGTTCACTATTGGGGTTTGAAGGCTTTTTTCAACTTCGTAGATTTTCTCATACTTTGGGAACTCTGCATAGCAAATCTGGCTTATGGGAAACTCCCTCTTTTTCAATTCGTGTTCGAAGGATTTTTCGTAAACTTCTAAACATAGGATGTATCCGTCTATCCAGTAAAGCCTATTTGCCCCATAGGTTGTGGCGCACCATGCAATGTCGCCAACTGAACGTTTATCTAAACCTAATATGCTAATTTTTCTTGTTGGAGCTATTTCTACATCCATGTTTTTTCACCCTATGAAGGGAGCGTTTAACACCTCTTTAACTTTACTGCTTATTTTTGGTCCAAGTCCATAGACTGTTTTGGTCCAAGCATCCACGTTTACGAGGGCGTTTAATGGAGTTTGATAGGATTTTAGGATTGATATGGCTTTTTCTCTTCCGATGTTTGGTAAACTTGCGACGAAATATATTTGGGCATCGGAGATTGTGTCGACTCTTTTTGCTGCATGGACTATTGGAGCTCTTTTTTCCACTATTTGTTCTTGGCGGGCTGCAACGTAGAGAAAATCGATGGTCTCTTTGTATGATGTGGTGTTTATGATAGCTATTCCGTTTTTTGCTAGGTTGAACATTGCTCCCCAAACTGATGCTGGTTGGATTCTGCTGTACTTGTAGATTATTGGCAGATAACCTTCTAGGAGAATCATTGATTTTGGGTAGACTTCTTTCAGGTCGAATAGTTGCTCAAAGAGGTACCTGCGTGTGAGTGTGTAAACAAAGTCTTGGACGGTTTTTCTTTCTATGGCGCAGACGTCGGATAAAACGTAGTCGCCTTTTTCTAATGTGGCGGTTTTGATGTTGACGCCTCTTTCTTTTAGTCCTTTGACAATTTTTGTGGCTGTGTTTGCTTCGCGGCTGTCAACGATGATTGTTGGTTCTTGTTCTTCAGTTTTCTTTTCCTTTAAATATGGGAGTAAGGTTTCGGTTCCAGACATAAACTCAACTCTGTATGGCTGTTGTAACGTGAAAAACTAAACGGGTTCTTACAAATAAAACTTGAGTAACTTTTTGGTTCTTTTTGTTTTTGCTAGTTCTAGCCTTACATTTGTGTTTATGGGTTGTTGGATTTCGTTGGCTAGGGCAGGATAGAGATAGTCAAGAATGCAGTTAATCTCATCACCACCAAAACAAGCACCATAAGCACAGTTTTATCTATGCAGTTCTCGCAGGAAATCTATCTTTTAGTTGTTTTAAGAATGATGGAAATTCTATGATTTTAATTTCCTCGAAAGTCTTGAGCATCATATTTTTCTGACGACTGAAAAGTTTCAAAGGGTGAATTACGAGAAGGTCATCCATTGTATTTATGGAACGCATCCATGCTGGGCGTGTTTCAACTCTATTTAACTATAAATAGAGGGGCCTAAAACAATTCACACACAAAACACACACTAAACTACGAAAAAAGTCTGATACAAGTATAAAAAAAGGAAAAGAAGCTACGGTCCTTTCTTCGTGATTTCCTTCACAACACCAGCAGCTACAGTTGTGCCCATATCTCTAATTGCGAATCTTCCAAGCTCTGGAAAGTCCGTGTAGGTTTCAACCGCTATCGGATGCAAAGGCTCCATCCTCACTAAAGCAGCGTCTCCAGTCTTCAGGAAAGTCGGCTTCTCCTCCACAACTTGTCCCGAACGAGGATCAATTTTCCTTACCAGTTCAGTGAATCTACATGCAACTTGCCCCGTGTGATAGTGCAAAACAGGCGTGTATCCAGCCGCTATGGCTGTAGGGTGATAGATAACAACTATTTGTCCAACAAATTCTGTAGATACCGTCGGTGGATTATTAACAGGACCCGCCACATCACCACGACGTATGTCCGTTTTTGCCACACCCCTCACGTTAAATCCTATGTTATCGCCTGGCTCAGCCTTAGGAATCCTAGTGTGATGCATCTCCAAAGACTTAACCTCAGCCTGTTTGTTAGCCGGCATGAACACGATTATATCGTTTTCTTTAAGCACTCCCGTCTCAATCCTGCCAACAGGAACAGTGCCTACACCAGTAATGCTGTAAACGTCTTGAACTGGAAGGCGCAACGGTTTATCGAGTGGTTTAGAAGGCAGCTCAAAAGTGTCCAAAGACTCCAAGAGAGTTGGCCCTTTGTACCATGGCATTTTATCGCTTGACTTAACAAGGTTATCACCTGTCCACCCAGAAGTGGGCACGAATGGAATCTTTTCAACCTTGTAACCCACCATTCTAAGCATCCTTGAAACCTCATTTTTAATTTCGTTATATCGCTCCTCACTCCAGTTCACTGATGCATCATCCATCTTATTAACAGCCACAACTAACTGGCGAACGCCTAGGGTAAAAGCCAAGAAAGCGTGTTCTCTTGTCTGACCACCAGGTCCGATGCCGGCTTCGAACTCTCCTCTTTTGGCTGAGACGAAAAGTATGGCGCCATCGGCTTGACTTGCGCCTGTAATCATGTTTTTGACGAAGTCTCTGTGTCCCGGTGCATCTATGACTGTGAAATAGTATTTTTTAGTTTCAAATTTTAGGAATCGAAGGTCAATTGTTAAACCTCTTTCCCTTTCTTCTTTTAGGTTGTCGAGAATCCATGCGAATTTGAAGGTTTCTTTGCCCATTTTTTTGGCTTCTTCTTCATAGGCTTTTATTGTTCTTTCATCAATCGCTCCTGCTCGGTAAAGCATGTGTCCTGTTGTTGTAGATTTTCCATGGTCTACGTGTCCCATGATTACTAGGTTTAAGTGAGGCCTTTCAGTTTTGCTCATTCTTTTTCCTCCTTTATCTTTTCAAATTTCCCTTAAATTTAGTGGATTCGTTTACACAACTGTTCATTCAATTATTTTAACTTTATTATTATTGCTTTTGCGTTTATAATGGTCCAATGTGATGAAGCGTTTTACTTAAAAATGGAAACAAATATTAAAGTTGATTTTCGGAATTACTGCTTGGACGCGTCTGAATAATGCCAACAAACTTGCCTGCTGAAGCTAAACGCAAATGGGCAGAAGTTTCAGCAGTAAAAAATCCAAGAGATAAACTCCAACTCATGCAGGAGTTCTTAAGCTTAGTTCCAAAACATAAAGGTACAGCAAAACTTTGCGCCCAAGTTAAAAAGCAGATGGCAACTTTACGAAAAGAAATTGAGGAGAAGAAACGAAAAAAGGCTGGGAAAGGCGGACCAAGATTTTTCATAGAGAAAGAAGGCGCTGCCCAAATAACCCTTATAGGCTTAACAAACGTTGGAAAAAGCAGTTTGCTTTCGGCTGTCACAAATGCCAAGGTCGAGATTTCATCTAACCCTTACACGACAAGAGAGCCTGTCCCAGGCATAATGGCTTACCAAGACATTCAATTTCAAATTGTAGAAGCGCCAGCTTTAATGGAGGGCTCTGCTGATGGGAGAGCTTGGGGACTTCAGACTTTGGCTTTAGCCCGCAACGCCGACTGCTTAATTTTAATAGTGGATTTATCACAAGACCCTATTGAACAGTTGTCTCTTGTTTTGGGTGAAATGCAGAAAGCTCGAATACTGGTCAGCAAGCCCAAGAGTCGCGTTGAAATTGAAAGGAAGTTTATGGGCGCTGGCTTGCGGATAATTCTAATTGGAAGACTTGTGGACTGCGCTATAAGAGATGTTGAAGAACTTCTCAGAAGCTATCGTATTATGGATGCTATTGTTAAAATTTCTGGAGAAGCCACTTTGGATGATGTTGAAGATGCAATCTTTGAAAGCACATTGTATAAGCCTGCGGTGATAGTTGCAAACAAAATCGATTTGGAAGGCTCGGAAGCGAATCTAAAACTGTTAGAGAGTTACGTTGGAAACAAACTACCCGTAGTTGCGGTTTCATGCAAAAAGAGACATGGCCTGGAAAAGCTTGGCAAAACTATGTTTGAAACGTTAGACATGATACGCGTTTACACCAAAGAACCAAGTGAAAAAGAGTTTTCTAAAAAACCGTTTATTCTAAAAAGGGATTCAACAGTTTACAATTTAGCCAAAAATATCCACAGCGACTTTGGCGAAAAATTCTCTTATGCAAGGGTCTGGTCCAAACGCCTCGTTTTCAGTCCTCAAAAAGTTGGGTCTACATTTGTTCTAGAAGATGGCGACATCGTGGAGATTCACGTGAGATAGCTCATGGGAAAATTGCAGCTATCTTGAGGCTTGGGCTATTCTTTCTAGTTCATGGCGTTTCGAAACCGCATGGCTTTTCATGTCATGGTTTGCTGCTAGGGCCAGTTCCTCTGCCAAGCATTCTTCGATTGAACGGGGATTGTTTATTGATGCTTGTCTTGCTGCTTCGCAGATATTCCTCAAAGCCAAGTCAACCCTTCTCTGTGGAGCTACATCCACTGACAGGTGGTATACTATGCCACCGTAGCTAATTCTTGTAGTGTCTTCACACGGCGCTGAATTTTCCACAGCCCTAACAAGAACTTCTATGGGGTTTCTGCCGGTACGCAGATGGATTATTTCGAAAGCTTGTTTCACAATGTTCATGACTTTGGCTTTTTTCCCAGCGTTTGCCCCAGGTCGCATAAGGTTGTTTACAAGCCTTTCTATAATGTTGACGTTTGCTTTATGGAAGCGTTTATGTTCGTGCCTTCCCATACTATGGGGAACTACCATTGGTTTTAGGGATATGTACCTCTGTAAACCTAAGTCTTTTACTTGAACTTCTTTAAAACTCCATTTTTCAAAGAATTTAATGTCCTGTTTTTCTTCTCGTGTCTGACTCAAAATTTTCACCGTGCTGGTTTCTGTTTTCTTCCATACACAAGTTCGTTTAGAGATACACCATTAACCATGATAACTTTCCAGCGGACTCCTGGAATGTCGCCCATGCTTCTTCCGCGGGAACCGCCTATACCCTCAACTATCACTTCATCGTGTTCGTCAACGACGTTTAGGGCTCCGTCTCCAGGCAGAAAAGCGGTGATGCTTCGACCATTTTTTATTAATTGAGTTCTTACGCATTTTCTTATTGCGCTGTTGGGTTGTTTGCTTTCTACGCCTACTTTTTCAAGGACTATGCCGCGGGCCATAGGTGCGCCTTCAAGGGGGTCTGCCTTCACGTCTAGCATTAGCATTCGCCGTTTATAGTACATGCTACTCCAGCGTAGTTTTTTCCGCTTTTCAGTTAGTTTTCTTGCGGCGAATTCGCCCATTGGAGATTTTGAACCCATAGTTTGATTTTTCCTCTCGCTACGTCTAATCACAATACTGATATTTAAACGATGATGTGCAGATTCTTCGTATGCAACAATTTGGTAGACAAACATAAAACAGCTATGGCTTCACTACTTGCAATGTTAACCTTTCACCGCTGCGGCTGTAGACTGCCATGTTTTCTTCACCTTTGTAAGGGTAACCTACAATCATAAGTACAAGACCGAAGAAATGGTTTAAATCTGCAGGAGAAGGTGTCAAATTTCCAGAAGGATGAGAATGCATGGTGCCTACAATAGAAAAATCCATAGGCAACATGTGAACCGGGAGGCTAGTGAAGCCTTGACCATAAGTTGCAAGCGGAGGAATAACAAGCTCAGAAACCTTAATCACATCTTCCGTCTTCTTACCCCTAAGAAGCAATATTGTTTCTCTTGGATGAAGCTTCAGCGCACCTTCAAAAATCGCCCACAACAACTCCTCACTAACCAAAACTGTTAAACCCGCTTTCATGTAACCATCAAAATTGTCCGATCCTTAATTACCTTTGCTAAAAGTCTAATCTCACATACAATCATAATTTTCTGTAAATAATAATTCTATGCCTAACAACATGCAGAGTTGCTGAAAACCTAGAGGGGTCTACCCGTTTAGCAACTGAAAGCATCCAAAAATATGCATTTTTTATATTACCGACAAAAGACAAAATTTAACTCTAAACGAACTAAAACTTTACATGAACAGAAGCTGATCTAATGGACAAATGGCGCCTGCTAAAACTTGAAACCCACAACGCCTACCAAAACATGGCTATTGACGAAGCTATATTAGAAGCCAGAATAAGAAACATTGCCCCGAATACCGTAAGGTTCTATTGTTGGAAACCATCTGCCGTTTCCTTGGGAAAATTCAATGACATCCAAAATGAAGTTCAAATTGAAAACTGTAAAAAATATGGCGTAGATGTTGTTAGACGAATTACTGGCGGAGGAACAGTTTACCATGATGCCGACAGCGAAATCACCTATAGCTTGGTCGCCAACAAAAGAGACCTAAATACCGAAGACATAACAGCTATTTATTCGAAAATTTATGCTGGAATAGCTGAAGCACTTCGAATTTTAGGAATAAACGCTGATTTCAACGAAGGCGATGCAAAAACATGCCCAAATCTAACCGTTAATGGCAAGAAGATTTCTGGAAGTGCCCAATCTCACAAAAAAGGAGTTGTTTTACAGCATGGCACGCTTCTCGTGGATGTTGACTTAGAGAAAATGTTCACTTTTCTACATGTTCCTTGGGCCGAAACATGCATGGAAGTAGTAAACGTTGCAAAACACAAAATTACCTCAATAAAAAGGGAAAGTGGAAAAGATGTTTCAATAAAGGAAGCAGAGCAAGCTCTAATCCAAGGTTTCCAAAAAGCCTTTAAGATCAAGCTGGAAAATGGTGAATTAACTCTTTATGAACGTGAACTCGCAGAAAAACTCTGCAAGGGAAAATACTCCATAAAAGAGTGGAACTTTCACAGTAAAAGCCTTTAAAGGCATCATCCTGCATCCATTTAAAACATATTTCGCATTACCATTCCTAACAATACAGGTAAGTGATAGCATGGTAAAGGTTGCAATTCTAGACCTTAAAGACCCAAAAAACAGGAACCGCTGGATAATCGGCACTCCCACACAAGTTCCAAAATCCTCCCCATTCTATTCTAAACAAATCCAGATAGCCTACGTTAAAAACCCCGAAAAAGGCATCATAGAAAAAGAACCAGAACATTACCATACGCCTCCCATAGAAGAATTCTATCTCATCTTACAAGGCGCCTTAAAAGTGAAAGTAGAAGACAACATAATAGTTCTTAAATCAAAGCAAATTCTAGCAATTCCACCAAATAAACGCCACAAAATCCTTGACTACTCCTTTCCAATACAGTTCTTCACCATCCGCGCTCCAATATCTACAGAAAAAACAAAAATAGAAACCAGTTAAATCAGTTTGACTCACACATAATTCGCCATTTAACACCTTCAGGCGTATCCTCAATTATTATACCCATGGCCTTAAGCTGCTCCCTAATCTTGTCTGCCGTTTTCCAATCCTTAGCCTTTCTAGCTTCTTCCCTCTTATGAATAAGTTCTTCAGCCTCCTTAGGTAATCTCTCTTTCTTCTTAACCTCACCGATGACGCCGAGAACCTTATCGAACCTTATCATTAACCTGTAGACCTCTTTAGCCTCTTCCTTGCTGAGCATGTTATCATCCATAAGCTTGTTCACATCCCTTACAAAGTCGAACAGCGCAGCCAAAGCCGGGCCTATGTTTAGGTCATCGTCCATGGCTTTTTCAAAATTCTTCTGCACATACTTCATCAATTGCTTTATCTTCTTTCCGCAACCCTTTCCATCCGCCTGCATCAACCTATACACAAAATTTACCAAACGATCTATGGCATTCTTTGCACTCTCTAATCCATCAAAAGTGAAGTTAAATTGCTGCCTATAATGAGTCGACAAAAGAAGATAACGCAGTGCTCTTGGGTCATACCCCTTAGCCATTATGTCTCTCAGCGTGTAAATGTTTCTAAGACTTCTTCCCATTCTTTGCCCTTCGACAAGCAAATGCTCATTATGAAGCCAATAATTCACGAATTTTTTATCTGTAGCAGTCTCGCTTTGGGCAATTTCATTTTCATGATGAGGGAACAGATTATCCACTCCACCAGTGTGAATATCTAGGGTTTCCCCCAAATACTTCATAGCCATAGTCGAACATTCAATATGCCAGCCTGGATACCCTTTCTCACACCACGGCGATTTCCAATTCATAATATGCTTAGGATCATTTATCCAAAGGGCAAAATCAAACTGATTTCTTTTATCCGGATTAAACTCAACCCTTCCCCCAGCTCCTGTTCTCAGCTTTTCAATCGTGTTACCCGACAGTTTTCCATAGTTCTCGAACGTTGTGACATCAAAATAGACAGAACCATTCACCACGTATGCATGACCTTTCTTGATCAATTTTTGCACTAGATCTATCATTTCATTAATATGATCCGTGGCTCTAGGCCTTAAGGGCTCCTCAAAATTCATTTTTTTGGCATCTTCCAAGAAGGCTTTAATATAGAGCTCAGCTATGGACCAAGGGTCTTTCTTTTCTCTTTTCGCTGCAGCTTCTATTCTATCTTCTCCAATATCAACATCCTCAAACATGTGCCCAACATCAGTAAAATTCATAACCTGTTTGACTTTGAAACCCTTATACTCTAGATATCTTCTTAAAACATCCGCAAATGTGAATGCACGTAGATTTCCTATACTGGCATAATCATAAACAGTCAAACCACAATTATACATCGTTACAATACCTTTTTTTAGAGGTTTGAAAACTTCCTTCTTTTTGGTAAGGGTATCATACAATTTAAGCATCTAACCATCCCACTTCCATGTTTCCTTCATTTATTGCAACGTTTTTCACATAAAGTATTGAATTATCTAAATTATACTTTTCTTTTGATTTTGCTTTTGCAAGCTTGAAATTGCACAATAAAGTTATTCGTGGGTTTCATGCTGTATTAAAAACTAGTCGTATTTTTTCAGTTTTATCATTTCTCTGAAGTTTTTGAGGTCTTGGACCACACTTTTCAGAAAGTGCAGTTCTTCCATTGTCCTTTCAAGTTTTGCGAATTCATCTTGGATTTTCTGGAGGAACCTTTCGTTCTCGCTCATTGATTTGCCTTCATACAGTTTTTGTTGGAGGGCTTTCATTGTTTTTTGGCTAGCCACGCAGCCATTTCCGTCATCGAGGAGAAAGGAGAAGGCTTCGAAAACGGAAAAAACGATTCTTGGCTGCTTTTGGTCTAGCCTTCAACCTTAACCCTCCAACGCCGCATCGTAAGACTTAAGATACTTGCCTCCTATAAAAAGATTACTGAATAACATGAATAAACAAACATTAAAGTGAAGTCTAACCTATGGCTAAAATACCTTCTAAAATCTTTTTTTCGGGGATATCCAGCTGTTTGGAGAGCCATGTTTTTAAAAGTGGAATTTGTTTTGGGAGTTCTCCACTGTAGGTTAGTATTTGATTATCCTTTAAGGCATCTGCTTGGAATGTTTTTTCATCATCTCTATATAAGAAGGATAAGGTTTGGGCTTGATAAGCTAATGTTTGAAAATCTTCCCACTGTTTACAGCGTAAAATAACTGGTGGGCCTCGTGTTTCTTTAACTTCTAGAGCTTTAGGCTTTTCTTGTGTTATTTGTACTGGCACTGTAGGGGCTTCGCGTGAAACTGACAGATATGTTATTAGGTTTGCTATCTCACTTTGCAATGTGGTCAGTCTCTCTTCAACTTTCTCTATTTTCCCGCTTAATTCGCCAGAATCGCCTAATCTCTCGGTTATGTTGCCTAACTCGTTTATCAGTCGGTCTAAGTCCTTCTCATGCTCCTTTAACACGTTTACTATGAAATCTAAGGCTTCTAAAGCCTCGTCTTTCGATGGAGCTTTCTTAGACATCGCTTCTCTACCTTTTTCTTCAACCTATTAATTCCCCTTCTTTATAAATAAACGTAGCGAATCCTCAAAACGTATCCATGTGAAGAGATACACATACTTATTGAGAATTAAAACTAGGGGAGAGTTAAAATATCTGTTTCTAAAATGAGTAAAATACCAGCATAAAGAAGGCTTTCTATGCAAGAAACGTTGAATTTCTCTGAAAGGGATGAAATCGTTAGGTTTATCTCAGAAAAGGGCATCAAAATTCTTAATTTGTGTCACATTCCAGAAGATGGAAGGTTGAAAACTCTAAGTTTTTCAGCAACTGGTGGAAAGAGAGTTGAGGAAATTTTAGAGTTTGGCGAAAGAGTTGATGGGTCAAATCTCTTCTTGTTCATCGAACCTGGCAAAAGCGACATCTACGTAAAGCCCAAGATTAGTAGAGCCTTTATCAATCCTTTTTCAACGACATCAACGCTCAACATTTTATGCGAGTATTTAGACGAGCATGGAAAACCATTGGATGTTGCTCCAAAAAATGTTTTAGCGAGGGCTGAAGAAAAATTACGTTCTTCAAGCGGTATTGTTCTAAAGGCTTTGGCTGAACTGGAGTTTTACGTAGTTTCTAAACGGGAAAATGAGATGCTTTTTCCTGGGGTCTCAGACAGAAATTATCATGAGTCTGCTCCTTTCACTAGGTTTGAAAATTTGAGAAATGAAGTTTTGGTTATGCTCTCTAATGTTGGGATTGGTACTAAGTATGGGCATAGTGAGGTTGGTCGAGTTTTTAGTAAAGATGGCGTATTCATGGAACAGCAGGAAGTTGAGTTTTTGCCGCAGAATTTAGCGGAAATGGCTGAAAGCATCTCAATTGCGAAGTGGGTCATCCGAAACGTTTGTGCAAAATATGAGGTATCTGTGTCTTTTTCCCCTAAAGTATCTCTCGAGCATGCCGGAACTGGGATGCACATTCACCTGTGCGGAGTGAGAAATGAAGAAAACGTAGTTGCAAATCCGAATGGAACTTTAAGTACTGAAGCCCTGAAAATGGTTGGTGGAATATTAAAGTTTGCGCCAAGCCTCTCAGCCTTTGGAAACACAACACCAGCATCCTATCTACGTTTTATCGCAAGGAAAGAGTCTCCAATGCATATCTGTTGGAGTTCAAGAAACCGTTTAGCCCTGATACGCATACCCTTATGGTGGAGCTTTATAAAAAAGGGTGAAGAAAAGGGTAATCTTAAGGAGACTTTTGAGTATAGGGCCCCAGATCCGTTTGCAAATGCTTACCTACTTTTCGCTGGTATAGCTGTAGCCGTGAATTATGGTTTAGAAAATTCTGAAGAAGCTCTGAAAATGGCTGGAGACTTGCACATTGAAGGAACTGGCGGTAGAAGAAAAAGACTGAAGGTTTTGCCACGGTCTTGTAGTGAAGCTGCGAAAAGGCTTAGAAGGGATAGACGGTTTTATGAGGCGAATGGTGTTTTTCCAAAGAAATTGATTGACAAAACTATTGACAAGTTGAGAGCTTTTAAGGATAAGGATTTATGGAAAAACCTGGCTGAAAAACCGGAGAAAATTGAAAAATTGTTGGGGCAGTATCTGCATTATGGTTAGGTTTCAGCAGAACTTTTATGCGTGGAAAAAAGGAATTATACCCCCTTATATATAGGTTCAATTCCTTCCTTAACCAAAAAAACTTTAGCTGTGTAGAGTATTATTCTTTTGTTCTCTTTAAAATATAGGAAGTGATGTATCCTAGTTTATTCAGTTTCTCCTTAGCAGATTCGACCATCCAATCTTCAAGACAGAATTTAACTTCTGACGGTCGAACCATCCAGAAATTTGGATACTCCTCAATCAAAGCAGCATAGTTCACAGTCGTTCTAACTCTGTTACTACAAACACCTAGCATTCCCCTAATGCGATAACCTTTCCTCTCAGCATTTGCTTTTATAGTAAGTAAACCTGCAATGTCTCTTTTTAACGAACTAGACGTGTTAATGACATCAATTATAACCCAATCGTCATAGCCTCCACCGATGTTTACAACTATATCTGGAAGAAAACCTCTAGAAAAGACTCCAGTTCGCCTCATTATCAACAAGCCTAAAGACTCAATCTCTTTTTCAATCCGTTGTACAAGTTCATCGTGCTCCCGAATGAGGTCTATTTTGCTCATAAAAAGTACCCTGATTGAATAATTAGCACGAACGCTTGCTTTTAAATTAAACTCTAATCCCAAACCCATGGCTTAGAAGCTTGAAAGGAATAAACCTTAAATCGAACTCTAAGAACATGCTTCGTTTTGTGGGAATTAGAAATGAAAAGAGATACGGAACTTCTGAAAATTCAAGCCTATCTAGATTACTGCAACACTGAATTCGGTAGTGCAAGCTCATACGCACTCGGAATAATAATAGCCTATTACATCTCTCTCATGGGTTTTTACCTTCAAAAAAGCATTGACTTGGCAACATACTATGTTCTTCTTGCTCTGCCTTTGCCTGTTTTCGTAGTGTTGTTGTGGTATACCTATCGAACACATTCAAAAAAGCTAAGTCGAATTGACAAACTAATCGAGAAACTAAACAAAGGCGAACGATACCGTCAATTGAAGACCTCATTAAAGGAAAGACTTGGAAAACAAAATAGGCTTTCACACTCAAAATAGAAATCAGATACCTGCGTTTTCTGTTCTATTCTTGGTCTTCCTCATCCATTAAGCCCTAGGCTCTGGAGAAGGTTGTTCTAGGAATTTCTCTTTTACTTCTTTTGCATATCGGTTGATGGGAACGTTAGCTCTTCCCATAGTTCAATTAAAACGTTTGCTTCAAGAACGTGAGAAACTAACTCATTTATGTAAAGCCCAACTTTTCTTCCATCCTTGTCCATTCCCTCGTACCTTTCTTTCGACATTTTCTTATACCCTTCCAAGTCTTTAGCGAGATATTCCTTCATTTTCTCCAAGTCTTCATCCTCTACCCAGAAGGATCTCATCAAATCTTTAATGTCCATTCAACTCTCTCCATCCAATGTACAATTTATATCCCAAACCCAAATTTAAGTATCTTCATTTTCTTCAGAATGCTCAATAATCCATCCTATCGCTTTCGCAATGTCTTTTAATCTATTCCATTGTTGTTCTTCTCTTTGAGCTAAAAGGTTCTGTTTTGCTATGTCTTCAGTTGAAGTTTTGGATTTTTCCCTTAGAGTATTAATCAATTCAGCCATTGACTTGGAAAATTCACGCTCTTGTTTAAGCCTTCTTCTCATATCCATGTAGGTTAAAATGACTGCAAAGACAGAAACAGAGATTGAAAGAATAAAAGGCAAGTCGAAATCAGACAATTTTGTCACTTCTCTAAGTTATTTGAGGTTGTGGAATTGAAGCGGCTTTCTGTTCTTTGTCTAAGTATTCTCTTATGAAGGTTGTGATTATTCCGAAGACTCCTAAAATCAAAGCGATTATTCCAGACCACACCATTCCGACACCAAAATAATACATCGATGTTAATTCATACCAGCTAGGATTAAACCATCCACCAGCATGATAGATAATTCCCATGCCACCAATTATTGAACCCGAAATCCAGAGAACAATACCAATAGCAATTACCCAAATGCTAATGAATAGCGACCGTCTATGTTTCATATTAAACGTCACTCAATTCTAAATCTTTGATAATGTCGTATCGCACACGCTTGAATGTTTTGTTGTTTAACTATATCTAAAAGTTATGAATCGGAAATATGGATTATTAGTTTGGGTTTAGGAAGGAATATAAGTTCAATTTGGGATTCTTTTTGTAAGGCTTATATGAGACTATGCTTATGAGCTATCCGTAAAATGATTAATGCTTTGCACTCGACACTGTGTGGGCGGGTAGATCAGTTTGGTATGATCGCCACGTTGGCATCGTGGAAGTCGCGGGTTCAAATCCCGCCCCGTCCACATTACTTCTTTTCAAGAACTAAACATGCTTGACAAATTGTTTTATAGATACAGATCATACCTTTCTTCTGTGACCCTTTTTCCCCAAATTTCGTGCGTTTTCTCCTCGGTTTTACTGAAGCCAAAGCGTGCGTAAAGATTACCAGCTTCTATTAGTTCGCTTGTACTCCAGAGAAATATAGTTTTATACTTGCATTCCTTGCAGAATTGAAGCGCTTC
>Ga0315306_10000607_pt1 | contig 17415 bp, 12 predicted proteins | sample TDP1_MG_FD_203803 | JGI IMG/M metagenome (GOLD analysis project Ga0315306, IMG submission 203803) | Freshwater sediment microbial communities from Lake Towuti, South Sulawesi, Indonesia - TDP1 | ecosystem: Environmental > Aquatic > Freshwater > Lake > Sediment | place: Indonesia: South Sulawesi... | reverse complement strand
CTTTTCTTGCTTTCAAGTCTTTGCACACTGACACGCCTTTGGTGCTCAATATCTCCTTTCTGACATCGGCAACGACACTCTTTGAAATTGCGTCACTCAACTCTGAACCACTAGTGCGAACTAGCCCGATGCTCAGGTAAATCAGCAGAGAACCTAAGACAATTGAGGCAGTGGCGTCTGCTCTGTCGTCAAGACCAATGTATGTTAGTCCGAAGCCAAGCAAAGCTATTATTGTGGACGCAAAGTCTGATAATGCGTGATAGAGGCTGGCTTTTACGGTTAGGCTACTTTGACCGCTCCCCCAGAGTGTTCCTATTCTGAAAAAGTCTACCGCCAGCGTGTAACCAATAGCCCAAAAACCTATGGTCAAGTGCTCGATTTTGACATTGAAATAGATTCTGAAGGCGGCTTCAATTATTAAGAAGGCGGCTAAGCCGATGAGAGCCACACCGCCAACCAAACCGCCTATCGACTCAATTTTGCCATGCCCGTATAGATGCTCCTCATCTGGAGGCTTCAGCGACAACCGTGTTGTTACGAGCAGTATGAGAGTTGTCACCGAGTCAAATAAGGCGTGGGCTGCATCGCTTAAGATAGCAAGGCTTTGTGTGAGTAATCCAGCGATGCCCTCAATGACCACAACGCTAGCTATCGCTATAAAAGAAAGTTGAAGCACCCTGACCTTCATGATACTTTTTCCCAAAGCCATACCGCAATCGTTGATACACACTTTTCAAGGGAGATTTAAGGGTTAGGGTTTTCAAATGCATAAACAAAAAATTAGCGCTAAGATTCATAAGTGTTTAAAAGCCATAATGCTGTAGCATAATGAAGGTTGCGCGAATCCCATGCCCTTCACAGTCATAGACAATATCCTCACTGGGCGATTCACAGACAAAAAAGTGAACATAAGAGGATGGATTTATCGTAAACGAGAAAGCAAAGACACTATCTTCCTTGTTATACGAGACGCGTCAGGCGTCGTACAATGCACGGTAAAGAGAAACAATAAAGCATGGAAAGATGCAGAAAAAGTCACAATCGAATCTTCAGTTACGCTCAGCGGAACAGTCAAAGAAGATAAGAGGGCGCCAGGCGGCTACGAAATCACCACAGACAAACTGGAAATCATAGGGCTGTCCGAAGTTTTTCCAATAGCCAAAGACAAGAGTGAAAAGTTCCTGCGAGATGTTCGCCATCTGTGGCTAAGAAGCCGCAAAATGAACACTATTATGAAAATACGAAGCGAGGTTTTAGAATACATACGCGAATTCTTTCGCAAACAAGGTTTCATCGAAGTCTCTCCTCCAATGTTCATTACCAGCGCAGTGGAAGGTGGCGCCACACTTTTTGGTCTCAAATACTTCGACGACACTATGTATCTCACCCAGAGCGCGCAGCTCCACCTCGAAGTGTTAATCTACTCCTCAGAGAAGGTCTACTGCGTGGCGCCTTCTTTTAGGGCTGAGAAAAGTCGAACAATTAGGCACTTGACTGAATTCTGGCATGTGGAATCTGAGGAAGCCTTCTCAACACTTGACGACCTCATGCGCCTAGAAGAGCAACTCGTGAGTTACGTCTGCCAAAACACGGCGAAGAAATGCAGAAAAGAACTGGAAGCCTTGGGACTTGACCCTAAAGAACTTTTGAAGGTTAAGGCGCCTTTTCCAAAAATCACTTACAATGAAGCTATTGAAAGACTTCACAAAAGAGGTTTCAAAATTCAGTGGGGAGAAGACTTTGGATTCAACGAAGAACGAGCGTTAACTGAAGATTTGGCTGGTCCATTGTTTGTTTACGCTTACCCCAAGAAAATCAAGGCGTTCTACGTAAAGGCTTATCCAGACAAACCAGAACTCGTCATGTCAGCCGACCTGATTGTTCCACGAATCGGTGAGTTAACAACTGGAGGCGCAAGAGTAGACGACAAGGACGAGCTGATTCAAAATTTGAAGGCGTTTGGTTTGCGACCTGAAGACTACGAATGGTACATAGACCTTAGAAAGTATGGCACTGTGCCGCACACCGGCATGGGAATGGGAGTTGAACGCCTTTTGGCTTGGATGCTTAACCTAGAAAGCGTCATGGATACAATTCCGTTTCCACGCACAACGAGAAGGTCATATCCGTAAAGGCTACTGTTATTCCCAACGCCAAACCTTTCTTCTCATGAAAAGTTCAGGCAACACAAAAAGACCCCAACTGGCAACTGCCAATACATAAAGCAAATCGGTTGGAGTCAATGGAACCAAACCGAACATTTGTGCTGTTATTGGTATGTAGCATATCCCAAGCGTCGCCGCAATTGAGATGATTTCTGCGACAACAAAGAACTTGTTCTTGAAACTGTCACGTCCCATCCTCCAAACGCTGCGTGTCTCAGACCGACAGTTCCAAACGACAAACAACTCAAAGAAAGCAGCTTGCACAAAGGCTGTAGTTCGTGCCTCAGCCAAAGTTTCAGGAGTGCCGAAACCATGTGCAGGAAACAAATAATATTCTATGACAAAGACGAGTATCGTTCCGATGGACTGCAAACAAAATGAAGTTATGATGAATGCTCCCATTCCATGCAGTATGCCTTCATTTGGTTTTCGAGGGAACCTTTCCATAACGTCCTCATCTGGCGGATCCATTGACAACGCCACTGCTGGTGCACCATCAGTAGCCAAGTTTATCCACAATATCATTGCAGGAAGCAGAGGCAAAGGAAACAATTGCGGTCCAAACAAGCCGCCCAGTATGGCAAACGTTCCTATAACAAGTAATTCGTCGAAGTTGCATGCGATGAGGAACCTTGCGTATTTGCGGATGTTGTCATAACTTGCTCTACCTAGTTCCACTGCCTTGACTATTGTGGCGAAATTGTCATCTGTGAGAACCAAATCTGAAGCTTCTCTTGTCACGTCTGTGCCTGAGATCCCCATAGCGACACCTATATCGGCGCTTTTCACCGCTGGAGCATCGTTAACGCCGTCTCCAGTCATGGCTACAATCTCGCCCTTCGCCTTCAACGCCTTAACAATACGCAGCTTGTGTTCAGGCGAAACCCTAGCGTAAACCGCCACCTTTTCAACAATTTTACCGAATTCTTCATCGCTTATTTTGTCCAATTCCGCTCCTGTAAGAATGAGGCTGTCTTCTTTTAATATTCCAATTTCTTTGGCAACAGCCATAGCGGTTAGTTTGTGGTCTCCGGTTATCATTACGGCTCTTATTCCAGCCTTTTGACATGTTTGGTTTGCTTTTATCGCTTCCTCTCTTGGAGGATCAATCATGCCCTCTAAACCTACAAAAACTAAGTCGTCTTCGACAGTTTTCTCATTAAATTCACTCAGCCCTTCAGGCAATTTTCTGTACGCCATCCCAAGTACACGCAGGGCATCGCTGGCAAATTTTTCGTTGATTTCTAGAATTTTCTTTCTCTTCGCTGCTGTCAGCTTCTTTTCCTTGCCCTCTTCTAGAACATAGTTGCATTTTTCAAGGACTATTTCGGGAGCGCCTTTCATGTAGGCAATGTGTTCTCCATCTGGCGTGGAATGCACCGTTGTCATGCGTTTTCTTTCAGACGTAAACGGAACCTCAGCAATGCGTGGAAAATTCTTTTCCAGTTCTTTCTCTTCGAATCCTGCTTTAGCTGCTGTAACAATCAGCGCGCCTTCTGTAGGGTCGCCAATAATGCTCCAAATGCCTTTTTCATTCTTGTCTAGTTTTGCGTTGTTACATAGAGCGCCTATTCTCAACAGCAACGACAAGTCTTGATTGTTCTGAGGATTGATGAGGCTGTTATTTTGATGAAACTCGCCTTTCGGCTCGTATCCAACTCCCGTGACTTCAACAACCTTGTTGTTCACGTACATTCGTCGAACAGTCATCTCACCTTTCGTCAAGGTGCCAGTCTTGTCTGAGCAGATGACTGTGGTGGCGCCGAGGCTTTCGGCTGAAGATAATCTCCTAATGATGGCGTTTCGTTTGGCAAATTCACGTGCGCCTAAGGCAAGAGTAATCGTCACTATGGCAGGCAGTCCCTCAGGAACCGCAGAAATAGCTAGGGATATGGCTGACATAAATGCTAGAATAAATCCATCCAACTCTAAGACTCCGGTTGCAACAACATCGAAGGCTTCGAGAGCAAAAATGATGACGCATACTGCCACAACAACCTTGGCTATTTTCTTTGCAAAACTGTCAAGCTTCTTCTCAAGGGGGGTTTCCTCTTCCTCAGCGGTCTGCACCAATTCGGCAATTTTTCCAAACTCTGTGTTCATGCCTGTGGACACTACAACAGCTTTTCCTCTGCCGTAAATTGTGTGTGTTGCCATGAAGAGCATGTTTCTTCTGTCGGCTGTAGGCGTTTCGGGTATAAGGGTGCCCAAATTCTTCTCTACAGGAGTGGATTCACCCGTTAGAACAGCTTCATCAGTTTTCAACTCAACGGTTTCTATGATTCGTGCATCAGCTGGAACAGTGTCTCCAGACTCTAAGGCCAACAGGTCGCCAGGCACAACTTCCCTTGCAAATATCATGGTCTCCTTGCCGTCTCGCAAAACACGGGCTTTGGGTGCAGCCAGTTTTTTCAGGGCTTCGATGGCTTTTTCTGCCCGATATTCTTGGACAAAGCCAGCAACTGCAACAAGTATGACAATTATTCCGATGGTTATTGCGTCTGCGTAGGTTTCAAGGAACCCTATCTCGGGGTTGCGCATCAATTCGTAGTAGCCGATTATAACTGAGAAAATCGTGGCTGCGATAAGTAATAAAATGAAGATGTCTTTGAACTCTTCGAGAAACATTTGTAGGGCTGTTTTCCGTTTCTTTTCCTTCAACTCGTTGTATCCGTATTCGCTCAGTCGGCGTTTGGCTTCTTCACTGCTTAGACCATTTGGACTTGATTTCACAGCTTGAAGGACTGCTTCTTTGTCCATTGTATGCCATGCCGAACTCATTGAAAGGTCAACTGCCACTAACTTTTCTTAAATGATGTGATTAAACCCTATGCTAAAGGGAAATGTTTCCTTAAATGGTTTTTCTTTACTCTAACTTTGGGAGCCCGCTTCCAGCAGTTTCTTGAGTTCTTCGTAGGCTCTTTTGATTTCACTTACAGACGCCTCATCTTCCAGCGTAGAAATGTCTCCTATGGGCATACCCATCGAAACTGCCTTCAACACTCGTCTCATGATTTTGCCGCTTCGAGTTTTGGGTAAGCTTTGCACAAAATATATTTCGTCAGGTGTAGCCACAGGCCCAATGGTTTCGCGAACGTGCTCCTTCAATTCTTTTTTCAATTTTTCTGTTGGCTTGTAGCCCTGCTTCAATATCACGAAAATCGCCACGCTTTCACCCTTGACTTCGTGTGGTTTTCCTACAGCAGCTGCTTCACTCACGGCTGGGTGCTCGATTACCGCGCTTTCCAATTCCATTGTGCCTATTCTGTGACCTGCAATTTTCAGCACTTCGTCTGCTCTTCCCAGCAGCCAGAAGTAGCCTTCTTCATCTCTTATGGCATAGTCTCCTGTGTAGTAGGTTCCTGGAAATCTTGTCCAATACACTTGCTTGTATCTTTCTGGGTCTCCAAAGAGAGTCATGAACATGCCTGGCCAAGGCTTCTTTATCACAAGATAACCCTTAACGCCTGGAGGAGCCAGCTTACCACCTTCGTCGACAACCTCAGGTTCGATGCCTGGTAATGGAAAGGTTGCAGAACCAGGCTTCAACGGAACCAGCACAAGGCCTGGAGCGGGTGAAATCATAAATCCACCTGTTTCAGTTTGCCACCAAGTGTCCACTATGGGGCATCTCTCCTGCCCTATGTTCTTGTAGTACCACATCCAAGCCTCAGGGTTTATGGGCTCGCCAACCGAGCCGAGAATTTCAAGGCTGGATAGGTCGTGTTTCTTGGGCAGTTCTTCTCCATACCTCATGAGCATTCTGATGGCTGTGGGCGAAGTGTAGAAAATGGTCACGCCGTATTTCTCTATTATTTCCCACCATCTGTCTGGTTTTGGATAGTCTGGTGCGCCTTCGTAGAGGACTATGGTGGCTGCATGGCTTAACGGCGCATAAACTATGGAGCTGTGTCCTGTTACCCAGCCAATATCAGCGGTGCACCAGTACACGGATTCATCTCTGATGTCGAAAGCCCACTTGTAGGCTGAATGGTTAAAGACCATGTAGCCGCCAGTGTTGTGCACTATTCCCTTTGGCTTGCCTGTTGTTCCCGACGTGTAAAGAATGTAAAGAGGGTCGTTGGCTTCGACGGGAAGAGGCTCAACATAGTCTCGACCATTTTTAAGCAGTTCATGATACCAGAAGTCTCTTCCATCTTTCATCGGAACGTCAATGTTAGCCCTTTTCACAACAACGACACTTTCTATAGACGGACATTTCTCTATGGCAGTGTCCACAGTTTTCTTAAGAGATATAAGGTTGCCTCTTCTGAAACTTCCATCTGCTGTAACTAACACTTTAGCTTGGGTTTCGTCAACTCTGTCAGCTAGGCTTTGAGCGCTAAACCCAGAGAACACAACCGTGTGGATCGCCCCAATTCGCGCTGTTGCAAGCATGGTTATTGGCAATTCGGGTATTAGAGGCAAATAAACTGCTACTCGTGTTCCTTTCTCAACCCTAAACTTCTGCAGCACAGAAGCGAAACGGTTCACTTCGGAATAGAGTTGGGAATAACTCAAAGTTTTGGCGTTGCCGAACTCGTCTTCCCAGTACATGGCTACTTTGCTTCTCCGCCAAGTTTTGACATGCCTATCCAAACAAAGATAAGAGGCGTTGAGGAGACCGCCTACAAACCAGCGGGCGAAAGGCGGATTCCACTCTAAAACTTTGTCCCACATCCTAAACCATTCAAGTTTTCTCGCTTCGTTATCCCAGAACTTCTCAGGGTCTTTGATTGACCCCTCATATAACTCCAAATACTTCTTGGTTGTGGGGGAAAGCCTCTGCTCAAAGGGAAGAGAAGACCTCTCCAAAGCGTTTTTTCACCTTTTGGAAGGATTATCTAAAGGAAAGCGGTAAATAAGGCTAACGTGAGGGAGGAAAAGTTAAAAAGTTTCGTCTCTTCCTTACTGAAAAGAAAGTCCATTAATGGAGTATGCAAAGATGGAATGGCTAATCATTGCGCCAATTGCTGGCCTAATCTCAATAGCTTTTGCGATATACTTGTATTTCTACGTGACCAAACAAGACAGCGGCAACCCTAGGATGCAAGAGATTTCCTTGGCCATTAAGGAAGGCGCCAACGCCTACTTGAAGAGGCAAAACAAGACACTCGCAGTTTTTGTGGTCGTTATAGCAATCGTTCTGGGAATTGCTTTCAGAGACTACAAAATGTCATTGGCCTACGTTATCGGTTCAATTTTCTCGGCTTTGGCTGGCTACTTTGGACTAAACGTAGCTGTGAAAGCGAACGTGCGAACCTCCAGCGCTGCGGGAAAAGGTCTTAACAAGGCTTTTTCCGTGGCCTTCTACGGCGGAGCAGTAATGGGGCTATCTGTGGTAGGCTTGGCACTGCTCGGGATAAGTGCCCTCTACTACGTGTTTCAAGACCCGGAAATCGTCTTGGGCTATAGCTTCGGGGCAAGTTCTCTGGCGTTGTTTGCAAAAGCTGGCGGAGGCATTTACACAAAGACCGCTGACATAGGCGCTGATCTAGTCGGTAAGGTGGAGCTCAGCATACCCGAAGATGACCCCCGAAACCCAGCGGTGATTGCAGACAATGTGGGTGACAATGTCGGTGATGTGGCTGGCATGGGCGCCGACCTATTCGACTCTTACGTTGCCAGCATCGTGGCTGCTATGATTATAGGAGTAACATTAACCAGTGCGAACCCAGTTTATGTGATTCTGCCGCTTCTTCTTGCCGCAGTCGGTATATTTGCGTCTTTGATTGGAATGTTATTTGTACCCTTGGGTGTGAGGAGAGGAAACCCAGGCGCAGCCCTAAATCGAGGCACCTTTGCAACAACCATACTGTTTGCTGTTCTCGCTTTCTTAATAGTCTATTACCTTGGGATTGAAATTGGAATATTCTACGCCGCACTTGCTGGATTAATTGCCGGAGTCATCATTGGCATGACAAGCGATTTCTTCACGTCGATTGACAGAGGTCCAGTCATGAGGACGGCGGAAGCTGCAAAGACTGGGGCGGCAATCAACATTTTATCCGGCTTTTCTTATGGTATTATCAGCATTGTGCCGCCGATCATAGGTATAAGTGTGGCAACCATAGCCGCTTGGTACTTGGCTGGAGTACATGGACCTGATTTTGCGGTTTACGGAGTTGCTATTTCGGCTGTGGGAATGCTGTCTATAGTTGGAATGATAATTTCCGCTGACGCCTACGGTCCAATCGTAGACAACGCCAAAGGCATCGCCGAACAAGCGGGTTCAGGAAAAGAAATGATAGATGTAGCAGACAAACTAGATGCTGCGGGCAATACAGCTAAAGCCATTACGAAAGGTTTCGCCATTGCTGCAGCAGCTCTGACTGTTCTAGCTCTGTTTATTGCTTACGCCGAACTAGTCAAAATTCCTATTGATCCGACAACCCATTTTTACGCCATCAATCTCATTGACCCAAGAGTTATCGCCGGTGTTTTCTTAGGCGCTATGATGCCACCTCTGATTTCAGCCATGTTAATTTTAGGTGTTGGCAGAAACGCCTTCAGAATGGTTGAAGAAGTAAGACGCCAGTTCAAAGAAATTCCTGGGCTAATGGAAGGAAAGGCTAAGCCTAACTATACTAGGTGTGTTGACATTGCAGCGAAAGGAGCGCTAAAAGAACTTGTGCTTCCAGGTGTCTTGTCTATCATTGCTCCAATTATCGTTGGATTTATTTTAGGCAAAGAAGCTTTAGGCGGTTTCCTAGCTGGCAGCATAATCACTGGAATAATCTTCGCATTACTCATGGCAAATGCCGGTGGCACATGGGACAACGCTAAAAAATACATTGAAGCGGGCAGTTTTGGCGGCGAGGGCTCAGATGCACACAAAGCAGCGGTTGTAGGCGACACTGTTGGCGACCCGTTTAAGGACACGGCTGGTCCTTCATTAAACACTATGATAACGGTGATGTCGCTTGTCGCTTCAGTGTTCGGTCCACTGATTGCTACTGTCGCGCTATTTGCATAAGAGTCAATTGCTTTTAAGCAGATTGCAACTCTATTTATGTTGAAAAGGGCATGCGAAGATTAGTGGAACCAGCAAGAAAGAACACAAAACTCTCAGGAAAGGAGAATCTTTGGATACTGCAGCTGCTAGACAACGCTGGTCTCGCATCAGATTTGAATTACAGTGCAGATTATCTTGTGGCTAAGGCTTCGGGTGTGGCTTGGGGAAAAGGCTTATGCGTAGCTTGCAAAGGCGGCAAGTTTCTGTGTGGAAAGACTCGTTGCCCATTGCTGGTTAGAGCTAATTTCTACTTGAAAACAATGCCGCTCATTAAAGGGTTAGATGTAGACGGCGCATCTCCGCCAAGCGTTTTTGTGGGCAGAATCGGTTATCCTTACGTTTATGCTGGTCCAATGGTTCCGCCAGTTCATGAAGACACAAGCCTCTATGACATACCTGAGTTATGGTTCGGTAAATCCATAGACGAAATCGTTGGCTTCCGCTCATTACTGATTCGAGGCAAGCATCGGGTTCATGTACGCCGATTTGAAGAAGCAGGCAAAATCATGGACAAAACACGAGAACTCGCTTTGTCGGTTAATCCTGTGGATGTGGAATTAGCTCTTACGAAGCCGCCTCGCCGCAATTTGGTTTTAGACGATGAGGTTCAACCGTTTGGTCCGTCTGCGCCCATGAGAGACTTACGGGTTGGCACAGCACGTTGGGACCATCAAATTGAGAAGGCTTACTACGACACCGACTTGAAAGCAGCCAATGCAGTTCGCAGCCTATATGAAAGAGGCGTGCTAGTTACAAAGATTCAACGTGCCTTCAGCGTCGGCACCTTCGGACTCAAACAGAATAGGCGCTTAGTACCCACTCGCTGGAGCATAACAGCTGTTGACAGCATACTTTCAAAAGATTTGATGGAAAAAATCAAGACGTTTCCAGAAATCAACGAATATCGCCTGTATGAGTCACGCTACTTGGACAACATTTTTGAAGTTTTGATGCTGCCTCAGGCTTGGAGCTACGAGTCTATGGAAGCTTGGTATCCAGGCACCATTTGGAATCCGAGCGGACGCAGCATAGTCATGTACTCAGATTGGGAAGGCTACGAGGGACGCACAACTTATGCAGACATCGGCGGATGCTACTACGCAGCACGGTTGGCAGTATGCGAATTGCTAACCAAAGAGAGACGCCAAGCCACTGTGATTGTTTTGCGTGAGGCTCATCCAGGCTACATTATGCCAGTTGGAGTTTGGCAGGTAAGAGAAAACGTGCGCAACGCCATGAGACAAACGCCGTTAAAATTCAACACATTGGATGAGGCGTTAGCCCGCATTTCCAGCCAATTCCAGATTCCATTACAAAAATGGATACAAGACAGCAAACTGCTACAAGATGCACTGTTTCAGAAAAGGCTAACACAATATTTTGGAAAGAGTGGATAACAAACGTTATTTTAATGGTACGTACATGCTTGATCTAGATGCGCCTATTCCTGGCGCTCCGTGTTTCACAGGTTTGTTGGTTATGGCAAACTCGCCCACAAAGTGTCCAATCATTCCAGGCGCCACTTCAACAGCAGTGAAATCCTTTCCATTGTGAATCAATAATGTGACGCCTACCATTTCGGGCAGGATTATCATGTCACGGGAATGGGTTTTAACCACGGTTTTTTGTCCCTGTTGTGTGGCTTCCTTGGCTTTTCTCACGCTTTCAAGCAGTGTTCTCTGTTCTTGGCTGAGCCCGCGCAGTAGGCTTCGGCGTTGACGTGAAGGTAAGAGGCGTATGAACTCGTCCATAGACATGGCTTGCAATTCGTCTAGCGTGAAGCCACGATAGCGGAATTCTTTTGGCATGCCTTTTCTTTTTCCTTCCTGCTTTGACTTGTTCGTTTTGGGGTTAATTAACTTGTTGGAAACACGGGAGACCTTTTACACTTGTCTCCTTCTCTTTCTTCCCGTACCTCTAGCCGCAATTAAGCCTACTTTTTTGCCTGGCGGCGCGCCTCGTGCAACAGTGGTCACTTTTCTGCCACCTCGCTTACTGCTTCCATAGGGGTGAACAGCCGCCACCATGGCGACACCTCTCGTGCGCTGATACTTGCCTCCTCTAGCCCGTATTAGATGGAATTTGGCTCCAGCTTTGAGAAAGGGTTTGTCCACTCGACCTGCACCTGAGACGACGCCTATCATTGCTCGGCAGAGGTCATTGAGATAACGTGTCTTTCCAGACGGAAACTTTATCATAGTTCCCAACGGCGTGTGCGCTACCACAGTTGCGTATGAACCCGATGACCTTGAGACCTTGCCGCCGTCGCCTGGTTGAAGCTCTATGTTGCACACCATTGTGCCTGCTGGAACATCGCCTAACGGAATGATGTTGCCAACATCAACCGAAGCCTTGCTGCCCATCTGAATAGTTTGACCTCGAAAAACGCCTTCAGGAACAACAGAATAATAATCTAGCCCAGTTTCAAGTTTGACCAAGGCAAGGGGTGAGCCTCTTCCCGGCTCGTGAACAATCTCTTCAATTCGACCTTGAATGGCGCTTTCTATTTCTTTTTTAGACAATGCAGGGTAATGAACAGCGGCTACTCTTTTGTGGGTTGCAGCTCTCCATGTGGGTCCTCCTCCACCGCGTCGTTGGACACGAATTCGTTTGCCCATGAATCTCCACGCCTTTTGTATAACCTACACAAGCCACTATATAAAACTCTTTAATACTTTTCTACTACTTTTGGTAGTGGAGCTGGATAAGCAAAATGAGCGACGAAGAAAGTTGCTGCAAACCAAACTTGAATCAAAGCTGTTGTGAGCCAAGTTCAGGTTCGGCTAATAACATTGAGGAAGCCGTGAAAAAGGTTTATGGACAACTGTGGACAAGCCAGAAGATGAGCAAGTCAGCTAAGTCCAAGCGATTAGCAAGCATGTTTTCGGCGCATGAAGCACTTTTAAAGGAATTGAAGCCGCAAAAAGGTATGACTGTTCTTGACATTGGCTCTGGAAACGGCGAAACAGTGTTAACCATCGCTGAAAAGGTTGGGTCAACAGGCAAAGCAGTAGGCGTAGACTTTTCACCTGAAGGCATAGCGTTGGCTAAAGAAAAAGCTAAGGAGCGAAAACTTGAAAAAATTGCGGAGTTTCATCAGGCAAACGCTTTGGAACTGCCGTTTCCCGACAATTCATTCGACGCTGTCATCAGCGAATGTGTTGTCTGCCTTATTCAAGACAAACAGAAAGCATTAAACGAGAAAGTGCGCGTGTTGAAGCCGGGCGGAAGAGTAATCATGCACGATGTTATCACTTGGGCGCCAATGCCGCAAGCCATGCGAGATGACCAAAAACTCTACTGTGGATGTGTCGGAGGCGCCGTAAGCCTAAACGAATATGTTAAAATGATGAGAAAGGCGGGTTTAACCAATGTTAAAACGGTCGACTTCACTAAAGACGTAAAGAAAATGATGAATGTGGGTTTAGTTGCAAAAGCACTAAATCTTAAAGACGATAATGCCGTGCATGGAATCGTTGACTTTGTGAGGAAAGGCGGCATAGGCTACGCGCTATTGGTTGGAACCAAAAACCCAAACGCAGTCTAGTTTCGGTTAAAACTGTTCAACTTACAACCAATTTATTTTTAGGCAAAAAGCTTTTGGAAGAAACAGGCAAAGATTAAACGTTTGTTCGCTCAAAATCAAACGTGAAAGGTGAAAAACCAGATGCTTGTGGGTATAATGTCGGATACGCATGACCATTTGCCATTAGTGGACAAAGCCGTAAAAAAACTCATCGATGAAAAGGTTGAACTGGTTCTGCACGCTGGCGACTACATTTCACCGTTTGTGATTTCCCATTTTAAACCCTTTAAAGGCAAGTTTATCGGCGTCTTCGGCAACAACGACGGCGACCACGAAATTTTAAAAATACGTTTCGAAGAGTTCGGTCTAGAGATTCGAGGAGTCTTTGCCGAAGTAAAAATTAACGGCTTACGGATTGCTTTGCTACACGGCGGGGAACATGGGGGTCCGCCGGGTCCCTCTGAACTGCTCAAGTCGTTGATTTCAGCTGAATGCTACGATGTGATAGTGCACGGGCACGTTCATGAGGCTAAGGCTTACAGACAGGGCAAAACCCTCATAATTAATCCTGGCGAAGTCTGTGGCTACCTAACAGAAAAGCCATCTATAGCTGTTTTGAATACAAAAACAATGGATGTAAAAATTTTTCCGCTGGAATAAGATAAGTCACGGATGCTTCTTTTATTCGGTTTTTGTTTTGCTTGCCACTTGCTGCGCTTCTTCAATGTCGGAAATGTAGGCTATGTCTCTCCAAAAACCCTTCAGTTCGTAGGCTGTAAAATGCCAGCCTTCATTTATCATCATTTGAATTGTGTCAGTTACTTCATATTCTTTCCGTGGGCTCAGCGGCGTTTTCTCAATCCACTCAAAAATTTCTTTAGGGAACAGGTAAATGCCTGCGTTGATGAAGCCTGGAGTTGACTCTGGTGTTTTCTCTTTAACTGAAATGAGTTTTCCATTTTTAATTTCGAGTTTGCCATATCTGCGCGAGTTTTCAACAGGGTAAACTGCTATAGCTGGCGGCTTTAATCGAATGAAATCTTTCAGCGGGTCGGTGAAAAACATGTCTCCGTTTAAGGCTAGGAAAAATGGTTCGTCGATGAAGTTTTTGGCGCAATAAGTAGCATGCGCAGTTCCAAGTTGCTCCTTTTGTTCATAATAAGTTACTGTTTCGCCTACAATTTCTTTTATCATTTCGCCTTTGTATCCTATCACCAAAGCGGTTTGGTTGATTCCGAGTTTCCTCAGTTTGTCAAGGTTGTGTTCTATCAACGTTTTTTCCCCAATTTTGACCAGCACCTTGGGTTTCTCAACTGAGACCGTTGCTAACCTTTTGCCGAGGCCTGCTGCGAGCACCACGGCTTTCATTTGACGCTTTCAACCTCTTCCTTCAATATTGTTTGTGCTAATTCCAAAAGTTGCGTCAACTTGCCCTGTGTTTTTCCTTCGGCAAATATTCGTATTATTGGTTCAGTGTTGGATGCTCGCAATAGAACCCACCCTTTCTCTTCTTGGGCTTTCACACCATCGATGTCGAGAATTTGGAATCTTTTCTTTTTGAATTTGGTTTTCAAGTGTTCTATGACGTTGAATTTGATTTCGTCGGGGCAAGGCACATTCACGGTGCTTGAAAAATACTTGGGAATGTTGTCAACTATCTGTGAAAGCGAGTTATCACTCTGAGATAAGATTTCTGCCATCTTCAAGCTGGCAAAGGTTCCATCGTCCAAGCTGTAAATGTCTGGAAAATAGAAGTGTCCGCTTTCTTCGCCGCCGAAAACCGCTTTTTCTCGCAGCACTCGATCCATCATGAAGGGTCTGCCGACTCGTTCAACAATGGGAACGCCGCCCTTTGCCTTAATTGCTTCCTCAACGGCAGATGAACAGCTAACATCGTAGACCACTTTTCTTTTCACTTTCGTGATGAGTGATTGGGCAAAGATTATTGAGGCAAAGTCGCCTGTGAGAATTCTTCCTAGGTCGTCTACGAAGACGGCTCGGTCGCCGTCGGCGTCGTATCCCACGCCGAAGTCTGCGTTTGTCTTCTTAACTGTGCTTATTAATTGTTGGAGTGATTCTTCAGTTGGCTCTGGAGAACGTGAAGGAAAGGTGCCGTCTAGTTTTTCGTTGAGCACCGTAACCTTGCAGCCCGCTTGCTTGAAAAGTGTTGGAGCCACAATTCCAGGCACGCTGTTTCCAGTATCTAAGACAACGTTCAATTTTTTCTTGATGCTTATTTTATTCAAGATGAATCTGGCGTATTCGTTCACGATGCCCTTGTAGGTCTCAGTTTTTCCTTGTCTTGCGGCTTTGGCGAACTTTCTGTTTTTTATTATGTTTTTTATTTGTTCCATGCCTGAGCCTTGACCGATGATTAATCCTTTTTCTCGGCAGAGTTTCAGTCCGTTCCATTCAGGTGGGTTGTGGCTGGCTGTTACCATGACGCCGCCGTCTTTGTTTTTGTGGGCGATGGTAAAGTATAGAATAGGTGTGGTGACTATTCCCAAATCGTCGATTTTGCAGCCTGTGGAAACTAAACCCTTAACCACAGCGTTTCTGAGTTGTACGCTGCCAATTCGGATATCTCTGCCTACAGCTAATTTTTTGCTTGTGCCGAGGAAAGTGCCGAGAGCCATTCCGATTTTTTCTGCAATTTCGAGGGTCATGTCTTTTCCGTAAATGCCACGTATGTCGTAGGCTCGGAACATGCGCTCCCAAGAAGATGATGGTTCAGATGAAACGACGCGTTTAGATATGTTCTTTTCCTCCAAGGCGCTGTGTGTTCTCTGATGGTTCATCTATGTTGACACTAACCCAGAATTTAGACTTAACGGCACAAGTTTCTATTAATCAAGGCTTACAGTTCACGGTTTACGAATTGAAGAACTTCTGGACAAATAAGTTGCATTAATAGTTTAAGGAGAAAACTTCCTATGTCTCAACCTATCCGCAATTTTTGCCAATAAAGCGTAAAGGACAAATGCAATCACTAACGAACCCACCATAACACGAGAGTAATTCCAGCCAAACGGAATGTCCAACAGATGCCAGAGAAGGGTGATGACAACTGCAATAAACAATGCCAAAACAAGAAACTTCGTTGTTGGTGACATAAAATGTCTCTATCCTTTTCTAATCCTAATTAGTTCTTTTGGTTCTGCTATAACTTTTCCACATTTTTCACATTTAATAGGCTCTTCAATGATAAACGTCTCATAGATTGGATGTTACTATCTAGAGAAACCTAATAGACGGGTCTATCTCAACAAAAAATCTCATAACAAAAGAGCCTAGACAACTCTCTACCCGTCTCAACATCTCTCAACTTCTAATTGGCTAAAAAACCAAACTTCATATTTGGAGCCTATTAGGATCCAAATAGACGGGCTAGGTCACAAATGCGCACACACACTGGAAAAGCATAGCTGAAACCACTCAATTGCATTCAAAACCATAATCAATCAGGTTTGTTCTCTAACCCTATTTGGCGTTCAGCGCCTTTCTACGGGTCATCATGAACCCCCTCCCCCCTAACAACCACTAATTTAATCATGTTCGTAAACATGTCAAATTGAAACAAACAATCATGCATCGTGTTTCATTAACCATTACGGCAACACTTATATGGGCGACACTCGCCTCAAATATTTTTGGCGAAAGACGATTCGCCGTCCCGTAGCTTAGACGGCGGCGTCAACCATGACAAGATAAAGGCGTCTCATACGCCCTATGGATGAAAACGGTTGACCTCCAGTTACGGGAACAAGTGAGCAAACAAAGATGTGGACCTGAACCAACGACTCTCATTCAGGTCAGAAATGGGCTTGGTCAGTTGGTAATTGCAACATTTCCCCAATTCCAGCTGGCTTTGCGGCTAAAACGCGTATCATCCCCAAAAAATTCAAATCCGGTTGATCCTGCCGGACCCTACTGCTATCGGGGTGGGACTAAAACATGCGAGTCGAACGACTTCTAGCCATGATGAAGTCGTGGCATACGGCTCAGTAACACGTGGCTAACCTACCCTTGAGACGGAGACAACCCCGGGAAACTGGGGCTAATCCCCGATAGATGAGAACTCCTGGAACGGGTTCTCGTCCAAAAGGCATCAAGGCCATGCTTCTTGGTGTCGCTCAAGGATGGAGCCGCGACCGATCAGGCTGTTGGTGAGGCAACGGCTCACCAAACCTATAACCGGTACGGGCCGTGGGAGCGGGAGCCCGGAGATGGGAACTGAGACAAGGTCCCAGGCCCTACGGGGCGCAGCAGTTGCGAAAACTCCGCAATGCACGAAAGTGTGACGGGGCTACCCCGAGTGCCGTCCGCTGAGGATGGCTTTTCCCCGGTGTAAGGAGCCGGAGGAATAAGGAGAGGGCAAGTCTGGTGTCAGCCGCCGCGGTAATACCAGCTCTCCGAGTGGTAGGGATGATTATTGGGCTTAAAGCGTCCGTAGCCTGCTCTTCAAGTCTCTCGTTAAATCCAGCGATTCAATCGTTGGACTGCGGGAGATACTGTTAGGCTAGGAGGCGGGAGAAGCCGACGGTATTTCCGGGGTAGGGGTAAAATCCTATAATCCCGGGAGGACCACCAGTGGCGAAGGCGGTCGGCTAGAACGCGCTCAACGGTGAGGGACGAAAGCTGGGGGAGCAAACCGGATTAGATACCCGGATAGTCCCAGCTGTAAACGATGCGGGCTAGGTGTTGAAGTG
>Ga0315306_10000606_pt1 | contig 17423 bp, 16 predicted proteins | sample TDP1_MG_FD_203803 | JGI IMG/M metagenome (GOLD analysis project Ga0315306, IMG submission 203803) | Freshwater sediment microbial communities from Lake Towuti, South Sulawesi, Indonesia - TDP1 | ecosystem: Environmental > Aquatic > Freshwater > Lake > Sediment | place: Indonesia: South Sulawesi... | reverse complement strand
CCGTTATCTTCTTGTTAGTAGGGGGGATGCCACCAATTTCACCTTTGTGTGTACCAGTCATTGTCCAGCGCGCCACTACCTTGTCTCCTTCAACGACCATATCATCAATGGTGAAATGAACGTCGGGAAACGCGCTGTAGAACTCACTTGTAGATTGTTTGTAGTCCTTAAGACCACGAATTTCCTCGCCACCACCACCGTGAAAGACATAGTCAGCGACATGTAACTCATCTATAACGGCCAATGCAGCTGCCTTCCCCTTGTTTGCCTCTTCATACTAACGACGCTCGAGTGCTTTGATTTCCTTTGATGACATGACATATCACCTCCTCTCTATTTCTCCAGTATGCTTTTCAAGTTCTCTAACTGTCTCTCCATATCCTTCTCGGTTATTCTCTGAGCGACCAATTTGTCTAGGAACTTGCCGAGAATCCCCCATGACAGTTCATAGTCCGTCCTTTGTGTGAGTTTAGTTCCCTCCTCTACGGGTTCTAAGGTATATGTCAGTATGTACCTGGGGGAAGTTTTACCTCCTTTCCCCTGAATCGTAATTTTCGTGTTTTCGAGACTCTCCATGACCTCAAAATGCACTTCCCCTTCCCCCTTTATAGTCGCGTGAGCAGATGCACCCACGCGATACTTGTCTTTGGGAGTACTCACCTCAGTAGTGTACTCCACGTTCTTCATAGATCCTTCATTCCATTCTGGAGCCCTGTCTATAGCAAGCATTTCCCAAACCTTCTCAGGTGGAACCTTAATTTCAACTGACTTTTCTATCCTGCCCAAAATATCACCTCCTAATTTTCAATCGATTTCTAGTTATCTCTTTTTGGAATTTGACATTATTTGTCGCATTCTTGTGCGTGTTTTTTTGTGTGTGTGCATTTAAATTTTATCGCATATTAATTTTTTCTAGGATGAGTACACTCTTACGTACGCTTATTTTTTATAAAATCTTGGTAAAACGTTTTTCTAGTCTTCCAGCCATTTTATGAGCTTTTTCCCAGAGGTTACTGCCATCTTATTTTTTTGCAGCAGAGCGAAAACATAATGGCTTGAACCAGGAGGTGAAAAAATCCTATAGTGTTTAACATAAATTATAGCATCCTTATTATATATACAAGTCTCTGAAAAAGGTTTAGTGAGGTTCGGGCGTATGTCTGACCTCTTACTGAAGGATTGGAAGCCGATATCGACGTTTGTCCTCGATGAACATCATATTAAGAGAGCTAAGTATCCAGTAATCGACGTCCATACTCATGGAGCCATAACACTAAAGCGGAGGGACTATACTCTTGAGGAGGTAATCGTAAAACTTGGAATACGCGAGTTGTTTCCACCGAAGAACTGGGGACCTCGAACAATGACTGTTAATGACTCCGTGAAGATCATGGACGCTTGTAACATAGAAAAGGTTGTTGATCTCGACGGCATAACTCCCATAAAGGACTACATGAAAGCATACAAAAATTATCCAGACAGATTTATTGTCTTCGCCTGTGTCAGCTTTAAGGAAATGGACGATCCCAAGTTTGGTGAAAAAGAGGCTGCACGTTTGGAGCAAGCAGTATCAGATGGAGCTAGAGGGTTTAAAGTGCACAAGATCCTCGGTCTAACTGTTAGGGACAGGACAGGGAAACTTGTATCTGTTGATGATCCTCGTCTAAATCCTATATGGGAGAAGGCAGGCGATCTCGGGGTCCCTATTCTCATCCATGTCTCAGATCCTGCTTCATTTTTCCTTCCTATTAACAGATTCAATCCCTCCTATGTGACTTTGAGATATGATTATCCAGAATGGAGCTTTTGTGGGCCGGGTTTTCAAGAGAAGGGAGTTATCCTTAATCAAAGAGATAATCTATTGAGAAGAAATCCGAAAACCATCTTTATTGGTGCTCATCATGGCAACTATCCAGAAAATTTAAGATATGTAGGCGAGGTTCTAGACAAATATCCCAATTTCTTTGTTGAGTTTTCTGCTAGGATCGCAATTTTGGGGAGACAACCTAACACTGCTAGGAAGCATTTCATTAGGTATCAAGATAGAATACTGTTTGGCACAGATGGATTTCTAGATCAGAGGGGATACGAATTCCAATTCAGGTTCCTTGAGACTGACGATGACTATTTTGGGTTGGAGGAAGGTGCTCCATCTGATCTCCTACAGAGAATTTCAGGCATATCTCTTCCAGACGAGGTCTTAAGAAAAATCTATAATGCAAATGCACAGAAAATTATCCCAAAGATGTAATCAACCATTTATTACTTTCTAAACCTTTCAACTATCGTCTTCCCATCCGAAGCGGCACTAACTGCCGTCCTGAGCATCTTGTTCTCTTGGGATAATCACTATTTCAGCAGAGAACTGAGTAACTTGACCTAACGCAACTCTAACGATAACTCTTGGGATATATCGACCTGGTTCAGGAAGCGCAGGTGAAAATAGGAACTATACGTCCTAAATATAGACAATATGGACTTTAGATTCCTAAGCTTTAAAAAGGCAAATTAAACAGTTCATTAACTGTACCCAAGAAGGGGACGGGAAAGATGAAGCAAGTATCAGCTTTCACAATCGACCTGAGCAAGATCGAAGGAGACGGAGCATTCCCATGTCCATCTTGCGGAACGCTGATCTCTCCAGACGATGAGTCTGAAAACACATATGAGATCGTTGACGTTAAAACGAAAGAAGACAGTCTGATCGAAACATTGAGCATTCACTGTAAGAAATGCGGCAGTACGATCCGTCTCGAAGGCTTTGAGCTGCTCGACGAGTTGGGCGACCTGGACGACCAAGAAGAACCAGAAGAATTCTAAATTCTACCCCTTCTTCGGTCACGATCAGAAGGTTTTTCTTTTAGGCTTCAGTTCTCGTTCCTAAGGTGACAGTTCTGAAAGTGAGTGGCGTTCACACATCGACTATCGGTAGCTTCCCTCTCGAGGATTCACCTGCCAACAGAAGGAGATGCATAGATGATCTTTTAGAGATCGACATTGATTTCCCAACGTACCCACAGCTGGTCGACATGTGCAAACAGTTCCTAGACGACTTAGCTATGCAAGACCAAAAAATTGTCACTAGAAACGGACGATACAGACTTATAGGGAAAGAGATAAAGACAGATGTGTCGCCACTTGGTCTAGATCCATTTCTCTGGACACTTCAATACCTTGAAGATAAAGGTGTAAAAGACAAGGTTAAGCTGAAGGCAGCCATAACAGGACCCTTCACTCTGGCGTCCCGGATTGAGATCAAGAAGGGGTCTTTCCCATACAATACAGCTGTCTCAAATATGGACTTGGTCAAACAGCTTACGGCTGCCCTTGTCAAAAGCTGCCAGAAAGTCTCAAAAGAAACAAGCATAATCTCTATTGATGAACCTATTCTAGGAGTGATTGTTGGAGCGAGAACAACGTTTAGGTGCCGAGAAGAGGATATAATCGACACGTACAACGCGCTAAAAAAGGCTTGCGAGGGGAAATTCGTCGGAACGCACATCTGTGGAAGGATACCGCCAAACCTGGCAGATACCTTACTGAAAACTGAGCTAGACTTCTTAAGTCACGAGTTTCACGACACACCTGTGAACATCAATGCATACACCTCAAATAAGCTGGAAGAGAGCGGAAAGGTGCTCTCTGTTGGGTGTGTATCCAGTAAGAACCCAAGGCTGGAGGGCACAGAAGAAATTACAAAGGTAATGGAGAAGTTCCGCCAGTACGGAGATGACCTAATTTTCACACCCGACTGCGGCTTCAAAAATCTAACAGTAGACGGTTCAAAAGAGAAAGGATACGAAATATCTATAAGAAAACTGAAAAACATGGTTGAAGCCCTAAAGAGGTTTAAGGCCAGAGAGTAAAAGCGATAAGCCTTCGAGATGACTTTTAGAGTAAACCGACTTCAGCATAGTCAGCCCGATAGTAGACGAAATCGTAGAAAACCGGAGGAACAGAAAGGAACTAGTTGAATTGGGATATCCTCGCGATGTCGTTGAAGACATCCTCAAGAGAGTTAGATTCCAGATAGTCCTCCACGGCTCAGCGCAGAGCATTTCTACACATATTTGAGTATGTCTGGTCTGTCGCTGGTTATGCCGTCTACGCCTTTCTTGACGTATTCGGAGACTTCCTCTTGATTGTTTATGGTCCACGCTATGACCTTTAAGCCCTTTTCATGTGCCTTCTGAACGTCAGCGCCATGAATAAAGCGATAGAGTGGAAGAATGTAGTTAGCTTTCAAATCTAGCGCTGCCTTTACAGGGCTCTTGTGTCTTACATATATCAAACCGGTCTCAATCTTTCCATCTATCTCTCTGACATTCTTCAAGGCATCTTCAAGGAAAGAGACGATTGCGACATTCTTCTCCAACCCCTTCTTATGAATCAGCGCCAAAACCTTTTCCTCAAGACCTGTTTCCTTGAGTTCTATGATGATTTTTATTTTTCTATCTAGGAAATCCAGTGTCTCTTCCAAAGTGGGTATTCTCTCACCCTTTTCTGTTACGAGCTTTTTTATCTCTTCCAGTGAAATCTCGCTTACGAGACCCCTGCCATTCGTGGTTCTATCGACCTTGGCATCATGGATGACGACGATTTCATTGTCCCTTGTCTTTCTGACATCGAGCTCAATAGCATCTACTCCCAGCTCTATAGCCTTCTTGAAGCTACGCAAGGTGTTCTCTGGGTCGTAGGCCCTCGCGCCCCTATGACCGATCTTCAACATGTCTTAGAAATGGAAGTAGGGAAACTTAAAATATTCTCTTGCCAACAATCGCTTTTAACGAGGGTGCGTATTCGTGGCAGGTCCCATCTCAGTCTCAAGTGCACCTATTGCGAAACTAGGTGGCAAAAAGTATTACGATTTAGTTGGCACTCTTGAGGTGATGAGAAAAGTCTATCATGAATCCGCTGTTAATGGCTTTGAACTGCAGCTTGAACCAGAAGGTCACATGGACAGCTCACGCTTTGAAAATTTCGTAAAAGCTATGAAATCCCTAAGAAGAAGTTGATGCATATCGCGGCCGTTTCTCAGAAGACTTGCTCTGGTTAAGTTACGGTGGGGCCTACGATACTTGATATGACCTTAAGGAGGTCAGACCGAGTTATGATGCCCACAAGTTTCCCCTTTCTTGTGACGAGCACGCCCGGATGGGCTTCAAGCAAGGGTCTTATTATACTTATATCGGTCTCTTCCGGGACGCTTGGAAGTGGAGGTTCCACCACCTTCTCAACCAGTTCGTCTGCTATTTCTGGATTAAGGTTTCTTACAATCCCCTCTTCCGTAACCATGCCTATGACCCTGTCCTCGTCAATCACAGGCAGCTGAGATATATCGTGGTTCACCATGGTCTCGCTTACCTTGCCGATTCTATCTCGAGGACTTGCGGCAATAACCCCTGGTGTCATGATCTCGCCGCATTTCTTGCCCCTCCCACCGGCGAGTGTCTGAAGTATTTTGTTGACGGTGGATAGTCGTGGATCGACTTTTTCACCTTCGATTTTTGCGATATGGGCTTGGGATACTCCCACTAGCTTCGCCAATTGGCCTTGGGTCAATCCGGCTTCTATACGCATCTTCTTTAGAATGGAACCCCTTACGATCGTTCTGATAACCTTCAGTTATTTTTTATGCATAATCAAGTAAAAATAAGGCATCTTTCGGCATATATGTTTTTTTGGCTTGGTGAACTTGGAATGAGAGCCCCTATGTAGAATAGTATATCTTTTTACCTCGGATTATACCGTAAATTATATATGCTCCTCTCACAATCTCAGAGGGTAAACCTCGAAGGAGAAAGTCCATGAAAAACATACTAGTCAGCTGTCTAGAACAAGTTCCTCTTGAGGACCAAAAGATCGAGGTAGTTGAAAGGAAGGGCTTGGGACATCCCGACACAATATGCGACTGCATTATGAACGAGGTCTCCGTCAATCTGAGCAAGGAATACCTTGACAAGACAGGGTATGTGATGCATCATAACATAGACAAGTCACTGCTCGCTGCTGGAGAGGTGGAAACAAGGTTTGGGGGTGGCACAGTCAAGAAGCCAATGAAGCTGATATTCGGAGACAGGGCGACCTTCATTGTTGACAAAGTTGAGATACCCGTTAAAGAGATCGCTGTAAGAACCGCAAAGGAGTGGCTCAAAAGCAATCTGAGGTTTGTGAACCCGGATGAGCATGTAACATACCAGGTCGAGATACAGCCGGGCTCCTCAGCACTGACAGACATATTCAAAAGGAGAGGCAAGGTTCTTGAGGCGAACGATACATCTGCGGCTGTGGGATGGGCGCCGTTGACCAAGACTGAAAGAGCCGTCTTGGCAACTGAGAACTACTTGAACTCGAAAGCGTTCAAGAGGAGCTTTCCCGAGACAGGTGAAGACATTAAAGTTATGGGCCTACGCAGGGGCGACGAGTTAGAAATGACGGTGTCTGTGGCCTTCGTCGATAGGTTCATTGAGAGCGAAAAAGAGTACTTCGCAAGGAAAACCGAAGTCCTTGACAACATAAACCAGTTCGTCAAGGAAAACAACAATTTCCAAGAGATACATGTACAGCTGAACACACTGGATGCGCCGGGCAGAGGAGTAAATGGGGTTTACTTGACCGTACTAGGGACGAGCGCTGACGGAGCGGACTCAGGTCAGGTGGGGAGAGGTAACAGGGTCAATGGGCTGATCTCTCTTAATAGGCCTCAATGCTCAGAGGCAGCGGCTGGAAAGAATCCGGTCAGCCACGTGGGTAAGATCTACAACCTCTTAACCCACAAGATTGCGAACGAGATTCACCAGCAAGTTCCAGAGACGAGAGAAGTCTATGTTTGGATGTTGAGCAAGATCGGTGAGCCCATAGATCAACCCACTGTTGCTGCTGTGCAGATGATTACGAAACCGCATGCGCAGTTTGACAAGATAAGGAAGGATGTTGAAGCAGTAGTTGAACATGAACTTGAGAACATAGACAAGTTCTGTATGGACCTGGCATATGGCAAGATGCCAATATGCTAGTAATATTCCTAATACGCGTGGAATAATCAATACAAAGATTCATCCGGATTCTGAGAATTGGCTTGGGCAAAATACCAGATTTTTTGATCAATGACCCCTAAAAAGCTATGGAAATTCAATCTTAGAAATTAGATGAAGTCCTTCGCTACTTTCTATCAGCGCGGCAGGGTAGTAAATTTACCCTTGGGAAGTTCCTCAGATATTCCACGCCTTGGCTAGAGACGAAATCTAGAGCAATTGCCAAGTCTGCAACGCCAAACAGGTCATCTCCCAACAGTCTTGCAATTTGCTCAAGCTCGATTTGCAGCGACATTTCTTCCAAGGGTAGCGCCAGCTGCTTCATTCGGATTCTTAGTATATTAGCGTTGAAGTACCTGTGGCGTATAGAGTGTCGTTTCATGGTTCCCATAAGTTTTAAATAAATTGGTCTGTTACTCTTGTCTGAAGAGGAGAATTCTAGATGAGCCGATCTCTAGGTCAGGCTAATCAAGAGAAGAAGACGGTTTATGAGACCTTGCGGTCTAGGCTGTGGAGACGAGAGGTCATAGCAGCGATCATAATCTGCATCCTGGCTGTTTCTGGAGTGTATGTACAGATATCAAGATACCCATCGGTTGAGGGAAGGAATATTGTGGGCATCATAAGGGTTGAAGGTTATATAGAAAGCCCTTCAACCGTTAGCCTGTACACGAACCTCATAAACCAAGCTCTGCTCAACGAAAGTGTGAGGGCTGTTGTGCTGACGGTTGACTCCGGAGGCGGCTTCGCTGACTATGTCGAGGAGATATACCACGACCTTCTAGAGCTCGAGGCAAAGAAGCCTCTTGTAGCATCTGTTGTCACAGCCCTTTCCGGAGGATATTATATCACAGTAGCAGCCGATTTCATTTATGCTCTTCCCACTTCATTCGTAGGAAACATTGGAGTCATAGGAAGCGGTCCGCCCATACTTATACCGTCAGAATCAGTACTCGAGACTGGAGCCTATAAGGTCACAGGCTTCTCCCCACTTATGTTTCCCTTCAACTTAAGTCGCGCTCTGGACAACTTCGTCTCAGCAGTTCAGAAGAATAGAGGTGACCGCCTTAAGCTTTCGTCAACCCAGCTAAAGAGGGCGATGGTTTACTTGGGAAGTGAGGCTTTAGAGGTGGGTTTAGTGGACGACCTCGGATCAATGCAGAAGGCAATAACGAAGGCGGCCCAGAGTGCTGGACTCGTAGAGTATCAGGTTGTTGAGCTGGTAGCCCTTGGAACTGGCACTTACCAGTTTTCACAAAACTTTTCCAACTACACGCTGGAATCAAGGAACCTGACACTGCAGGCTTTAGATTACCTTCACCCTCCGCCAGCACTTCATTATATCTACCTTCCCCCCAAAATCATTACTCAGAGCTCACAATCACCAGAATATCCAGCTGAACTCGTTGCTGGTGAAGGTAATGTCCTAGTTGATGTCTCCCATGGAAACCAGATATCATGGTGGGACCTCGATATTCTCATAGCGGAGCTCGCGAAGAGAAATGCTACTGTAAGTCTCGTCTCTCAAAGATATGACCTAAGTTCCAAGCTAGCCAATGCCTCTTGCCTCATAGTTGCATCGCCAACCGAAGTCTACACAAGCGACGAGTGCGAAAGCATCAGAAAGTTCGTTGACGAAGGCGGGTTACTTGTAATATTCTTTGACCCAGGATGGGAATACATCGGAACACAAGGACTACTGCAAGGCATAATTGCGCCCATAAACTCTCTTTCGGTAAATTTCGGTCTCTCCTTCGCAAAGGGATATCTATACAACGAGGAAGAACATTTCGGGCTATACAGGAACATATACGTCAGAAAATTCACCAGCAGTCAGCTGACTTATGGCTTGAGGTCCCTTGTTTTCTTCACGAGCACTCATATACGTTCAACCGGGAAAGAGCTGGCATGGACGTCGAATGACACGTACTCTTCTACGGCGGAGAAAGCCGGCATCTACGCCACCATGGTCATGACTGAAAGAGGAAATGGTACCGTCGTCGCCCTTGGCGATCTGACCTTCCTTAATGAGCCTTATTGTTACGTTGATGACAACTACCAATTGATACTGAACCTGGCGTCACTCATAGCCAAGACTGAAGTACATCTTGAGGAGGTAGAAGGCCTTAAAGAAGAGGTGGGGAGACCTGATCTCCCCGTTGGGACTGAAAAGAACTTTACTGAGTGGGTTGACGGGAACGAGAGGCCTCTTAGATGGGTAAAGGTGAGCGAGACAGAGATCAGGATTGAAGTACCGGATCAAACGACTTCCTACTACCTTGACCAAGACGGCGCACTACGGAGTTGGGTGTCGAACAGCATGGAGTGTATCTATGAGGTTCCTCTTCCCGAGTCTCCTTTCCCGTTGACAAAAGGAAAGACCTGGAGATATGAGAGCAACTATACGCTTACTGTTGAAGGCAAGAATTACGAAGGGAAGATCGTTGGCGAAGAGATAGTGGAAGGCTTTGACGAAGTGTTAGCGGGAGACGACAAAAGATACTTCTGCGCGATAGTCGCATACAAAGAACACGAGAATCTCACGTATGAGGAAAGTAACATGACGATGATAACGATAGGACGCTATTGGATTTCTTCTGACGCAGGCACAGTCAAGCAAGAGGCTACTACTGATTTCTACGTTGAAGGCGTATTCACCGGTAAGGAAACACGGGCACTTCTACTCACATCGATCCGCAAAGGGCAAGGCACATAGGCCCGCATGAAAGTTACACTCTTTCAAGATGGATTGTTGATCAGGTACTAAGACACTTCAGCTCTGTTCTTTGAAATGAGTAACCACCTTGTCCGCGTAGAGTCGAAGATTGGCTCGACTGAGGGGAACGATCTTAACGATGACATGCCTCGCACCAGCTGCCACATAATCTTCGATCCGGCGTATCCATTCATCAGGATCTCCGACAATGCAAATTTCTCTCAAATCTTCCATAGATAGATTCGGTGTCAGACCTCTCGCCCAAGGTAAGATATGCTCCTCAGCACATTTCGATGCTGTTTCCGATTTAGCTGCTATGCTTGCATATACATAGTAAGCCGCCTCAATCTCTTCGCTTGTTCTGCCCAAGTTCTTAGCGTGCTCTTTAATTAAGCTCCATCTTTGGCGAAAGCTCTCAACGGTTGGATTCGCTATAATCCAGCCGTCCCCAAGTTCTGCCGTCAGTTTCAGCATTCGCGGACCTTCAGCACCAATCCAAATTGGTGGATGTGGCTTCTGTAACGGTTTCGGCAGTGACTCAGCCTTATTGATCCTATAGTACTTTCCCTCATAATTTACAACTGACTTTGTCCAAAGCATCTTGATGATCTCTACGGTCTCCTTTATGCGGTTAGCTCTGTTCTCGAACGGGAAACCGAAGGCCTCAAACTCTCTTTTATACCATCCGGCCCCTATGCCGAGGATGAAACGACCATTCGAGATGATATCTAACGTTACACCAGTCTTTGCTATGAGGCTCGGGTGCCGAAATGGCGCGCAGAGAACCTTCGTCCCCACTGTTATACGCCTAGTGCGCATAGCCACAGCGGCCAAAGAGGTAGATACCTCTAAGGAACCCTTGTCCAATGTTATAAACATCAAGTGATCCGACATCCATAAAGAGTCCAAGCCATACTTCTCTGCCAAACAGGCAATATCGACAATTTCGTCAAATGATCGATACTCCCAAGGCCATATTGTCAGATCTAGCCCAAATTTAACCATCCGCTATCCCACCGAACTCAGATAAGAGGATGACAAGATATATATTCCTTGTAGGCTTAAGGCAATCTTGAAATCCAGTAAATATGCTTTTCATAGAAATAACCGTGTCTAAAGATCTTGATGTGTTAAAGGCGACCGAACTTTGACCTTAAAGGACCAGATCGCATCTTGGCTAAAAGATTATCGAAGACTAGCCGTGCTTGGGATAGGAAACCCTCTTCGAGGAGACGATGCCGTAGGTATAGAAATACTCAAGGCGCTTAGAAGAAAGGTCCCAGAGAACGTAAAGCTCTTCGAGTGCGAAATGGTCCCGGAAAACTTCCTAAGCGAGTTAGAAATGTTCAAACCTTCTCATGTGTTAATGATCGACGCAGCGTACTTTGAGGCGGAAAGTGGAGAAGCAAGACTTATTCCGCCGGAAAAGATACCTGGAACCGCTTTATCGACCCATGCGATGCCACTTTCCCTCTTCGCTGAAATCTTGCGCGGGAATCTTAAGGCAAAAGTCGTGCTCCTCGGTATACAGCCTGAGAAGGTTGAGTTTGGAGAAGACCTAACGCCTAGACTTCGGAAAGTATCCAAGGAGATCGCAGGAATCGTAAGGAAGGCGTTAGAAGAAACGAGCTAAACATCTTCTTCGCGGGATTTCATGGAAGCTAAGATTATATTTTGCTGATCTTGTCTTAAGCTACCTGAGATGTCGCACATTGCGCGTAAAAATCAAAGTCACAGGCATAGTGCAGGGCGTGGGCTTCCGCCCCTTTGTCTACCGGATTGCCACTAAGAACCATCTCAACGGTTACGTCCGGAACAGGGGCGATGCTGGCGTAGAGATACTTCTAGAAGGTGATGAAAGCGACATCAAAAAGTTCTGCATGAACTTGAAAAATAAAAAGCCTCCTTTGGCAAGGATTCACGAAGTAATTACAGAGACCTTAAGCGGAAGCAACAGGTATGAAAGCTTCACAATCTACAAGAGCTCTGAAGAATCGGAGCTCTCGGGTTCGGTAATACCACAAGACATCGCAATATGTGACGAATGCCTGAGTGAACTTCGATCTACTGTTGATCCTAGGCATGACTATTTTTTTATCACCTGTACAGTCTGCGGCCCCCGATATACAATAATTGAAAGGCTTCCATACGACCGCGAAAACACTACCATGAGTACTTTCCCGATGTGCGCCTTCTGCAAAGGAGAGTACACAGATCCACTGAACAGACGCTTTCACGCACAAACAGTTGCTTGTCCTAAATGCGGGCCCAAAGCATACCTAGGGACTTCGAAGGGGGAACTCGCAGAATACGAACACCCTATTCAAGAAGCGGGTAGACTTCTATCTGAAGGATACATAGTCGCCATCAAAGGTTACGGCGGCTTTCACGTTGCCACATCCACAGTCATTGAAAAACCGTTGATCCGGCTTAGAGAAGCCAAACACAGAAGGCAGAAACCCTTCGCGATCATGGCTCCAAACCTAGAAACTATTCGCACCTTTGCGGAGATAAACCAGCAAGAAAATGAATTCTTGACCTCATATGCCCGTCCAATTGTTCTGCTGAAGAAGAGCGAAGAATACTATCTTTCAGACCTGATCGCTCCGGGTCTGCATAATGTCGGGGTCATGTTGCCCTACACAGGGTTACACTACATGCTTTTTGCTGAAGTTAGTGATCCGGCTTTTGTGATGACCAGTGCTAACCCGCCTAATCAGCCAATCATAAGGGATAACAGTGAAGCATTGAAGAAGATTGGCGACATTGTTGACTATATTCTTTTTCATGATAGACAAATAGCCCACAGATGCGACGACTCTGTCGCCAGAGTTCATGGCGAAAGGCAAGTCTTCATAAGGCGTTCGCGTGGTTACGCGCCCGCTCCGGTAATCCTTAAGAGGAAAAGTAGACGTTGCACCATCGGTTTGGGTGGAGAGCTGAATAATACGGCCTGCGTTCTCTTGGATGATAAGGCCTTCATTTCTCAACATGTAGGTGATGTTGAGAATATTGAGACGCGCGAATTTCTAGAAAGAGCAACCAGACATCTAATGCGTCTGACAAACAGCAGAGTCGAAGCGGTTGCGTGTGATCTGCATCCAAAATTCACAACTACCAAGCTCGCCAAGGATCTTGCTGAGCAGAACGGCTGGCAGGTAGTCCAAGTACAGCATCATCACGCGCATGCGGCTTCATTGATGGCTGAGCACGGTGTTGACGAGATTGTTGCCATCTCTTGTGACGGCTACGGCTATGGCACAGATGGTGAAGCATGGGGTGGCGAAATTCTTTTCTGCAGCAAAGAGTCTCCGGGCTTCAAGCGGCTGGCTCATCTTCAAAAACAACCATTGATTGGCGGAGACTTGGCTACACGGTATCCCCTGAGGGTTGCTGCAGGAATGCTTAACGGTCAGATGGACGTAGAAGATTGGCTTATCAAGAACCAGGATAAGTTTCCGTATGGCGAAAGCGAGATTCGTTTAATTCTTCATCAGCTCAGGACAAACCCTAACGCAATTAAGACGACCAGTTGTGGAAGGGTCTTAGATGCTGCTGCGGCCGTTCTTGGCGTTTGTTATGAAAGGACTTATGAGGGTGAGCCTGCGATGAAACTTGAATCCCTAGCATTGGGAGGTGAGGATACCTATAGAATCGAACCTAAAATAGAAGGGGACACTTTGAACACGACCCAAATGCTTTTGCAAATATTCAAGAACAAGGACAGGATTTCCAAGGCAAACTTGGCCCTCGCGGCTCACATATTTCTGGCTCAAGGTTTGGCTACACTAGCCATAGAGAAAGCCTGCGAGAAAGGTGTCAAAACGATTGGTTTCTCAGGCGGTGTTGCATACAATGAGATCATGACTTTATCCATACGAAGGATCGTTGAATCTTCTGGTTTGCGATTTCTGGTCCATGAAGCAATTCCACCGGGGGATGGTGGCACATCTTTTGGGCAAGCCGTTGTCGCAGGCTTCCGTAGTTCTGAATAGTAATGGATTTATTTCTCCCAGAGACCCTTTATGTAAGTTGATGCCCATGTGTCTGGCGATTCCAGCCAAGGTTCTAGACGTTAAGAAAAGCTTAGCCGAAGTGGACTTCGGTAATGGCGTCTTCCGAGAAGTGAACATAGCTCTGGTAGATGTCAAGGTGGGCGACTACATTCTGGTTCACGCCGGTTACGCTATCCAAGTCCTGGATGAAGCAGAAGCTCTGGAGACCCTGCGTCTTTGGGATGAGCTCCTGAAGGTTGAACCTGAGCAGGATAGTTAGGAAGTACAGAACTGTAAAGCGTATATGATCCACTACAGGTATTTGTTTTTATATAAATTGAATAATAAAAAAAAGAGCTTTACTTTTGCGATGTTGAACCCGAACTGCGATGTCTGGCTCCTTTCTTCTTAGTTCTTCGGTCTTTTCTCGGTCTTTTCGCGAGGCCTGGTAGGTGACTACCAGTCTTCCTCTTCCTCTTCCCACTCTTCTTCCCATGCTTCCTCTTCGGGTTCCTCTTCCCACTCTTCCTCTTTTTCCTCTTTTTCCTCTTTCTTCAGTGGCTTTTTCTCGGACATTGTTTATACCTCGCAAAATACCCCCTTCGGCAATAATCAGATAAGGTTTTGTGAGGCAAAATTAAGCCTAAATATGTTCCTAATATCATTCTATAATTAGAAATTGAATTCTTCTTATTGAAGAGTATTTATTTAAAGTGCTTTTTGAATCAAAGTTAATTTTTTATACTTCTTTTCTATGAAATGCTTAGAATTGTCCCGTAAAATGTTCCACCTATAGTGCAGAGCTTTGTCTCTTAGCCTTTGCTTAGTCGTCCGCATGATAAGAACTGCAGAAACTACTTATGCAGCTCTAATAACTGTGCCCTAGACTCTTGATCGGGTGTAATCTTAAGATCAGATGATAAAAGACTTAAGACTCTCAAAACGACATCAGCCCTCAAAGACTCATATAGTGATGTTTGCATAGAATAAATATGGCTGGTTGAGTATAAAGTAATATGGCTGAGAATTTACGTTTTAGAGATCCTTCTCTCGCTCGACGAGTAATTGAAAAAATCCGGAAGCTCACGTTGGGAGAAGGTCCCGTAAAGATCTGTCATGTCTGTGGGACGCATGAGTGGACAATCACGCATTTTGGGCTGAGGGAACTTCTACCTGTCAATGTGGAGGTCATTGCTGGTCCCGGCTGTCCAGTCTGCATCGTGCCAGCTTCTGAGATTGATGAAGCTGTCGAGCTCGCCCTGAAAGGCGTTGCTGTTACGTGTTTCGGCGATGTTCTCCGTGTTCCTGGCTCATGTAGGTCACTATTAGACGCTAGAGCTGAAGGGGCTGATGTTAGGGTTGTCTATAGCGTTGGGGACGCAGTCAAGATAGCCAGAAACGAGGATAGTAAGGAGTTCGCCTTCTTCGCTATTGGTTTCGAAACTACAGCGCCTTCAACCGCCGTTGAAATCTTGGGTAAGCCTCCCGAGAATCTCAGTTTCCTCATTGCTCACCGTCTGATTCCGCCTGCCATGCAGCTGTTGGTTGAGATGGAAGACTTGAATATGAACGGGTTCATTGCTCCCGGTCACGTCAGCACTATAATTGGGCTTAGACCCTACAAAATCTTCCCTGAAAGGTACCAGATGCCGACAGTTGTTGCAGGATTCGAACCTTTAGATGTCCTCTTTGCCATCTACATGATTCTAAAACAAATTAACAAGGGAAACCCACGTCTGGAAAATGAATATACGAGGGCTGTCCGGTGGGAAGGCAATGTAAGGGCTCAGAAGATGATCCGCAGTGTTTTCGACGCGAAAGATGGGAACTGGCGTGGACTGGGCGTGATCCCGTCTTCCACACTTACACTTCGCGAAGAGTACATGGGGCTTGACGCCCATCTGAGACAGGGGATAAAGATCGAGAAGGGCGTGGATTCGCAGCCCGGCTGCAAGTGCCCTCTTATTATTGTTGGTAAAGCCAGGCCTACTGAGTGTCCACTCTTCATGAAGACCTGTACACCTTGGACACCAGTAGGATCATGTATGGTCAGCGTCGAGGGAACATGCAGAATATGGGCGAGAACGGTACAGCCGTAAAACAGGGCTGCGAAGAAGCAACATTTCTGACTTGCAGGCAATGCTCTGTTTAGATTCTTAGAACAAGACGGGAAAACAAGATATATTAGGCGTAAGAAAAGTGGTTAGATTGGTGATCTAATGACAGGTAAAATGAGAATTGGAGTCGTGGGCCTGGTTCACGACCATATCTGGGGGGTTCTGAGCGAGTTCAAACAGATCAAAGATGCTGAAGTCACGTGCGCTGCAGATGTGAATAAGCCTTTGCTGGTCAAAGTAAAAGAACTAGGACTTAGAACTTACCGTTCTTACGCAGACCTATTCTCAAAGGAGAAGATTGACGCGGTCATCGTCTATACTGAGAACAGCCGTCACGCAGATGTAACCGAATTAGCCGCCGAGAAGGGGGTTCATGTGATGGTTGAGAAGCCGATGGCGGCAAACTTGGAGCAAGCAGAAAGGATGCTGAAGGTTTCGAGAAAACATAAAATCAAACTTATGATCAACTACCCCACTGCCTGGTATACCACGTTCAGAGAAGCCTACAGACTGGCTAAGGAAGGATCAGTGGGAAGATTATTCCAAGTGCGATATAGGGCAGCCCACCAAGGACCTAGGGAGATTGGTTGCTCACCATACTTCTACGAATGGCTTTACAATAAGGATTTGAATGGAGCTGGAGCATTCATGGACTACTGCTGCTATGGGGCTAACATGTGCCGATGGATCCTTGGAGTGCCTGATAAGTGTGTTGCCCTTGGCGGGACCTATGTTAGAGACTATCTCGTAGTGGAAGATAACGCCGTGCTGCTAATGGGCTACGAGAAGGCAATGGGCATAGCGGAGGCTTCGTGGTCTCAAGTTGGAGAAGGGGTTCCAGCAAGATACACATTGGTCATAAACGGAAGTGAAGGGGTCATGGCAGCCGGAAAAGAGCTACGAATCTGCACGTCGGAAGACAAGGGCTGGAAAACAGTCAAGGCGGGTCCCTTAGAAAGGGGAAGACGGACCGCTCCAGAACACTTCGTAACTTGCATCCAAGAAGATAAGCCCTTTGACGATCTAGTCTCTGGACCACATAACAGAGACGCCCAAGCAATCCTTGAAGCAGGTCTCATCTCAATGAAAGATGATAGAGCAGTATACCTCCGAGAATTGAAAATAACGGAGTGAATGGCGCCCCATGTTAAAAGTGGGTTTGATTGGTTGCGGCCGTATAATGCCTGCACATCTGCACGGCTACAGGTCTCTCGTTAAGAATGGTATTGATGTTCGAGTCAAAGCCCTGTGCGCGAGGAAGGTTGAAGATGCAAAAAGGTTTAGACGTCGAGGGGAAGGAGCTCCGCCGAGGAAGGCTGTTGGGCCTCCCGGTGATTCCTTGGCTTTGCCTCATATCTACGTTTACGACTTCCAAACTGACATTGATGTGGAGGTATATGATGATTACGGAGAGATGCTTAGGAAGGCTGACATAGATGCTGTTGAAGTCTACACCTCAGTTTTCTCTCATCACTACATAGCCTTGGCCAGCATCAATTCTGGCAAACATGTTCTCGTCGAGAAGCCTCTTGCCTTGACCGTTAAAGCTGCACGCAAGATG
>Ga0315306_10000605_pt1 | contig 17423 bp, 17 predicted proteins | sample TDP1_MG_FD_203803 | JGI IMG/M metagenome (GOLD analysis project Ga0315306, IMG submission 203803) | Freshwater sediment microbial communities from Lake Towuti, South Sulawesi, Indonesia - TDP1 | ecosystem: Environmental > Aquatic > Freshwater > Lake > Sediment | place: Indonesia: South Sulawesi... | reverse complement strand
GAAGACCTCTTCTGTAAGTTAATATTTCTTTAGCTGAGCGCGTGGTGCCACGTTCGCTTACGGATTCTAAGGCTATGCCAAGAGGTAATTGCTGATCAAGAATGGATAGTAACCTACTCCGATGAGGCCCCGCTCCGTCACCAATCCGCACGATTTTCTGAGTGGCATTTATTTTTGTTAAAAGTTTACTTATCCAAGTGGCTGCTATTTCGGCATTGTTGAAACTAGTCATTTCCAAGTTTTTTTCGTCGCCGATAACCGCAATTCCATAAGTTTTCCCGGGATCTACGCCCACAATTACTTGGTCAAATCGATTTTTTCCTAGTAGGATCCTCACAGCTTGATTTACAACTTCAGATGGATCTACACTTTCGTATAAAAGTACAGCCGCATTGGTTGGAAGAACGTGTTCCTTTGCGGTTGTGATAATGACCTTAATGTTTGGAGGTATAACATCAGTTGGGCGCAAACTTAGAAATGGAATGCACCTCTGTTTAAGCTCAGAAACCAGTTGATAGTATGCCCTCCCAGAGAGAGTGACGATAGCGATTTGTTCACTCATCGGAAAGTCACATCAGCTTTCTTAAGATACAAACTATTAACCGAGGAGTTACATATTGGCTTTCTTGATTGGGGGCACCTCGGTGACTCGACCACTGCTAGAGTCTATTCCCACTGGCAGTCACTGTTTTGACAGGATTCTTCGAAGTGGTTTTCCAAGTGGTCACTTAGCTCTTATATATGGCGAGGCTGGAACTGGAAAGACAACTATAGTTATGCAATGCGCAGTGAACTGTGCACGACTAGGCTTTAAAACCATCTTTGTAGACTCTGATGGAACCTTTTCTGCTACGCGGCTTTCTCAGCTAGCATGTTATGACATTGATACGCTTTCTCCGTTAATCATCCTATTTACACCAGTACTATTTGAGGAACAAACACAGATTGTCGAACAGTTGAATAGCTTTATCACTCAACAAGTTGCTCTAATTGCAATTGATACGATTACTTCTCTCTATCGAGTAGAATTGGACAGCCCAAAAGACACTTTTTCATTAAATCGAGCACTCAACAGGCAACTGGCGTACCTCTTGCAGTTGGCTAGGACACATAAAATGGCCGTAATTGTGACGAGCCAAGTGCGGAGTATATTTGGAGATAAAATAAAAGAAGAACGAATAGAGCCGGTGGCGACTCGCGCTGTTAAATTTTGGGCGGAAATAATTGTTAACTTAAAATCTACACAACGCCCGGCAGTCAAAGAAGCTATAGTAGAGAAGTATCTTTCACAGGAAAGCCCCGAGGCAAGGTGCCGTTTCGCCTTGACGGATATAGGTATTAAAGATGTCAAATGATAATTCATTTTACGCGTGGATTACCAAATGATTAGCTTTGACATACTAACAGTCCTTCAAGCCCTATACTACATCCTACCGGCTTACTTTGCCAATTCTGTGCCCACCATTTTTGGTGGCGGGTCCCAAATTGACTTAGGTCGGAGCTTCACTGATGGGCGCCCATTATTTGGACCTCATAAAACAATTCGCGGATTTGTTTCTGGTTTAATTGCCGGTGTAATTATCGGCTTTCTCCAAGGAACGATAGTTGTAGGTTTTCTATTGTCCGTAGGCGCTTTGTTTGGAGATTTGGTTGGGGCGTTTGCTAAGAGGCGATTAAACATCTCATCGGGATATCCATTCCCAGTTTTTGACCAGCTCGGATTTGTTGCAGGGGCATTAATATTTAGTTCACTTCTTTTGCCCCTTGGGTGGCCTAAGATTTTTTTCGTGCTTTTTTTCACTCCGATAATTCATGTAACAACAAATGTATTCGCTTATTTCCTCAAAATCAAAGATGTCCCATGGTGATGTTGTAGCCCTAAAACCCTAACTAGCAGTTAGTTTTTGACCGAGAACGTATAAACCCCCAAAGAAGGCAAATACAATCATAACTGTACCAATAAGAAGTAGGATGGATGCTTGCCTTGGTCTATATACATACCTCGTGCTCCAATAGGCAAGAAAAAAGCCAGAGATTCCGGCTGCATATAGAAATAAGGCAATTAGACTTTCGTTTAACGTTTGACGACTGATGTCGTTTGGGACATAAAACGTCCAGTATTGTTCACTCCCAGGAATAACTGCCAGCGGTTTCTCCATAATGTCGTAAATTCCCCCGCTAAGAATGAAAATGGATGCAAATATAAGAAGCACAACTATCGGCGCCGACGAGGGCCTTGCAAGGCGTAAATGAGGAATGTAGATTCCTTTCAACCTTCTGAAAATCGGTGCACGCCTAATACGATTGGTGATCTTAGACAAATCAGGCTTCCTCGTAGATGTTATGGTTATTCTATTTTTTACAAGTGCGCATCGCTTAAGATTTTACCTTGATTCTTTATAAGGGCTACAGCAACTTCGATAGCCCAACGTCCACTATGCGGGTTCCTTGCAACCTCACCCAGATATGCCTCCCACGAAACTTCCATAGCTCGTTTCCACTCTTCGAACTTCTGCAAAAGATTTTCATAAGCTCTTTTATGTGACACGCAAAGAACGTCTTCAGACTCTTTGTTGCACACGGCGCAACGCAAATTGTTTACGCTCCTCTTTAGCAGGACATTTAGGATGAATGCAAAGATTCCATGGGCGCCTACTCCTTGCCTGAATCTTGGCTATTGGCCATTGACAAGTGGAACAAACCTTTCCAGTTGGTTTAACTGTTGCAAACTGAGGCAACGGTGCAGAAGCTTTACAAAGTCCCACGCGGTAATTAGTACACCCAACAAATTGCTTCCCAGTTTTTTTTGACCGAATAATTAATAACTTTCCTGTTTTGCACACCGGACAGTTCCCCAGAACTCTTTCTTCTAGACGGCTCTGCCTAATTGCTTCGCTTAATCTTTGACCGATATTTTTTTCATTCATCTTCAAATTCTCTAGAATGGGCTTCAAGTATCCAACTGCCTCTGCCAAAACATTTTCCCGAATCTCTATTTCTGTCTCTATTTTCTCCATCTTACTCTCAAGTTCCCTAGTTAGTTCGACGGAGATCACAGCCGGGCAAACGGATTCTAGGATTTCTGTTACGTTAAAACCTAGCTCGGTAACTACGATCCGCTCGTCTCTAATATATCTTCTATCATAGAGAGTATCCATAATCTCTGCCCTGGTAGCTTTGGTTCCGATACCTTGTTCTTCCATCAGCTTCAGAAGACTGCTAGGGTTATAACGAGATGGGGGCTGTGTAAACTTATCTTCTCGTGCTACGGCTTTGATAATTATTTTTTGATCTTTCTCTAAGCGTGGTAGTGAGACTTCATCACTCTTAGAATAAGGCTGATAGAATTTTAGCCATCCTTCTTCTAAAGTCCTCCTCCCATGGAGAAAGAAAGTGTAGCCATTGACACCAATTGTTACTTTTACTCCTTGCTTTACTGCTGGATCAACAAAAACAGCCATAAATCGCTTAACGATTAAATCAAAAATTTTCTTTTCACTAACGTCCAGAATTCGCTCAGGTAGGTTACCTGTTGGATACACCGCGGGGTGGGCTGAATCTTCTTTCTCGCCTTCATTTGGTTTTAGCGTTTTTCTAGCTAACAAATCTGATGCGAGACTTTGATATTCGGGATTACGTTTTAATGAAGCAAAAATTTCGCGGTAACCAATTGTCGGGGGAATCTTCTGGCTGCTAGTTCTCGGATAAGAGATCAACGCGGCTAAGTAGAGTCGCTCAGCTATACCAAGTGTTCGGCTAGGAGTGAAACCGAAAAGTCTGTATGCCTCTGCTTGTAGCGCTCCAATGTCAAATGGAACTGGCGGTGTTTGCTTGAAAGTTCTAACTTCAACATCTTTCACGAGTGCGGTTTTGCCGACACATGCCTTAACAATTTCGTCCGCTTCGATTTTCCGTTCAATCCGCTCTCGCTCAAATTCTACTTCATAAATGGCACCGTTAATTTCAGCTGTAGCCTTTATTTCCCAAAAAGGGGTTGGAACGAAGGTTTGAATTTCTTTCTCGCGTTCAACGAGGAATTTGAGCGTTGGACCTTGGACTCGCCCAGTGCTTAGGGTAGCATATTTTTTGCTCCAGTTATTTGCTGCTAACGTGAGTGCACGAGATAAATTGATGCCGTAGAGCCAGTCTACTTCGTGTCTTGTTTGTCCAGCTTCTGCAAGAGAAAAATCTAAGTGTGGCATTACGTTATTGTAAGCCTCTTCTAGCTCCTTCTTTGTCAGAGTTGAAAACTTCATTCGCTTAGCATGTTTTTCAGCGTTATTACAGGCATACTTTAATACAGTATAGCCAATTAAACTGCCCTCGATATCATAGTCGCAACCGTTGATAAAGGTGGAAGCACCGTCCGCAAGTTCGGAAATTGCCTTTAACCACGTTTTAGTTTGTTGAGCTTTCCGTTCTGCAGCGTATTTAGGAACCCATTTGAAGTTGAAAACAGGGTAGTAGTTTCGTCGTCCCCTTTCTTGGGCTACTGTGTAGAGATGCCCTAGTGCAGGAACAACAATAATTTTTTTGCCCTTACGATAGGCTTCATAATAAGGCACATTATACGTCATGGTTTTCTTCGGTTTTTCACTGTCATCTAAGGATTGAGCGATTCGCATGGCTGCACCTGGCTTCTCAGCAATCACCAATGCGTACTGTTTTTCGTCACCCACCAATGAACCCTCTTCGCGCCTTTTGAGAGATTAAACGGAAACTTAAAATTTGTGCGTATGTGCTCCATATTTCCAAGGAAGATGGATTATGCCCCAACGTATCGTTTGTGAAAATTGTGGTCATGTCCTTTACAGTGGCATAGAGCTAAAGCCCCCAGATGAAGTTAGTCAACAATACACTGGAAAATGTCCACACTGTGGAAAAAAACTGGTTTTTCGTCCAGAAAAAGTCGATATTAAAGTGTTGGAGTAGGGAGCCAAAAATCTTAGATATAATCCCTAAGCACAATCAAATAAAATAACAAGACATGGTGGTGATCAATGTGAAAATCGACGATTATGAGATTCCGGCCCATTTGCATTTTAGTAAAGATCATTTATGGGCACATATTGAGGGAGACAAAGTTAAGGTTGGTTTGACTGATTATGCCCAGAAAGCCTTACATGAAATAGTGTTTATTGATGTCACTGCGGCAGGGTTAACAGTAACCCAAGCACAAGCATTGGGTACAGTGGAATCAGTTAAAGCCGTTTCTGAGGTGCTTTCACCAGTTTCAGGGGAGGTTACAGAGGTTAACGGCAAGATTTCCAGTAACCCTGAACTAGTTAACAAGGATCCCTATGGTGAGGGATGGATTGCTGTAATAAAATCTCCCAATATAGATGTGGATTTAAAAAATTTAATGACCGCAGAACAATACGCGGCATATGTTAAACAACAACTTGAAGCAAGTAAAGCACCAACTTAGAGCAAAGTACTCTTGTATCGAACAATTAACAAAACTACTACGAACAACGCTCTAAACTTATCGTGATAGTTTCTCCTTCAATATCCCAGTCTCTAAAATACATTTTTGGCGATGGTGTAAACGATTCACCCGGCTGTAAAATTACAAGCTCCTTTATGCGAACTTCCGATAAAATGTAATTTTGCATTTTGTGTAAGAGATTCGCCGTTTCCTTTTCTTGTGGTTTAATGATGAGGTTTACATATTCTTCGATTTTAAGGTCCATCTCTTTACGCATGAGCTGGGCTCTTCTCACTACCTCTCTACTAAGAGCTTCAGCCAGCAGCTCTGATGTTCTTGTCGTATCAACGTATACTACACCGTATTTTGAAAAAGCCATAGAAACGTGTGCTGGTAACTCTTCTTTAAATAAAAGGTCTTCTGCCGTCAATTTCAATTCGCCGCCATCGTCAAGTTTAAGGAAGTAAGCGCCAGTCTGCGCTAATTGTTCCTTGACTATTTGACCATCAAGAGACTTTATCTTCTTCACTACATCCGCAGTTTTCTCCTTAAGCCGCGGCCCCAGTTTAGCATAGTTTGGCTCAACAATTTTCTTAACAAACTCTGGCTCTGCACCCGGAGGTGTAAGTGTCAGTTCTTTAGAGTTTGTTTGGTCTAGGAAAACTGCGCTAAGAGTATTCAGAGCTGTGTAAGTTGTGTTATCTATGGCTACGATATATACATGTTTAACTGGCCATCTTAGTTTTACTTGCTTTTTCTGCCGTGCATAAGCTACTGCCGAAATAACATTCCCCACAATCCCCATTTGAAGCTCGAGATTCTTATCCATCAGTTCCTGGTTTGGTTTAGGCCAACTGCACATATGTACACTTTCCGGTGCATCTGGGGATGTCACCCTTACCAGATGTTGATAGAGTTTCTCTGAAATATAGGGAGCGAGAGGCGCTAATAATCGTAAGATTGTTCCTAACGTTTCATATAATGTAGCGTAAGCAACTAATTTGTCAGGATGTTCTTTCTCAATCCATGTTCGACGCCTTACCAAGCGAACATAAAAGTGACTTAGGTCCTCTGTAACGTAAGTTAAAAGATTTCGAACAGCATGGTGTAATAGCAAATTTTCAAGACTCCGCGTAACATCGTCAACAAGCGATTGTGTTTTGGAAAGTAACCACCGATCTTCTGGTCTTAAATGACCTTTAATTTTCTCGAGTGGCCAATGCTTTGGATCGAAACCATCTAGGTCCATATAGGTTGTTGCAAACACGAAGACGTTCCAAAACACTACTAAGAATTTAATGACTTGCTCTACTTCATCAAGGTCAAAGTTTAATGATTCCCATGGTGCCGATTTTCCAAGCATATAGAGTCTCAGGGGATCAACGCCTACTTTATCGAATGCATCGGTAGACCAAACCACATTCCCTCTAGACTTTGACATCTTCTGACCATATTTATCCAGAATGTGCCCTTGGCATAGAACTCTCTTGTAGGGGCTTTTGTCGAAGAGCATTACACCGGTAAAGATTAATGAGTAAAACCATCCGCGGGTCTGGTCTACAGCTTCGGTTATGAAATCGTAGGGGTACACTTTGTTGAAAATAGTTTTATCCTTAAGATAGTTTACGCTTGCAGCGTGAGTGACACCGGAGTCAAACCAACAATCCAAGACGAAGTTTATTCTGTGCATGTCGCCGCCACATTTGGGGCATTTAAGAATAACCAAGTCAATCCACGGGCGATGAAGTTCCAAATAATCTGGAAGAAATTTAGCCTTCGACTTTAATTCATCTTTAGAAGCGATAACTTGCCGTTCGTCACACGTAACGCATACCCATACGTTAAGTGGAGAACCCCAGACTCGTGAACGGGAGAGACACCAATCTTCTGACTTAATTAACCAATCGTAGAAACGACTAGATCCAGCCCATTCTGGTGCCCAATCTACCTTCTTATTTTCATCCAAGATCCGTTGTTTAATAGGTGCGATACGTAAGAACCATTGCTTATCTGTTCGGTAAACTAGGGGTGAATCGCATCGCCAGCAAAGAGGATACTCATGTTCAATTATTCCAGCTTTAGCCAACAAATTCTTCTTTTGGAGATCAGAAATTATTTCTTGATCAGCATCTTTGACAAATTTGCCGTCGTATTTTCCAGCGTCATCAGTAAATCGACATCTTTGATCTACTGGACAAAATGTAGGAAGCCCGTACTTCTTACCTATTTCAAAATCCTCGGGTCCATGCGCTGGCGCCGTATGCACACAGCCGGTTCCTTCTTCTAAAGTTACATGCTCACCACAAATTACCGCATGATCATACCTACCGGTGTGATCACGTTGTTTTGGAACCTCACTGAGTAATGGATGTTCATATTTCAATCCTTCAAGCGTTTTCCCGAGCAATATTTCTATGACCTTGTAGCTAGTGACTCCCACGGCTCTCATAACTGGCTCAATTAGCTGTTCAGCAAGAATCCAGACCTCATCGCCAACTTTAACCCGTGCATATTTAGAGTCGGGGTGGACACAAACCGCCTCATTTCCGGGAAGCGTCCACGGAGTGGTGGTCCAAATTACAATGTATTCATTTGTCTTTCCGCTGATTTGGAATTTAACGTAAATCGAGGGGTCAGTTACTGTGGTGTAGCCCAACGCGACCTCGTGACCAGACAGAGGTGTCTCGCATCTAGGACAAGTTGGTACCACTTTGAAATCTTCAACAAGTAACCCTTTCTCGTCAGCCTTCTTAATAGCCCACCACACGAACTCTATATACTCATCCTTTTGCGTCTCGTATGCATTATCAAAATCTAATAATAATCCAAGTCGCTCAGACGCGTTTCTCCAGTGGTTTATATAAAAGTCAACTAGATCCTTGCACATTTCTACAAACTTTTCGAGACCTACCCTTTCCTCTAAGTCCTTTTTTGAGGTAATCCCCAATTTCTTCTCAACTTCTAATTCCACTGGAAGCCCTTGACAATCCCACCCCGCCTTCCTCCAAACATCAAAGCCTTGCATTGTCTTCAGTCTTAGAATAACGTCCTTCATCGCCCTTCCGCGAGCATGCCCCACGTGCATAAAGCCGTTAGTTGTCGGAGGACCCTCTAGAAAGCTGAAGCTTGGTTGATTACTCCTTATCATCATTACTTTACGTAGAATGTTGTTTTCCATCCACCACGTAGAAATTTCCTTTTCTACTGCTATAGGGTTATAGGATCCCTTAACGACCTTCACCATTTTCCCTCATCCGATTGTTTTATATGCCGTTACAAAGGCTATTGTTGCCAGCCTTGGAAAATTGACGAAAAATTGTTCGCCCATCAAAGAATTTGGTGGGTGATCATCGTCCTTACCTCGCGCCTCCATGCAGTTACTTTTACATTTACTAATATGTGTTATGTCCATTCTCCCTTGGTAATGCATCCAGATGGACACCTTTACTTTACGAAAGTGAAGTCAACCTCCAATAAAGATTTTAACGTTAGCTTTACTTGAGACGCAAACATTAGATAAATTAGATAAGTGAAAACAAAGTTAAACTGCAAGCAAAATAAAGCGATTTTGAACATGTTGTTAGTCAGCTCTTATGGAGGCGAAACATAGCAGTGCCGTATTTGTCCGCCTTAAACGATGCTATGAGGAGCTTTTTCAGTAAAGAAACCATTATGGCAATCGCCGATTTCTTCCGAAGAGCTCGCCCTAGAATGACGAGAGGTACAATACTTCATGGTTTGTGTCTTGCCATAATCGCCGTTATTGCATTTGTAATACGTATACTTCCCCTTCGCTGGGGTGCTTATCTTTCAGAGTTCGATCCTTACTACCATTATCGTGTCACCAATTACATAGTTGCTTATGGCTTTCAGGCCTTCTTCACTTGGTTCGATAAAATGAGTTGGTATCCCTACGGTCGTCATATCGCCCCCACAACTCCTCCTGGTCTTCCATTCACTGGTGCTATTGTTTACCTAATTTTAAGAGACCTCGGATTTTCAATAACTGTACTTGATGTGTGCATCTACCTTCCTCCGGTTATGGGCGTAATTACATGTATGATTGTTTATTATTTCGCTAGAGACATCGGTAATAAGGAAGTAGGGCTTTTCGCTGCTCTCTTCCTAGCTTTAAATCCCGCATATATCAGTCGAACATATCTTGGATTTTACAAGCATGAAACCGTCGGAGTGTTTGCAATTGTACTCGCCTCTCTTTTATTCGTAAGATCCATAGACTTAAAACGGTCAACCATCTCCTCAATGATTTATTTCGTTGCTGCGGGACTAACTCTCGGCTATCTGAACGTCAGTTGGGGCGCCTTTTACTATGCAATAAATCTAATAGCACTTTTCGCTGTAGTTCTGGCGGCTTTACGAAGATATAGCGTCCGCCTTTTGTTGTCATATTGCGCAGTAATGGCGATCAGTTTGGCATTAGCCGCATCTGTCCCTCGTCCTGGTTATAGCATCCTGTATTCAGCTGGAATTCTCCCAGTTTATATCGGGCTTGTGATCCTTTGCGCATTTGAATTAGCCCGGCGAGTTACAACATTAAAAAATCGCGCTATCTTGGCAGGTTGTGTTCTGACAGTAGCGATAGCCACTTTTGTTATTCTTTATCTGTATGGGTTCATTTCACCTTTGGTGGGAAAAATGATTTCTGTTCTTAACCCGCTAGCCCGTATGGAAATGCCCATTGTCCAATCCGTTGCTGAACACAGACCTACAACCTGGGCAGCCTTTTACTATGAATTTGGCGTCCTCGTTTTCTTAGCGCCACTGGGGTTCTTGTTTATTGCTCAACGTCCCACAAATCAAAATGTATATCTAGCTATTTTTGGAATAACGGCGCTCTACTTCGCGGCATCAATGGTGCGATTGACGTTAATTCTAGCGCCAGCATTCTGTATCCTTGGAGCGACAGCAACCGCTGAAATCGTCAAACCCTTTGTTGATATAGTAAGAGGTATTACAATCTTTCCACGGAGAAAAGTTCGTTTTGTCTCTAAAGTTGGGCCTGAATTTGGTGCCGCATTCATTATTGTAATTTTCTTAATGCTTCTTCCAACACTAATGCGAGGTGTTGAGGGCGCCTATCAACCCGTGACAATCGCCTCTTCCACTGTTCCAGTAAGACAGTATTATGGAGATTGGTTGGAAGCATGCGCGTGGCTGCGTAGTAACACCCCGCCAGACGCGGTGGTTTGCAGTTGGTGGGACTATGGATATTATATTACAGTCTTAGCTAACCGAACATCTTTAGCCGATAATGCAACCCTAAATTCAACGCAGATAAAGAATATTGCTCTCATTTATCTATCAGATGAAATACAAGCTTTACCCATTCTTCAACGATATCATGTCTCATATATTGTTGTGTTCACTACACTTGTTCTTGGCACGTATTATGGCGATGAAGTTAAGTGGCCGTGGATGGCAAAAATTGCTGGACTTAATGATACACAAATTGCTGACAATGAATTGACCTCCATGTTTAGGCTACCGATAAGTCTTCCTGACAGAAACTCGGTGATTACCAAGCTCATGCTTTATGGGATTTTAACCGAGCGTACAACGATGTACGGGTTACCGCGCCCAGATCACTTCACCTTAGTATACTCATCTTCCAATAAGTTAATTTTTATTTACAACGTAATTTATTAATTTCAGGAGGCGGGCTTTCTTTAGGTTAGCTAATATATGTTATCCTTTCTCCTTCGGCTTTGCGGCGTGTTTTTTCAAAAAATTCCAACTTTTTTTCAACTTCTTCTACTTTTCTTAGAGCCTCGCCAGATTTCTGAATCTCGCGTTCTAAATCGCTTAGGTCAATATCTAAATCGAGAAATTTCTGCAGTACTTTTATGACGTTTTTCGCCGCCCTCGGATCTGCTATGTAACCCGTTGTTTCGCCTAAGAGACAAATGGCGTTTAGGTGCCAAAACTGTGCAAGCCCAACTAACAAACCTGCTGTGCCAACTATGGGAGTTCCAGGTGAACCGATACTAACGCCTATCTCCACCAGCCTATCCAATAAGTTTTTGTTGGTTGCTATACCAATTACCCGTGGCTCTGCGGCGACACACGCAGCCCCATATCCACCAACGGTTAGAATGGTCTTTACATTGTGCCTCTCCGCAAAAGAGAGAATTTTGTTGGCGATCTCATATTGACCATCGAGTGTTTGGGCTTGACTATCACTTGTTAATAGTATGAGGTCGCTCTTTTCGGATGCCTTGTTCTTCCAATAGAAAAATTCGCCACGGAGAAGTCGCGTGCTCCCTTTTTTGTCCACAATTACATGATATGGAAAAAATGGAGAATACAGATCTGCAAGTTTTCGGGCCTCGAGTTGCTTTACAAGATAAGTAACTGTGATTTTTCCAACAGATCCTAAACCTGGAAGACCTTCTATTAATAAAGGATTTTTTAAAGTTACACTGGTCTTTTCTCGAATAATCGTCTGTTTCATTTGGCAAGGGTTTCCTCCTTTAATGCACGTCTGTATTTCCCATACCGGTCTTCAATTGAGAATTTTCCAGGGTGCGGAATGGAAAGTACGCCGCTACAATATGGACATTTATCATGAGGTAAAGTATACCGTCCGCAAGTTTTGCACTTTCGTAAAAACCAACCCAAAACGATGCACCCCCACTATGCCTCTAGTCTTTTAAAAGTACCGTAACCGCCTGCGGCTTTAACTGCATTAATAGCAGTTTCAATAACTCCTTGAAGCAGTCTCTCAGCCTCTTTATAATTTCTGGCAGAAACTTCAACACGATAACGCGGCGCCCCTACAACATACATTTCCACTGCTGCTTCCCTTGGCTTCTTAAAATTCTTAGCGGAAACCAACGCCTCACGAATAACATCTACGCCTTTAGACTGAGGACAGGTTAATTCAAGCAATCCCTTAACTTTGACCCTTGGAATCTGAATCTTTGCCCTTGAGACTTCTACCAAAGCCGTTGCATAATTTTCAGGAACTCCCAACTTAGTTAGCGCAACCTCTCCTCGCTCTGAAGCATCCTCTAAGCCCTCATATAGCCCGCCATAGTACTCTTCAATTTTCACACCCGCAATTTGCTGTACCTCATTAAACGACACACCGAGTTTCTCAGCAGTCATTTTTAGCAACGCCTCGGCTTTCCTAGCACGTTTCCATTCAAACAGTTTTTCTTTCTTTTCCCTCCCAGTAACTCTTCTTAGTGAAAGGTCAACGTGACCCTTCTCAGCGTCTACGCGAAGAACTTTCAGAACAACCTTCTGTCCTTCTCTAATGTGGTCACGAATATTTCTTACCCAACTCGAGGAAACTTCAGATATGTGTAGCAGTCCTTCCTTTTCGTATTCATCTAATGTAACGTAGGCTCCATAAGGCATAATTTGGGATACAGTTGCAACCACTAGGTCGCCAGGTTCTGGGAATATACTTTTACTGCTCATTTCAGTCCCCCATAACTGAAGGATGTACTAAACATTTTATTTACCGAAACTAATTTCGGTTTATTTTTAAGCAATTTCGTTAATGCAACGTTAAGGGAGTTTGAGTAAAGATCTATACTAAACCTTACTCCAATGTATTTACGACTTCTCCCTTGATGATGGCTTTTCCCCCAGTAGATTCAGCTAACACTCCGCTACAAACATTACAGTGAATAGCCATTGTGGTGTAACTAAACATAATTTGCTCATTTCCACATTCAGAACATTTTACTCTAATGAAATTGCCTTTAGGTCTTGGAATGATTTCAGTCCACCTTACCATAAGACTCTACCTCTTATGCTGCAATTTCCAATTTCCGGAGTCGCACTCCATGCCTTTGGATTACGTAGCCGCATGTTTTACATGCCAGTTTTAAACTCATTTTCTTCGTTGTTTTTGCGAATTTTCTTTGCTCTTCCACACGTTGCCCACCGTAACCACGTTGTTTCCGTGTATACCTTCGATTTCCAATAGCTAGTGTCCGATCTTTTCCTTTTTTATATAATGTAACGGTATGTTCAGTGTGTTTTTTGCATCGAGGACAATATGTTGAGATTAGTTTCGGCGCTTTCATTACTCTTCAGCCTCTAATTTCACAATCACACCCTGCTTAAGAAGCGCTTCGACATTTTCCATAGGCAAACCTGCTATATCCTCCGGTTTAAATGGACCATAGGTTTTCATATCCGTACCTATAATGGCTGGGATTTCTCGGAGGAATCTGACTAATATCTTTTTTGGCTTTGCCAATGTTGCTTCTTCTACTTGTGGTTTACGTCCACCAACTATTGCTGCAGTCAACTTGTCATAAGCTTTGAAGGACGGAGCTATGTTGGCGAATAGCACTTCTTCCTCGGTAGTTAATATGTCACCAAGTTTAGCGCCTTCAATGAGAGTTTCTTGTAAAATTTTCTGACTTCTTAAATAGAGCAGATCTGAAATTAATCTCCTAGCATATTTAAGCTCCTCGGCAAGTAATCTGGTTTTTACTGATTGCTCATCTAGCATCCGTTGCTCCTCAGTTAGGCCTTTAATGTAAAGGCTAATAACGCTGTAAAAGTCATCCGGAAGTGCTTGTAGTTTACGGTTTTCTTTTTCTCGCTTCCAAGCTTGGTATAGCTCATCGTACATTTTAATCACCTAACGATGTACGCAACTTTTTTGCAAAGAAGAAGCATTGCAGCAGCAGTCGGCAACTCTAGAATCTGTTCTTTATATGGGCCGTAAACCTCGTTGCCGATTCGGAATTGATGCGCTTCAACAACATTAACAGTTAACATTCCAGTCTTAAATGCTACTGCCTCATTAAGGGGGTCAAAGCTCTCGAATTGTTTCATCGAGATTTCGGTTGCTTTCAAACCAGTTTTACCATGTAATGTTTTAGGCAAACGGATTAACCGATGCGTGTCTGTTGTAACAACAGTGTCAATGTTCACTGCCTGACGGGATATGGCTCGCGCAACAACTTTTTCCCAAGTTTTTATTCCCAATCCTTTAACCGCGTCCCACGGAGCCCTCCTGCGCCAAGCTTCTAAAATTAAATCTTTATATTCAATTAAAGTATCGACAACTGGCTTTCTTAGATCATGAGCGTTCTCAAATTGTTCGGATACGATGTTCACGAGAAAGTCGTAAACTCCTCGAGCAATTCTTCCTCGCCAACCGGGGTCATGAAGGTCAGGTCCAACAACTATTTGAGTTTTTTTCCAACCTCGTTCATCCAATCCGTGAAGCCGTGGATTAAGTCCGGTTCCCATAACGTAGTCTACGATTTCTTTTCTGGCCAGTTGATCAAGTGTTTGCACAACTTGGCTTTCAATGTGCACATGATAGCCTCTATGACCGGAAAAACAAATGGAAATATCGTTGTCAGAAAAGCCAAAGTCGCTTTGTAGTATATCAATAAGCTTTAGTGTTTCCGTCTTGGCCGCCTCTAAACACGTTTCGCATAGCCAACTTCTTTCTTCAAATTTTTGAGCCCCGCATTTCGGGCATGATTCAGGTTGGTGCCCTTTTCCGAGCGTTCCACATGATTGACAGACCCAGAGATCGTGTTCTATTTTACAGTGTGTTTCAATGTGGTCGGCGTCTATGTCAAAAATTAAATCAGCCCCGATCCAACCCTTGTTCTCCATGCTTTCCTCAGGTCGTTCATAGTAGGCTGCTGAGAAGTATGCATCCGAGGGAGCGGTTATAACGAGGTATTGCTGTAGGTCAACGGGATTTCTAAAGCCCTTGTGTCTCATCATCATTCTTTCCTTGAATAGGATAAAACCAAACTCACGTCTTTCGATTGTTGATGGGGGTTGAATATTTGGCGCTTGAATGCGGTAATATTCAGCAAACTTATGTCGAATAAACTCATCTACCGCGTTTTTGTTCACGACCTTTTCCGACCTCCAGTTTTATAGTCTTCAACTTTCTCCGATAGTAGGTGAGCGGATGCCTAATGCCCCTACAGATCTCATTAGGACCAGGACATAGACCGTGCGTGCGTAAGGTATCACAATTTGGAGAAGTATATTTTGTTCCTGAGCCTCTTTTGCCAGCTATATGTTCCACCTGATATCTAGTCATTTTCTCGTCAAAATCAGACAAAGTACTAAACAATTTAACTACACCATCAACGCTCATCCCCGCATTTAACAAAAATGATGTAAGAGCAAAACGCCCAACATGTGGAATATGTTGTCCTGCGAGGGATACGTCGTAAAGATGCTTGACACATGGTGGAAACGCTATGCTTGTTGTTCCTCGTGGTAGTTCCTCTACACGAATTTCCTCTTTATGTTTTAAGAGAAGTTGCCCAAGACGTTCAACTCTCTGCTTAATGGGAAAAGGCAAATCAACTTCCTTTTCACCTTCGAGTTTGCTTTGGATATGTTTCTGGACTTCTTCTTGGAGAAGCCGAGCAATCTCCTCTTTGCTTAGATAAATTTCTCCTCCGATCATAACACGATTCACAAGCTTCCACTTATCCTCATGAAAAATACAGGCGTTCCTTAAGAAATCGGCGAAATGTAGAGCAAAATCATATATTTGCGGGATAATAGTCACGTTTAGCGACTTGATTCTCCAGTTGAATGTCCCCATTGCTATAGCAATTAGTTTTTCCTTATTCTCGAATTTTAATAAACCATATGCACGTTTTGCCTCAGCCAGCGCATACCTTCTTTTTAAAAAGGACTCCCCTGCAGCTTTTACTAGGATCATGGAAGCTGGAAAAGAAAGTATCTCAATGTCATCGTTATGCCATGTCCCACTTACTATACCATAGAGAATTGCTTCCTCTACTCGTTTCTCAGCCCGATCTAAGATTTGAATATAGGCTGGGCTTGCTAAATCACTAAAGTTTAATCCTAAACTTCTAACATACTTCGCAGCTTCAATAGCAAACGAGTACTTTGCTAAATCGCTTTTCGTATTTAACATAATTACACACAAGAAATAGAATGCGATAAGGCTTACTAAATGCCTTTACTTATAGTTGTTCTTGAGTTAATTTTGCAGTGTAAGCACAATTACTCGGTTTCAATCCGAGGAGCAAGGAAATAGCTCAGTTTGCCTTGTTGCGTTAGTTCGAAATCAATTTTTATTGGCATGTTTGACGAGAACTCAACTGTTGCGACGTCAGAGGCTATTGACGCGGCTTTAATTATTTCTGCGAGGTAGTTCAGGCTAAATGTTGCTTTCGACTCTTCTTTAACTTCAAGGCTTAGTAGAGCCTCACTATCCTTTTCTAGTTCGATAGTTGCACTCCCTAGATCGCCAGTTGCTCTTAAAACGAATTTTTCTGGTGAAGCTTCAAGACGTACGTGATCGCTGACGGTAGCAGCATCATCCATTGCCTGTTTGAGGCAATCAGTTGTTATTCTTGCCTTGGCGTTAAAAGAGATTTTTGGGGTAGGCGCTTCTTCGCCAGTGGCCTCAAGCGTCGCCATACTAAACGTTCTAACATACTTTCCTTGTAATCGAAGATTTAATCGCCCAGTTTGTTCATCCAATAAGAGTTCAAGTACCTCATCACTCCCTGCCCCTCGGAGTAATTTTAACATCTCACTCACGTTTACGCAAATTTTCATTGGTTGGTCACACACATATTCTTCAAAGGCTACCTTCGACCATGCAAAGTCCACCATTGCAACATGAGACGGATCCATAGCGCGAAGAGCGATTCCATCTGCATTCGCACTAAAGGTAGCCTCATCAATAAGAGTTGAAATTGCCGTCATTAGGTTGCGCCATAGCCTCGCATCAGTTAATTTAACCTTGAACAATACACGGATCCTTCCTTACGCTTCTATCAATTAACCTTTAAATTAACCTAAAAACCTATTTGAAGTTGCGTTAAAAGAAAACGCTTCGCACAAAAGCAAAGCTAGAATTATGAATATTCCCGCCATGTATGGGAGCAACGTGTGCATCGGAAGAATTGTGTTGGTGATTCGTCGCTGCCGCGGGTTTGTACCATCCAGCAGTAGGCTTCGGTGTTGCCGCATTTGGGGCATT
>Ga0315306_10000604_pt1 | contig 17458 bp, 21 predicted proteins | sample TDP1_MG_FD_203803 | JGI IMG/M metagenome (GOLD analysis project Ga0315306, IMG submission 203803) | Freshwater sediment microbial communities from Lake Towuti, South Sulawesi, Indonesia - TDP1 | ecosystem: Environmental > Aquatic > Freshwater > Lake > Sediment | place: Indonesia: South Sulawesi... | reverse complement strand
GTGTAGTGCAGCATAGGGTTTGAAGCTAATTAAGATTCAGAGTCTGTAGTTAGGCTGTCAGAGTGTTCTCTATGGCTTTTGCTGCTTCGTTCACCCCTGCGAATTGTCTGGAGAACCTATTCAGTTTCTCAACGTTGCTCTTGTAATGTTCTGTGTTGCTTTCTATTTCTTTTAGGGATGAAGTTAGCTGCCCGCTGTCTTTCGCAACAATAGTGCAGCCTAATTCCTGCAGTTTTCTGCCGTTTCCCGTTTGTTCAGGCTGAGTCGGCACTATGATGCTGGGCTTGCAGTGTTTTACGGTTTCGAAGCATGTGGCGTGTCCGCCGCTGAACACCACAAGTCTAGCGTCTGCCATGAAGTCGAGGCGTTCTTTAGGCGTCAGCCATGTGTGGATTTCGCAGTTTCCAGTTTTTTTCGTGGTTTTGCTGCCGGGTTGTCCTAGGCTTATGATGCTTTTGGTGTTCACCTTCTTTAGGATGGGAATCAGGATCTGGATAAGTTTGGCTCTTGTGCCCAACGGTCCGCTGATTGGAGCGAAGATGTGTTCTTCTCTGCCTTTCGTTGGCGTCATGTCTACGAAGCTGCCTGAGAATTTGACCCTGTCTCGTATGTGCATGTCGTCTAGGTCGCCCAAGTTGTGTTCGCAGATTGTGTATGGCTTGGGGTTGTCTGGAACGATTATTCTTGTGGATTTCTTGACGTAGCGTTCAGTGAACCTTTCACCTGGAACTAGGAGGGGTGAGAAGGAGTAGCTCGGTCGAATAATATTCGTGACGTAGACTGACGGGATTTTCCATCTACTTGCCAGCCGCAGTGCATGCATGTCTCCGTCTGAGATTAGCAGGTCTGGCTTGATTCTTCGAATGTGTTGTCTGAGGTCGTAGTAGCGGTGAATGGTTTGGGCTGCGCTAGAGCTTTTGATCTCAAGTCTGTTTTTCTCGTGGTTGAAGTAGGGAAGCGGAAAGAGAATGTTCAGGATGGATGCTGAGGCGATCACTCCATATGCGGTTTCGTACCATGCTACTGGCGTGCAAGGGTAAACGTTTTCGAATTCTTTCTTTAATAATTGGTAAGCTGTTCCTCCTGAGAAGAAGTTAAGTTTGTGTCCTCTTTCCGCCAGTTTTTTGCCAAGCGGTATGAGCCGTGTGACGTGTCCGAGTCCAAGCTCGGTGCAGCTGAGGAGCAGCTTCATAGCCGTTTAGAGGAGTGCACGCTGTTTATTTTGATTGTCCCTGAAGGGAGTGTGCTGTGGCTTAGAAGAAGTTGAGGAATTTCAGCGCCATTGCGGTTATGATTGCGATGCCGACGAGACCGGCGATGAGAATGATTGCTCCTCTTGACGGCATGGAAAAGCCCGATTCTCCTGTTTCTTCGATTTGGAAGGCTTTGATTTCTCCTGTTGCCACATCGACTTGCACTGTGGCTGTTCGCTTTTGAACGTCGACTTCAACTAGGTATCGTTCGCCTTCCAAAGTTACTTTTTTAGGGCGTAGAGCTGCGCGTCTGTATCCCAATCGGTTCAAGAAGCCCTGGGCTAGCCATGTGACTCGCTCAGCGTCTATTCGCCTTCTTCCGGCTTCAGTGTCAGAAGACATCGTGGTTCTACTGAGGACCTCTGCGTCGACCGGTGTTTTAGGAGTTATGAAACTGTAAGATAGATTCTGAATGTGCGTTCCAGCGTTCTTTGGCACGTGCATGTCTATGAGTAAAAAATTGGAAAAAAGGAGTTTCAAGTGTCATTGTTTGCTTCTTAGTGTACCGGCTGTGGCGAAATGTGTTTTGGCCATGTCGACGAATTCAATCCACACGGCGTCTTTTGAAACGCCTAAGACCTCTACTAATGTTTGGGTGAAGGCTTTGGCGATTCTTTCTCTCTGTTCGTTGGTTCTTCCTTCTATCATGTGTACTTCAACATACGGCATTCTTTATGTGAACCTCCTTTCTGTTCGACGATTCTAGGCTTATGTGACGTTATAAATATGATGTTTTTTAACCGATGGGTTCAAATCTTGGTATGACATATGACATTTTTCCAAAGCGTGGTCCAAAGATGCCCAACGTTGTCATATTGAAGGGAGAGAATCCTATCGAGACAACAGTCAACGCGCTGACGATGATAGAGGCTGACGTGGACAGCGCTCTCGCTCAGTCTGGGAAAAAGCCTGTTTTGATCAAGCCCAACTACATCAACTCGAAGCATCCTTCAACAGGCATCACCACAGACAGCAGAGTCATAGAAGGCATAGTGAAATTCTTGACCAAACGCGGAAAGGCAAGCGACATCATCATCGGTGAGGGCAGCGGATTGTCCGACACATTTCAGGCGTTTAAGGTTGCAGGGGTGGATGAGGTTGCAAGACGCTGGAATGTAAGGCTTATAGACCTTAACAAGGACGAATTTGTCAAGGTTCGGGTGCCTGATCCCCTGAATCTGAAGAAGGTAAGAGTTGCCAAAACCGCATTCGACAGCGCTATAATCAGCGTGCCTAAGCTGAAGCCTCATCGAGCAGCCGTAACTACGTTGAGTTTGAAGAATATGATGGGTGCTTTGGCGTCGAAGGGCTCGATGCACATGGGCACCAGTCTCAGTGCAAATATCGCCGACTTAGCCTCGGTGTTGAAGCCCAGCGTAGCCGTGGTTGACGGTGTTATTGCAGGTGAAGGACATGAGACAAGCAGCAACCCAGTGGAGATGGGCATCGTCATTGCAGGAACGGATCCAGTAGCTGTGGACGCTGTGGGCGGCGCAGTAATGGGCATTTCGCCAGCTGAAGTGAAGCACTTGTTATTAGCCGAGAAGAAGGGACTCGGAACGTGCAACCTCGATGAAATAACAGTGCTGGGGGAACCTATAGAAAGGGTGAAGCGGAAGTTTCGACGGTCGCTTCAGTCACGTGTGCTGGCTCACCTCGGCTAGAATGTATGTGCGGTGTGCGGAATTTTGTCAAATTCGGCTTTGACTCCGAGGTATTCGAGAACTACTGCTTTTACGAAGTACCAGATGACAAAAGAGAAGTAAAAGCAACCTAAGAGTGGCAGTGTCAAAGCATCTGTCATTTTGTTTCCAGCGCGACGATTGGCAAGAAGAGCGATTGCTGTGTAAACCGATGTGGCTAAAATCCCCACGTGCATAAGGAGATACTCTCTTAGGCAATAGCTAATAAAGACGAACGTGAGGGTAGCAGCCCAGACTAAAGGGAGTGAATATCCTAGTGCTACAAAGAATAAGCCCAAAAAGCCGATGTGTCGAAACACTCTTTTGGAGAATCCCTTATGTCTAAGACTAGCCTGCACGGATCCTCTGATCCATCTTTCTCTCTGTTTTTTGAAGAGCGAGAACGAAGGCGCAGCTGAAACACAGCTGATAGCCTCTGGCTCAAATTCCATTCTGTATCCTCTGGATGCCAAGCTTACAGACGTGTCGAAGTCTTCAGTCAAGGCGTCCCCGGCAAACGATGCTAGCTCTCGCCTCACAGCGAAAAAGGCTCCGTGAAGGATCGGAAAGAAATCAAACCTGCTCGAAAACGGGTGAAACCAGTAAAAGCAAACGCTAAATTCCAAGGCGGCAAGTTTGCTGACCAAACCGTTGGACCGAACCTTTGTCACTCCTGTTACGATGGCTACATTCTCCGAGTCAAAACGCTTCAACAGATGCTTGATGCAGTCTTTTTCGGGACGATTATCAGCATCAAACACGACTATAATATCCTCTTTGGCAATCGCTGACCCTTTGTTTAGCGAGGCTGCTTTTCCAAGTCTGGTCTCGTTGCGAATGACAGTCAAATTCATCCTCTCAGCTACTTTCCAGGTGGAATCAGATGAATGGTCATCGATGACAATCGTTTCAGTTATGGGAGAGCTTGAGTTTCTGAGGTCTTGCAGCAAGTCACCTATCACGCCTTCCTCATTGTAGGCAGGAATAATCACCGAGCATCTATCAGGAATAGAGCCTGAACATTCTTGATGGTTGATTCTGCGAAAAGCAAAGTAGGATACAACAAGATAGTAGGCAACTAGAAAAACGGTAACAGCTGTCAAAAAAATGCGTAAAGCCGCAGCTATCACAATCGCTTATAGAGGTTCTAGATGTAAAAAGGTTTGGCAGTTTCGGCATTACTTGCTTTCAACGCGGTTTCCTTCAAAGTTGAGCTACTAAGGCGCGCGTCTTTTGCATTTAGAAAAAGCCTTTGAAGGATTCGAAGACCAGGCGCAGATAGAGATCCGATGTGAGAATTGACGATTAAACATTCCGTCCTGAGATTTGAGACGTAACTTCTAAGCGATTTCTCGAATCGGTCAGCTTCGAATTTCAGGTTGTACCATGTGAATTCCTGCGTGATTGGTATCTCCCACAGCCTCAGGCTCAAAGGGTGGAACATTTTTGATGCAGGCGGAGTTCTTCTTGTGAAAATAGAGATTGCCCTTAAGGGCGGAACGTAAGAAAGAAGAATGCTCCGAAACGCCATTTGTGATGAGTCGTAAAGGAAATTCAAGTCGTTAAGTGCCTTCCATAGACTCTGCCCGCAGTGATGATAAGGTGCTCTGAACCCAACTGGATCGGTGTCCAGCTTGTCGTGCAGTATTCGACGTGCCTTTACGAGTTTGTTCTTGATTGATGAGTAGCCTAAACTGAACATGTCGAGAGGGTATTCAGTCTCGAAGGGGACATGGCTTAAGCCGTGAAGACCTATTTCGTGGCCGCGGCTTTGGGCGTCTCCTAGGATTTGGGCAAGGGAACCGCATAGATCCCATTTTTCTTCACTCTTTGGTACAACGAATAAGGTTGCATTAATGTCGAATCTGTCCGCGGTTCTCAGAAGCTCTTTCAGCCTGGCAACCTTGGTGTTGGGCGATATGTCATCGCAGCTGAACGCCATCATTGGTTCATACATTAACTGCCACACATTAGTTGTAGTCGAAGCATAATTAAGACTATTCTGTACAATAGTAATGTTGGAGTATGCCTCTTTGAGTCGAGTTCTTTCAGCCGTCCCCTTATCTGGGCTTCTTGCAGCCTCTTTCTTGAAGCTTCGGAGGACAAAATGGAAACAATATTCCCTTGTGGTATCTAAATCCTATCGAAAAGGTCCGCCTATCGCCATGTGGGCGATAACCACGCGCTGCAACTGTCAATGCTATTTCTGCAAGGTCTGGCGAAAAAAGGTGATTGAACCCAGCTTGGAGCAGGCGTTAGAGACTATTGACATGTTGGACAGCATGGGCTGCTACAGCCTGAGCATAACTGGTGGAGAGCCGCTTCTGTATGCTCACATCGAAGACGTTGTAGACTATGCTCATGACAAGGGCTTTATTGTTCAAATAAACACAAATGGCTCTCTCTTAGCTGAAAGCATTTACAGAATCTCCAAGGCAGATCTTGTGACGATTTCGCTTGATTATCCAAATGAACGGCATGATGAGGCGCGAGAGCATCAGCGTCTGTTTCATAAAGTGTTTGAAGGCGTTGCTGCGTGTAAACGCGCAAACATAAGGGTAGACTTCAGCGCGCTCCTGCTGGGAGATCAGGAGATAACAAGGCTGGTTGATATTGCGCAAAGTTGCAAAGCTAGCTTGGTTTTGTCTTATCCTGAGGTTGGAGGTTCACTTCACGCAGATGTCTGGAACGTGCCTTCAAAGCAATGGCTGATAAACTGCTTCAGATCGGCGATAGCGTTGAAGCAAAGTGGCAACCCAATATTCAACACTATGATGGGTCTGCGCGAAGCAATTCAGTATTTGGAGACTGGCAAGCGTTCCATTCCATGTTTTGCAGGCGAGAGCATAATCTACGTAGACTGGAGCGGATGGGTCTATCCTTGTCTTCACGAGTCAAAAACTTGTCGCATAGAGCATTTGACTGAGAAATATCCAAGTTTACCTAAATTCTATTCGTGCACCAAATGCTACGACCAAGCTTGGCTTGACCTTTCAGCCATAGAATGGACTCTGACGAATTTCAGACCAGACTTGAGCTTCCAAGATCTAATGCAAATAGGGCAGATAGCCTTGAAGATGGTCTAGGTCGGGAAAACCTGATTCGGTAGCGGGCGTACAAAGCCCACCTGAAGAGGATAACGCTCAAACCGATAGTTGACCCAATGAACATGTCCACGAGCAACGTGTGCTCGTGGCCTGAAACAAACGAGATGAGCCAAGCAATCGACCATGGAACTGGTCTTCCTCCAACAGGGTACGGATCCATCCACCACCAATTGGGATAGTTTAACCAGTTTAGAGGTCCGTTTCCACGAATGGATTCAATGACGGAAGCGCTGACTAAATCTAGAAAGCCAGAGCTGACAAGAATGGCGGGAGTTGCCAAGAGAAGGATTATTCCAGCGTAGTTTTCGCGTATGGTCTCCCGCGCATTTCTTTTCCAGAAAAGGGGAGTAACCGTTATTGCGTACGTTAAGAGAAACATGACTGAGCTAACTGGAATCCAGTAGGTCGGAGCCTGACTTTCTGGAATGACTGCGCCGAAAAGGGTCGCGTCAATGGTGGCGTAAAATAAAATGCTGAAAGCAAAGGAAAGAACAGCCAACTGTAGCATTCGCTTTTCCGGGTTCAACGGATCACTGCTCTGCACATATGTTGCTGTACATATTGAGATAAAAGAATGCCCATAGTGCCTGTTGATACGGTTAACCGTGTTTCAGCATCGACTGTGCGTGATGGGTGATCGTGTTTCTGATATCTTCCTTTGTTTTGTGGGGTCTCCAGCCTAGCAGTTTTTGTATTTTCTCTACGGATTCTGATGCAGAGCGTAGTCGTGCAGAGGGCTTTGTTGATCTGATCTCAGCTTTTGAGCCTGTGACTTCGCAGATGATTTCGTAGAGTTCACAATACGTCAAGTAGGTTGCCGGATTTGACAGGTTGAAAACTTGACCGTAAGCGTTCTTTTTCAGAGTTGCAGTTACGAAGGCTTCAACCACTTCATCGACGTGTATGGTTCCGAAGCCGTCGCCTTCCTGAACCTTTATGTTTTTGCTCTTGGTCACTGTGTTGACCATGTCTTCGTTCATGAAGAGCGTCTCTTTGTCGTCGTATACAACTTCTATGCGAAACGCGGTTGCAGGCAATCCGCGATGGTAATTGAACATGAGGCAAAGTTTCTCGATTGTTAGCTTGAGTATACCATACGCGGGTCCAGGGTCGCCGTTCCATGTCTCAGGTTTGCAGACAGATTCTTCATCCAGCAGAGGCGATTCGGGTTCTCCGTAAACGGCGCAGCTGCTTGCATAAAGAAAATGCTTGGCACCATGCGCTTTAGCTGCTTCCAGCAGGTTCAATGTGCCTCTGATGTTGGCGTCGAACAAGTCGGCTAGTGGAAGCCGATGCCTCCAGCTATGTCCATTCCAGTTGATCGCCAAGTGATAGACAACATCAACATTGCTGACCGCTTTTTTTACAACAGCTTTGTCACATATGCCGCCACGCTTATCATTGCCGCCGATACCTACAAGCTCTAGGTTCGGGCTGCTCTCGTCTTTAAGAAGCCCTGTTTGGATGTCCAAGACTTTTACGCTGTATCCTTTATGCAGTAAGGCTCGCACGAGCCGAGCGCCGATAAATCCGCCGCCGCCAGTAACCAAAACTTTCTGCTTGAAATCAAATGGAGTCATAACTAATACTTTCTTTGATACGGCTATAACAGTGTTGGCGCTGTAGCTGGGATTTGGGCTTGATGGAGTTGTTGCTTCAACCGTTTACTCTATATCTTGGAACTTCTCATGGAGTAGGCTTCTCGAGTAGAATGGCTGCAGGTGTAGCTAGGACATGTTTGACTTGTGGCTGCTTCCCCTGTTCGGTTTTCTCATCGCTATAGTTGCTTCCTTGACTGGCATTGGAGGAGGCATATTCATTGTGCCCGTGCTAACGTTTTTCTACGAGTTTGTTCCAGCCAACGCCGTTGGCACGAGCTTAACAACCATAGTCTTCACGGCGGTAGCGGCAACCCTAAACTATGCGAGACAAAGGCGAATCTACTGGAGAACAGGTCTGATCCTAGCCATAGTGACGATGCCCGGAGCCTATCTAGGCGCATGGCTGACCACGCAGCTGCAGCCAAGAGACCTTGGGTTGATTTTCGGCTTTTTCCTCATTTTCGTTGCACTCTACATAATAACAGATTTGAATAATCTCAAGCCCAAAAGAAACCAAGGCAAGGCATCAGTCGAAAAATCTGACTCTGAGCTGGTCGAATCTGGGAAAACAATTGCAATAGGTGCTGGACTCAGCTTCTTCGGCGGTCTCGCATCTGGCTTGCTTGGCATAGGCGGGGGGCTACTCGTGGTGCCGATAATGACCTTCGCCATGGGCATGTCGATACATTTAGCGACGGCAACATCTATGTTCACAATGATTTTCACGTCGATATCGGGGGTCACGCAGCACTATCAGGCTAATCACATAAACTTTGAAAGCGCACTGTTGCTGGCTTTGGGAGCAGTTTTCGGAGCTCAGGTAGGCGCGTATGCTTCCAAAAGGATTTCTGGCAAGAATCTGCGCAGGGTCTTCGGCATCATAGTCATCATCTCAGGCATTAACATGATCATAAAATACTGGTGACCGCGTTCAGTTTTGGTAGTGGAAAGATATTTTCGTGAAACAGGATTGCCTGGGCTTTGCTGGTCGTAGCGCTTGCGCCCTTGATAACTGGTGAAATATTGTTCTAGCTGCTTGTTTAGCCTCGAAATGTTGTTTATCCTGTGATTCTTGTGTCTTCGTGAGTGTATGGTGGGATGCAGATGCAGAGGATGAGCAGGTCTTCTGTGCCTGTATTTGTTACTGTGTGTTTGGTTTTTGCTGGTATGTAGACTAATGTGTGTTCTTCAATGGAGTCCTTTCTGGAATCAAGTTGTATGACTCCGACTCCTCTCGTTATGTAATAGAACTCTGCTGAAGTTTCATGGATGTGTTTTAAGGTTCTTTTGCCGGGTTTTACAGTTGCCAGGGCTATGCTAAACGGGATATTCCTGGGTGCTTTTTCTGAAGTTTCACGGAGAGGGTGAAAAAACTCGCGAATGATGGATTCATCCTTTGTGAGGAATGGTTTGAGATCGCGGGATCTTGTTAGGGACATGAGGACTCCTAGAGTGAGGTTGCCTTAAATCGTTACCCGATGTTGTAACATGGCTCTGCTAAGGGCTCGATCAGGCGCATAGATTGCGCGACTCCTGAAACCAAAGTTAAAGTATTATAATACAGCATGTTCAATTCAGGATGTAGAGTGGGTTGAGGAAGTGGCGGCAATCGAGGAGAAGCGAGACATGATAACCGATAGATGGACTGTGGTGTCCCCCAAAACGCTGGTAGTTGAATGAATCCGATTTCTCTTGACGAGGTTGAACAGGCTCGAAGACGCATTGCAGGCTCTATTCTTCGTTCTCCTTTGGTTCGTCTCGGTGTTGACGATGCGCCTGCTGACATCTACCTCAAACTGGAGAACCTGCAGCCTACCGGGTCTTTCAAGGTTCGTGGCGCGGGAAATGCGGTCAGCCTCTTGCCTGATCGTGAGCGGGAGCAGGGCGTGTATACTTGTAGTGCGGGCAACATGGCACAGGCCTTGGCTTGGCATGCGCGTCGAAACCGAATTCCCTGCACTGTTATCGTGCCCGATACGGCTCCAGAGACAAAGCTAGCTGCGATTAAGAGGCTTGGCGCAAAAATCATTCAGTTGTCGTGGGACGAGTTCTGGCAGGTTGCTGTGACGCGCCGTTATGCTGGTTTGGAGGGAAGCGTGTTCATTCATCCCTTTGTTGATCGCCGGATGATTGCTGGAAATGGCACTGTCGGTCTTGAGATTCTTGAAGACCTGCCAAACGTTGATTCGGTTGTTGTTCCTTTTGGGGGAGGCGGGTTGGTCACGGGCATAGCAACGGTTATGAGAGGGCGGAAGCCAGATGCCCGGGTTTATGCTTGTGAGGTGGAGACGGCTGCGCCCTTAGCGGCTTCTTTTGCTGCTGGTTCGGCGCAGACTGTTAGACGGATTCCGAGTTTCGTGGATGGTATTGGGGCTGAGAGTGTCCTTCCTGAGATGTGGGAGCTTGTTCAGCCTCTGCTGGAAGGGTCTATTGTTGTGTCGTTGCGTGAGGTTGTTTCGGCGATTGGTTTGTTGTTTGAGCGGAATCGTGTAGTGGCTGAGGGTGCTGGGGCGTCGTCTGTGGCTGCGGCGCTAACAGGCAAGGCTGGAACGGGACGTGTGGTCTGTGTGGTTTCAGGCGGCAACATAGACTTGTCCGCGCTGGTTAAGGTTCTGCACGGCGAGACTCCCTAGAGTGTCCATGAGACACTGGTAAAGGTATACTAGGAACGCTTACTGGTCCCACGAAAAAGCCTTTACTCTTTATTTCTATAATCATGCATATGTGTTAAGGAAGCTGAGTGATCACCATGCCGAGAATTGACGCGGTAGATGAAGCAGTTATAGATAGCCCGGCTCTCGTTGTTTTCAGGGCTATCTTAGATGAGGCGGCAGGGGTTACGCATTGGTGGATGCCTCATTGGGAGTCAAAGCTCAGAGGAGAGACGCCGATTGATCGGGTAGGCGCAGTTTTTGATATATCGATTCATGGCAGGGGCACGCCTAGGTTTTCTGGTAAGATAACAAAGATTGTGGAAGGCGAGTTGATCGAGGTTGAGTTTGGAGGCGACTTCGTGGGAACTGGGACGTGGACGTTTGAGCCGGTGGATAGAGGAACGAGGGTGCGTTACCGATGGGCTGTTAAGCCTAGGAGGCTGTCTTTTGTTCTGCTTTCTCCTTTTATTGATATGGGGAAGGCTCATTCGGATGTGATGCAGAAAGGATTCAAAGCGTTGGGCAATTATCTCAGCGAGAAGTAGTTGGGCTTCTAAAAGAAACTAGGCGATCTTGAAAGGCAGGGGCAACGGTTGAAAGGAATTGTGAATGTTCGGCGTTTCTTGAAGGGCGTGGATGAGCCTATTTGGGTTGAGTTGATGAATGTGGAATATCGAGACTATGTGAGCTGGTGGAGGGGCACCACGGCGGAGGAGATGCTTAAGCTAGAAAAAAGCCCTGATTTTGACTTCGAAGGTCGCTTTGTTGCTGAGGCTGATGGAAAGCCAGTGGGCTTGATACATGCTCGTGTTGAGGGATCAGGCGAGGAAAAACGAGGTTTCATACGTGATTTCTGTGTCTTTCCAGCTTTTCGGGGTGGTGGGGTTGAGGAGCGGCTTTTGGAGGCTGCGGTGGATGAGTTTCGAAGGCGAGGGGTTAGCCGTATTCGTGCTTGGACTGGAGTCGATAGAGCGGATCGTATTCGGTTTTTGGAGAAAAGTGGTTTCAAGTTTTCTCATAGGACTATTGACATGAGAATCAGCTTGGCAGATGTGCCTGTTAACTTGGGTGAAAACTTGGAAGTGGTTATTAGACGGCTTAGGAGCGACTTGGACGGGGATGTTGAGGCTCTTAATTGGCTTGATAATGAGTGTTTCAAGGCTGATCCGCTTCATGTTTCTAGGACGGTTGAGGAGACTCGGAAGGCTTTGCTGGAAGACCCAGTTCTTGGGTGGCGAGAGTTTTTCTTTGCTATGCTTGACGGCAAGGATGTGGGCTACATCGGCGTAGGGATTGATGAAAGATACAATGTTGAGCACGGAGTGAAGACTGGGTATATTAATGGAATCGGTGTGTTGCCAGCGTACAGAAGAAGAGGCATCGGGACTAAATTGCTACTGCATGGGTTGAGGCGGCTTAAAGCTAAGGGAATGACCAGTGCCTCGTTGGACACTGATGACACGAATCCTACCAGAGCTATAACGCTGTATGAAAAGGTTGGGTTTAAGGTCCTGCAAGAGTATGTGACATACACGAAGGATGTTGCAGGCGCAACTATAAGGAGATGACGCGCTTTACACTGCCACTTATTCTAAACATAGTAGGACTGCTTAACCTCATTTTAATAAGCTACACAATAACGGCAATTTAACAGTGGTTTCCAGCTTTAGGAGGAAGCCCTGGAATCCTCGATTTCGTTCTTTCAATGGTATCAATCGTATTGACTTTGCCCAGCCTCTGCACCTTGTACAAACTCTCTCCACGAGCCCCGAGAAAACCATCACTAAGAACCAAGATGTTGTTTTAGGCAGTTTTCTCAGTAGGGTTTTTTCGCATAGTATAGGTTGAATTCGCCTTCCTTCACGTTTTGCATTGGGGCCAGCGTCAGTAGCGGCAAGCGGGTTCAACATTGGGATGTTGGCGGGCTTTGGACTCGCTGACAAGAGTTCGAATCTCTTCGGCGCTACTATTCCATGATTTGATTGTTCAAGAGGGTAATGATTGGAGTAGATCCTTCAATGTATTCAAGTTTTCTGGTTTTTCTAGCATTTTGCAAAATGTCATTATGGGTATTACCCTTGCTAACTGTTGGAGTCTTCGCTCGTCTTGTGAAGGAAGTTTTATGTTAATCTGCTGTATAGCTTCTTTGTAGGCTTCACCAGCTTCGAAGACTGCTCTTTCCAGAATCTGGTTCAGAATGTTTACGAGTCGCTGTTTGTGGTTGCCTCTTAACTTCACTTCTAAGGTTGTGAATACGTCATCCCAGCATATATCAGAGCAGAGCTTACGTCCCCGTGAATCGATTCTGCTCAATTTCTTTGGTGGAACAGGGGCTCTCTCCAATCCGGCTACTCTCAAACTAATCAAACATGAAGAAGGAAAGGCTAACGAGTAGTATTTCTCAACCAGGTTGTTATTAACGACCCTTGTTTTCTCCAGTCTAATTAGATCGACTGATATGAGCTTTTTAATGTGGTAGAAAACAGTGGCAGGAGTTTTATTCAACGCTCGTGCAAGCTCGCTTAGTGACATCGAGCCTCTTCCGAGCATGCAGACTATCTTGTTTCTAGTTTCATCCAGGAGGATTTTGACTTTTTCAGGGTCATCTATTATCTGAATAGTCATAGTTATCAATTCCCTTTTAGATAAAAGTTTAAAAGAATTCTCTACTTAAGCGTTATGAGAATATGGCCTTAAATGATTCATTGCAAGAGGGTCAGAGAATGGAGTGTGAATGTGAGTTGAAACCCGAAGAAACAGAAGTTCTCAGTTCTATCTTTAGATTTATATTAAAGCATGGGAAGTGTCCGACTGTAGAAGAACTGCGATTGTCTCTGAAAAGATCTGATGAAGAGATCATTCGTGCATTTGATGAACTTGAGAAAAAGGGAGATTTTCTTTTGAGAAAGAAGGGAACTCAGGAGATAGTTAGCATCTATCCTGTTTCCTTGACATCTACAGAACATCAGGTTTTTCTTGAGGACGGAACTAGGCTTTTTGCAATGTGTGCAGTTGATGCCCTCGGAATGCCTATAATGTTCAACAAGAATGTCCGGGTAGTATCTCGATGTGAAGAGTGTAAATCTGAGATGGTTTTCGAAATCAAAAATGAGGAGATCATGTTCATGTCGCATCCAGACGCGACGATTTGTAGCCCCAGACGTCAAGTCTATCCTGCAGCGGAAACCTGTTGTCCCTTCGTAAACTTCTTCTGCTCTAGGAAACATGCTGATGAATGGATCGCTAGGAATTCCGGACTGATAAACAACATCAATCCAATCGTGTCAGTCCAACAAGGATTTCCGAAGATCAAAGCCTGCTGGAAGCGTTATGGTGAAATGTTGGGTTTTCGATGAAAGCAAGTGACTGTGAGTTGTATGGATAAAGGTTGTTGTCATCCTCTGGGTGAAGCAGAGTCAGCATTCTTCAGCAAAGAAGCTGTGCTAAAAAAGTACTTACCATTCAAAACATTAATAGAAAAAGAGATTTCTGCGGGAAAGCCTCCGTATCTGGATGACTTTTTAAGAGAGGCTCATATCTCATCGGGGCAAAGGGTTCTTGAGATAGGCATTAATCCCGGATACTTGGCGGTCTATTTTGCGAAAATTGTGGGAGATAGCGGTAAAGTAGTATTGGCTGAGCTTGATAAAATAATAATCCCAGATGCTGAGAAGAACATAAAAAAGCATAAAGTCAGTGACATAGTTGAACTCTCGGAGGTCAGAATCGAGAGACTACCATTCAGAGCAAATTACTTCGACATTGTTCTCAGCGATAGAACAACATCTCTAATAAAAGACAAGTCTACTTTGATCAAGGAAATGGTGAGAGTATTAAAAACTGAAGGAAAACTTGTCATAGCCGATTGCGTATTGCGGAGACCTTTCACGAGAACTCAGGTTGAACAATTTCGTCAAGACTTTGCTTGCATTTTTCAAGCAGTAACAATTGGGAACTATGTGGACATGTTTGAAAGCACGGGGCTTCAGGAGATTAAAGCTATTCTGTTTATGGACGAAGAATGTGTACGTCCACATTCCAAGATTAAGGACATGGTACAAGGTCATCTTGGTTTCGCTATCATTTCTGGCAGAAAGGAGAAAAACTCTTAGACGTTCTGAATTAATAGTTCTCAGAATACTTGTTAAGAAACTGCCAGATTGGTAGGGTTTTTAGAGTTGTCCATATCTGAAGTACTATTAAGTTCTGAAGTTTGGGCTTTGGTGTGCGTTGTATCCTACATTGTTCGAACGATTCCGAAGATTTTGAAGGATGGGAAGAAATTCTACCTTAGACATTTAGCCTTAATGACTGTGGTTGAAGCTGTAATGTGGGTTTCATGGGTTATCCTATCTCTTGTTCCCCAAGCAATGATGCCTCTACCATTGTCAATCGCAATACTTTTTGGTCTCTTCTTGTCGTTGATAGGAATAGCAATGTTCTTTGAAGCTAAGAAAGAGCTCAAGGGCTTCAGAGAGCCGGGAAAGCTTGTTACCACGGGACTTTACGGCAGAGTGAGGCATCCGATGTATTTGGGATGGATGCTTGTCCTCCTTGGTTTTCCGCTGGTTTTCAGAGCGGTTTTGGCTTTCATTGTAAGCATATTTTTGAGTGCGATTCTGGTTTTATGGGCTTATGTTGAGGAGAGAGAACTCGAATTAAAGTATGGAGATGAACACAGATCTTACAGAAGAAAAGTTGGAATGTTCACACCCAAACTCTGATTCAGCCTGATAGCCCAGGTAGATTTTGCCTGCAAAGAGACCCAACGCGGCGGAATGGAACGCATGATTGCTTATGCTCTTCCTTATCCGTCTATGAGGCGATTTTCTTACGCAAAGGTGGGGTTGAAAGATGTTAGCCAACCCACAAGGATTATGGATGAATTGTTCGGATTAACTCGGCTTCATAGATAGGTGGCAGCATAGCTTCTGGCGTGCTCCATCTTTAATTTCCCGCAAACCTTAAAGGCATTCGTGATGGTGCTTTCGCACGGAACGTGTTTGTCTTGGATGAACAGGGTTTTAGACGGTATCTGAAGAAAACTGGCAAAACTGAGAAACGGTGCGACTCTGAAGTTCGCAACGTTAGGAAATTTGAGGATTATTTGTCAAGGAACAAGAATAAGAGGTTTGGAGCTGAGACTCCTGAGGATCTTAGGGATTTTGCGAATTGGGCAACGGCGAGGAAGGAAAACGTCAATGTTTTGCTTTGGGTTCTCAACCGATACTATAGTTGTGTGTCGAATGATTTGATGTTCTGTGCGGTAAATGAATTGATAGGATCGAACTACTTGAAGGAGTATAATCTGAAGGATTTCTTAGGGGTGAATCATCAGCATACGCAGGCGTTGAGGAAGGAGGGTGTTTTCACGTCTGAGCACATGCTTAAGGTGGGACGAACCGAAGAGGGGAGGAAGAAACTCGCGGAGAAGACTGGTGTGCCGCTCAGCGCCATTTTAGAATTGGTTAAGCTGGCTGATTTGTCTAGAATTGTTGGTTTGAAGAGTAAGCGTGCTAGGCTGTATTATGATGCTGGGTTGGACACGTTGGATAAGATAGCAAAATGGGATCCTGAGGAGATGCAGCAGATGTTTGCTGAGTTTGTTGAACGCACAGGGTTTGACGGTACCCCTCCACCCGCGTCTGAAGCAGCTTTTGCTGTGAAACTTGCCAAGTACCTGCCGAGAATTATGGAATACTGACACGCCTGATTATCTTTGGTCTAGCCAGATTACTCTCCCTTCGATGATCGTCCTTTACGTATTTTTGCGGTCCATATGTTTGATCCGTCGAGTGGTTTGTTTGAGCAGGTGGAGTAGCCAACTATGACGACAATGCCGTTCTCCGTGATTAATGTCGTCTTGGGGTTGGTGGCGCTTGCCGCGTTGGTTCTCCTTGCGGGCAAGATTCACTTGGGACTGGGTGCAGGCGGAATGGAACGCATGATTGCTTATCTGGGTGTCGTGTAGGGCGCCGGATTCGGCGGCTACCTAATCGCATACCCACAAGAACGAACAACAGAGAAGAAAACGCGGTAGCTACAGGTGCTTTAACCAAATGGTTTTCGGAAAACCTATTTAACCATGCCTATCCGCTAAACACACTTAAACACAAAACCCTCTTTTTATGTCCGGCTCAGGGTGAAAAACGATGTCAACCGTAAGTAACCTTCAATCCGAAACAGAACTTAGGCGTGAAGAACTAAGAGGACTTTTCACGCTGGGCTTGTTGGCAATCTTAGTAGTAATTAAATTCCAGAATGAGAAGTTGCCCGTCACAATGGGTCAATCTTCTTTGGATTTGATCCCTTGGTTGAATTTCACAATTATACTATGGTCGCTTTATGCTTTCTTTATGGTTCTAGGTCTATCTAGTGACGTAATTGGGAAGAATCTGGCAGAAACATTTTGGGCAGGTTCAAAGCTTTTCTTGCAGGTGGATTTCATATGGTCTGCTTTTCTTGGAGTACTCTACTTTATACTAGGTTATCCCACTCGTTCACTTTGGATTCTTGGGCTGACAGGCGCAACCGTTTTAGTCGGCATTCTTCTTTGGCTAAGAAAGAAAAAACTCAGAGAGATTTGGCAAAAGCCTAAGGTCACTAAATTAGATTTGATAGTACGGGTTACTCTATTCTCTTTTTTTGTTTTTCTTGCGATGCTGTTCTATTGTCCAGATGAACAATACCTCGTTGTCTTCTTTGTCTTGGGACTTGTGTCTTTTGTAGTATTTGCTCTTGTAAAAGAAAAACAATCCAAAGAGAAGAACAAGTCTTCAGACAATGCGAGTGAAATCGTGAAAGACAACAACCCGAAATCGAGAGTAAACATTAAGATGTTTTCGAAGATTGTTTATGATTTCAGAAGAATTCTTTCAGTGTGCGCTTTAATCCTAGTTTCCAGTATAGCGCTTTACATTGGCTTTTCAGTTTATCCTCCGACAAATTCTATTCTTGCGGCATCTAGAACAACTCCCTGGGGTATTATAACCTCTATTTTTGTTCATTCGAGTCCGATTCATCTTGCTTATAACATGGTCGGGCTTTTCGCATATACGCTTCTATTTGTAATCTGCAACAGCAGTCTGACATCTGAAACTAAAAGAAGAATCCAATCATTTTTCTTGGTCTGCGCTTTTGGGTCAGCAATTGCATCAAATG
>Ga0315306_10000603_pt1 | contig 17465 bp, 15 predicted proteins | sample TDP1_MG_FD_203803 | JGI IMG/M metagenome (GOLD analysis project Ga0315306, IMG submission 203803) | Freshwater sediment microbial communities from Lake Towuti, South Sulawesi, Indonesia - TDP1 | ecosystem: Environmental > Aquatic > Freshwater > Lake > Sediment | place: Indonesia: South Sulawesi... | reverse complement strand
CTAACTGGGTATTTCCCCGCGTACCACCCCTCAATCCCATGGCGATGTGGAACCTCCTTCTTATATCGCCGATAAGGAATCGCCCGCTTTTTGTCAGCTACTTGTTGAAGGAGCTCCTTCGCCTCATCAAGCTTTAACCCTTTAATCGCAGCGCAGACCTCCCTGGCAGCTTTCGGAGAAATCTTCAACTCCCTCCCACTCGCCTTAGCTGTCTTATCTGGATCCAAGCCCGTAATCGAATAAGCCCATCTTGGCACAGCCACTTCACCTAGCCGATTGCAAGAGAACAGAAGAATCGTGATTTATATGCTTTTTTAAATTTGTGAGCTACCGATAACTTAAGCCATTGGCTTCCACGTATAAAGTTTCAGGATTGCCCAGCCTTTAGGCCAGTACGAAACTCATCCAACTGCTAAAACACGTTAGGTTTCTTGCTTAATTCCCCTCTAAAGTCCAAACGCGCGAGCTAAGTACATTAGGAACAACGGAATGAACACGAGCGAAATCGTGTTCAGCAATTTGATTAGTATGTGAAGACTTGGACCAGCTGTATCCTTCAATGGATCGCCTACAGTATCGCCGACTACAGCAGCTGCATGTGTTGCCGAACGTTTTCCTCCGAAATGCCCATGTTCAATGTACTTCTTGGCATTATCCCAAGCACATCCTCCCCACATCATCATGATTGCTAATGGAACAGCGGATGTGGTTGCGCCTATCACCAAGGCGCCCACAGCAGCCCAACCAAGTAAGTACCCAACCACTATTGGAGTTACAACCACTATCAAGCCGGGCGCTACCATCAGCCTAAGCGCGTGCCGAGTGCTGATATCAACGCACTTAGCATAGTCTGGCTTGGCTTTGCCTTCACGTAACCCAGGAATTTCTCTAAACTGTCTCCTAACTTCTTCAACCATCTGGTAGGCTGTTAGGCTCACAGCGCGAAGCGCCGCCGAAGAGAATAAGAAGGGAAGCATTGCGCCTAGGAGGACTCCAACCACAACAACAACCGCATTCAATGGAAGCGCCGCCCCCAAACCCTCTAACGTATTGAGCAACACTTGCAACTCTAAGCGACTAACTATGGCGATATCCCAAATGTTTGAGTGGTACCTTGCTACTTCAAGCACAAAGGCTTGAAACAAAAGCAACGAGGCAAGCGCCGCCGAAGCCATTGCATACCCCTTCGTCAAGGCTTTAGTGGTGTTTCCCAACGCGTCTAGCGGCTCAAGCCTTTCGCGTACTTTTTCTTCACACTCAGCCATCTCAGCTATCCCGCCCGCATTGTCACTGACCGGTCCCACCCCATCCATTGTCAAGATCATACCCGCGACCGACAGCATCCCCATGGTCGCCCCAGTCGTGCCATAGATGCCCCCTAAAAACGGTTTAATGTGCATGATTGCCGCCCAACCTTGGCCGATAATGAAGGAGGCCAGCAAGGCTATTGCTATAACAATAATCGGAAGTGCTGTAGATTCCATCCCAGCGGAGAGCCCTGAAAGAATAGTTATCGCTGGACCGGACTGTGAAGCCTTAGCAATGTCAACCACATATTTTGAGCGGGCTGAAGTATAGATTTCAGTTATCAGTACTACTAGGATGCTTGCCGCGATGCCACATAAAGTAGCTCCATAAAGGTATAGTCCAGAAGTGAAGCCGAAAGACAGAGTGGTGACAAAGTAGAGAAGGACGGCACACACAGCCGCGGATACAAAGAGGCCAAACCTAAGCGGCTCCATTGGGTCCTTGAAGCGTTTTATAAGGATGGATGTGCCTACACCGCTGTAAGTGGCAACTACCCCAACTGCCCTGACAAGTAGCGGAAGAAGAATAAAAATCTCGCTTGGTTTGACACCAGTGGCATAGTAAAGCACAAAGTAGATTACTAAGCCGATTATCATGCCACCTATATTCTCGGCAGTGACGGACTCAAAGAGATCGGCACCTCTACCTGCACAATCGCCCACGTTGTCGCCTACGTTATCTGCGATCACAGCCGGATTCCGCGGGTCATCCTCAGGTATCCCTTCTTCAACTTTGCCAACAAGGTCCGCTCCGATGTCAGCGGCCTTGGTATATATCCCGCCACCTAACTGAGCGAATAAAGCCGCCAAACTCGCACCAAAACCAAAGCCAGCCAGTATACCCGGGTCCTTAAACACATGATAAAGCACCGACAGCCCAAGTAAGCTAATACTTATCACTGACAGCCCAAGAACCGCCCCGCCATAAGTGGCGACACGTAAAGCCCTATAAGTGCTTTCACCAGCAGCATTCGCAGTTCTAACATTCGCCCTCGTCGCCGCATCCATACTAATGTAAGCTGCCAACAATGAACAAACCACCCCAAAAAGAAAAGCACCAGCCATTTTCGGAGCATAAAAGTAGTCAGCGTGACCGCTAGTCGTAACTGGAGGAGAGGCTTCAAATATAACGAGAATTGCAACAGCTATCGCAACAGCGATCAAACCTATGGTTTTAAACTGCCGCCTAAGATACGCGTTAGAGCCCTGCCTAATCGCTTGCCAGACCTCTTTCATCCGGTCAGTTCCAATAGGCTGCCTATTCACTATCCATACAAGAACTACTGCACCTACAATTCCACATAACGCAAGTGCCGTCGTTACAAGAAGCGGATCCATAGCTGATCATTCTGGAACCGTTTACGTTAATCCCCAATTAATAAGCATTATGCGCACAAACACGAACGAAACGTTCGATAACTCATTGTTAATAAAGTAATTATGTAAATCCAATCCTTTTTGAAAATGGAGGCTAAATTTTCCTCTATTTTAGTGGAACATACATACTTGACCTTGAGGCGCCGATGCCTGGGATCCCGTGTACTACTTTTTTGTTTGTAATTGCAAACTCGCCGAGGTAATGTCCGATCTTTTCTGGGGCGATGTCGATGTTGGTGAAGGTTTTACCGTCATGGAGAGCAATAGTTAGGCCGATCATTTCGGGAAGGATTATCATGTCTCGGCAGTGAGTGCGGATAATGGTTTTTTCGTCAGTCCGGGGTGTCCGTTTTGCATTTCGAATTTTTTCTAGGAAGGTTCGTTGTTGCGGGGTTAATCCACGCTGTAGGGATCTTCGTTGGCGAGTGGGAAGTAGGCGGATAAATTCATCCATAGACATTCGTTGCAGTTCTTCAAGTGTGTGACCACGATAGGTGAATTCTTTAACCATTTTTGTTACGCTACTTTTGGTTTCAGAGTAGTGAGTAAGTGCGGCTTTATAAAAATCTTCTTGTTCTTTTCGGCGCTACTTATTTGCGAAAGGAAAGACTTAGGATGCCGAGTTTTGGCTTTTTATGAAAAGTTTGTGGGAGTTTAAAAGTTTTCGTCCGCATGGAGTTTAGGTGGTTTACAGGCGTGGGCTCGACCTGTCTTTCACTGCTTCCAAGTTATGGTTCGGCTCAGCGTTTTTCAAGATATTTTGGAATAATTTTCTTGAGTCTAGGAATAGTTGGCTTATTGGTAATGACATCGCTATCAGCAAGCGAAATGCACACACCGCCAGTAAGATGCAACATTAATGTCCACGTGGAAATGTGGGTTACTTTTCGGAAAACTCATGCCTACGATTTTTGGTGGAACAACGTCCTCAAAGATGATAGGTATCTCCATGCTCAGGTCCTCGGGCAAATAATAGATCAAGTTCGCCAAGTCTATCCACATGCTAAAATTGAAAACCTAGTTATTCACGGCTACGACGCTGAAGTGATTTCCCACTGTAAGCTTCCTCATCGCTACAGAGAAAAACGCCTTTTAGTCCCAAGCCAAACAATTGCCATCTCATTCGATGCAGCAGACATTATAATTCCCGCGGGGAAAGAAGGAGAAGCGAAGTTAGTGGTTCCATGGCGAGGAATCCAGTTTTCAGCAGCAACAAACATTTCCTCAGCTATCATTCAACAGAATTTTATCAGAGGAGTTACTATCCTCGCTGATAACTACGGAAATCAAGTAGCAGCAGTCGGACTTTTTCCTGTTTTTGATTTTGAGCGGTTCACTAAAACCCCGTTAGATAGGTGGAAGCAAATAACACAAACCCCCAATCAACTCCACCTCACACAACTCACTCGGCTCACCCCATGGGGAATTATAACCCGACAAGTCAGACTCACAATTAATTACGAGGGCTACGCCCTCCTCAATGAAACGGCTCACACTACTCTTCTCGTACCGGTTCCTGCTGAAACCTTGAAGAGGCAGGGAGATACGGTGATTTGCCAGGTTACTCCACTTCAGACCAATTCGAATCAAGAACTACCATATCTCAAATCTGTAATCTCCGCCTTGATTCTGGGGTGCGGTTTAGAATTAATCGGAGAGAAAAACACCCGCAAACGAAAAATGCTTTTTATCGTATCAACCTTCGCAGCGCTAACAATCTTCGCTTACAATCCAACAACAGCCATCTTCATTACTAAAATGACTACAACAGCACCAGCGAAATCCTCAACAAACCAAACAAACGCTTCAGAAAAAGTAAGAGCCACTACTGGCAACCTTGAGACAACAATTCTCTCAGTGACACCAGCCATTCTCGGACGTTTCGGCCGACCTAGATTTTTGCCAGCAGGGACTTTTACGTGTCCTACAGTTAACATTGCCGTTAACGCTTCGCCATTTTTAACAACGCCATCATCGATCATCAGTATCCCGCTTATTCCAAAACCTAGCCTTTGCCCCCTCGGAATAGACCCTCCAGGCTCAGCCTTTACAACAATTGAAAAATGCACCTATGACCAAACCCAAGGCCGTTCCCCTAATCTCTCGGATATGCTTACCCCATCTTTTAGCGGGCTTGAGAAGTATTCGATGGTTACTGCACAGATTCGGGCAAACGTGTATCCAAATTTTTAGAACGTGTTACAGTGGCGATGCCAGTTCACTTCCGTTTCCTATAGATTTTGACACCTTCGCGTTCGGTGACATATTCGAACCCAACTTTAAGAAGTTCTTCATCTTCTTGGACGCTTTGAGAGGTTGCGGTGTAATATTCGTCAGTTTCAAAGTTCACTAGATGCGTGTAAACGAGTGTGCTTGTTATGCTCTTATGCCCAAGTCTATCTTGGACGTGCAAGATGTTTTTGGTCTTATGATATTCCATAGTGCCATACCAGTGCCGCAACGTGTGAAAGGTTATCCGCTTGATCCGGGGATTTTGAAGTTTCTGGGCGATTCTGTTCCGCTGCCAGAAGAGCCTTCTTCGCATGGATTTGAGATCTATTGGAAAGACTCTGTCGGTTTTCTTAGGTAGATAGTTGAGCATGGCCACGAGTTTGCCACTGATTTTGAATTGCCTGGGTAGACTGTGCTTCTCAGGATGGTTGACTGTGATTACGCCATGCTCTAGATCCATGTCAGCCCAAAGTAACCTAATCGCTTCTCCCGATCGCATCCCAGTTTCTTTCAATAACTGCAGAAAAGTTGCTAAAGACCTTGTACAACCGGCGGTTAGTTGATCTATTTCTGTTTCAAGCGGTATCCAAGGAAGCTTCTGTGCGCGTCTTCCCCACTTATCAAAGTTGATGCCTTCCAGAATTGGAATTTTGAGAAGTTCGCAGAATCCTTGGTACGCTACACTAGCGTTATGCTTTGTTCCTTCGCTCCATTCATCGGTTGATAGTTGTTTTTCTTTCCAGTTCCATTTTTTGGCATGGTCTATGGCTTGAAACATTGACTCTGGGTTAAGTAGGTTTGCGCCTCTGGCCTGCAGTAGTTTCAGTAAGTCAACGCGGCGGCGAATGGTTTCTTCGTTAAGTCCTCGCAATTGGGATTTAACAGCGAATGTTACTAGCAGTCCTTTGAGGTCAGCGTGAACTCCCGCGGTTTCACTCTTTTGGCTTTCCTTTTCCTCCTTTCCCTTTTCAGCCAAGTTTTTCGCCTCACCGGCGCATACTCGGCGCTCTCTATTATAGAGGCATAAAGTATTTATCTGTTTCTCTACAATAGAGGCATAGGGCTTAGAATGAGAACTTACATCTTCACCGCTAAGGAGCGAAAAGTCATCCGCGGCTTTCTGGTCGGGAAGGTTGTTGCCAAAGATCATGCTGTCAGAGTCATTGCGTCTAGGGTCAGGGTTTTTAAAGAATTGGCTGGAGACGTTGACCTTTACTTGGAGCTGCGCAGTCGACTCGCTAAATCTAAACCCACATGACCTACATAGCCAGCGTTGCCGGAGAACGCCTCTATACTTGCGGAAGCCATCTCGCCAAGTTTTTTCGGAGCCACATTGGGGACACCGGACTTGCGGAGCACTCATGTTGATGTTCCCTCTTCCTCTTCGCATTTCGCGTTGAAAGCCCGAATTGCTGAACGAACGAAGTCAGCGATGCTACGGTAACGCCCAGGCAAATTCTTTAGAAGTGCTTTGAAGTCCCTTGCTGGAATATCCGCGGAAACGCGAATGGTTTGGTCGTTGTATATTCGGTTTTTCCTGGGGCGGCCCATGTCTACAGCCTCCCCTTAGATGAAGCCCCTACTTCATACGAACCCGCAAGCCTACGGTACTCTCTCAGAACCTCATGGATCGCCTCCCAGAGTTTCGCCCCAGTTACGATGCTCGCTTCTTTAAGATGAAGCCCTAACGGGTCTATATGTCCAAAGATTAGGGTTCTTGAGTTCTCGGAACGGGGAATCCAGTAAAAAGTTATGTGTATCCGTTCCTTGCGAGCGTCTAATCGGTTGCCATGTGCATGAAGGTGGTAGCCTAAGGCTTCTAGGACTTCTCGTAAAGGCTTCTCGAAGAGATTGGGGCAATCAAGGCGCATGGTTCTCACCTTTTAGTGAACCGGACTTTATTCGGTTCAGAAGGATGGAACTGAAGCATCCCCATTCTATCCATGTATGAAACAACATCATGACCGACCAATTCCGTCAATTTGGTTAAGCTGCACCATCCGTCTTCGTCTTGGTTCGTTGGATTCGTGAGAAAATCGATGGCTTGTTGAACTTTTTCACCTAGGGTGTGTGCTGAACTAGTTAGTTCCGTTAGACTGGTTAGTTCCGTTAGGTTTCTCAACCAACTTAACCGCTCTAACGAAACTAACCACTTAACCCCACTTTCAAAAGAGGGCACTAAGTACTTAACGAAGGTCAACTCATCCTCTTGAACTAGCTTAAAATGGAAGGATTGGAAGCGTGGATTGTATCGAATAATGGTTTTAGGCGTAATCTTTGAGGTTAAATTCGCAAACCAAGGATAGCCTTGAATTTCGCCAAAGTATTCATGCTTCAAATTGTCGATAGGAACCTTTGGACTCCGAGTAACAGCTTCCTTGTTTTTATCTAAGTACCGGAAGGCGCATAGAACGATACCTTGTGCCCAATCAGGTAGTGACTGGAAAAGGTACTTATCAATATATGAAGTTAGTGTGGTATCTTCGACCATGTTGTTAAGGGATCTCAAGTTGATTGTTACGATTTCTGTGACATACTGATCGGTCAGCTTAATTAAATCCTCAAGATTGTAATCGCCTTGGATTAATTTGGACAGAAAATCTACGCAAGCACAGTTCAAGGCGGCTCCTCGAATGCGATGATGCGCACCTTCAGCGTGATACAACCAAAAATCTCTTACTCGAGGATCAGTTAGCTTTGACAGAATTTGCGAAATACTTTCTTTGTATCCTCTGATCGGCTGGTTCAACCACATAAAAATTTCTGGTTCTTGTAACAATTTCTCACGTGTCGGTATGGCACGCTTTTCAAGTTCACGCCAAATCGTCCAACGCTTCTCAAGAATTTCTCGCGGGATATTCTCTGAAATCTCGACTTTTTTGTAATTTCTACCGTATGCGATTAAGGCAATTCTACGGGAGAGAGCCGCATATTGCCCGCTTAAGTGCGCGATCAAGCCTTGAAAGGCTTTAATGTAGTCTTCGGTTGATTCTGCCGGATCTACATTTCCGGTAAAAACGATTGTAGCGGTTCCTTCAATAGTGAATGTTTTTCCTCCAGTTGAGCCTTCTCCATGTCCATCTTCCATGTAATTGAAAAGAAAGCGAATTATTTGGTCGGCTGTCTGGCTTTCAATTTGCTCTTGGGTTATACAGTTTTTTTGCTTGTGGCAAGCTCCAGGGTAAACGTGTTCAGGGTCTTTAGCCCATCCTATTAGGCTGTTTGGGGTTACTTTGTCAAGGCGTGCACCTAGAAAGCGTGCAATAAATGATTTACCCGTATCCGGTTCTGTGAACTTGAATGCATGTGGATTATAATACATTCTAACTCCTGAGAGCATTACAGATTTGTCAATGAGAACTAAATCTGGGTCTTTTTCGGCACCCATGTTGAGAAGGTCATCGATGAAGCCTTCCCAAGTAGTAGGATTGAAGAGAATTGCTTCAGCATCTTTATCTGTGACCCTATACCCAACCTTTCGGAAATATTGAAAGTAGGCGGTTTCCTCGTTAAGAATGTCATGCCAAAGGCGTTCACTAGCAACTGGAGTGTGGTCGATTGTGTTTTCAGTGGGAATTAATAGCTCCCCATCTTGGCTTTTAATTATCTTGCAAATCGAAACTAGAACGTTCCTAGTTGGGATGCGTAGTGCAAGAAACTCCAAATCGGAAGGTTCAAAATAAGCGAGAACAAGTTGATTTTCGCCTAAAGTAAGCTCATCTTTTGAAATGATGAAGACTGGTTGAGTTCCAGCTCCAAGCGAGGCCAAATAAATATGATATTCAGTAATTGTAAATGGAACAGCATCCTCAACCTCTTCCCCAAGCAATTTAACAACATGGTCAATCTGCATTTTTTGGAGTTCTTGACTTGGGGCGGGAAACTTGATTATTTTTACTATGTCTTTAATTTGATTTTCCTCAGTTAGAATCAGCCTTCTACCTGATTTCGTGACAACTTCCACTGCCTTCTTGGGATGGGCATAGATTAGCTTTTTAATCCAAGTTTTAGTGGTTGGCAAAAGTTCAACTAGATCGTAGTAGCTTGAAGTGACCCACTCTTTATTTTTGGGTTGATCGTGTGCGCTCAAAATCGCGCTCACTCCTCGGGAAGTGGCTCCGCAAGCTTGACGGGAAAATCAATCCAAAATTTTGTTGGATCAAACGGGGGAACCACCGTAAAGGGTCTGCGCTCTAAAGGCAGCTTTTCAGTTCGGGAATGTTTCTAAGCTGATGTTTTTCAACGAGACCTTCGATATCAAGGAAGATATCAGCACTAGACTGGAAAACATCGAAGTCCGCTCTGAAAGAGTCTATCACCGTGTATCCAAGCCATTCGTCAAGGTTTACGCCAACCTCTTTCAGGAAATCAATGATTCCCTTCGGTACACTCACTTCAACCCTCATACATTCTACCTTGTTGGTTTTCCTCACAAGGTTCACCTCCTCTCCCTATTTTTGAATCGAAATACCAACATACTCGGAAAAAGAGGGGAATTTGCGGGAGATATCTCCATCATCGACAACATTCGGGCAAATGGACTCAGTACTCGAACCGATGTATTTCCATTTTCTGATTCAGGCAACGGATGGACATTTGGATCCTCATGGAGTTACAGTGGAGGAGTTATGCAGTTCTCTGCATCAAGAGGCAATAGTTTCTTTTCTACGGCGCATAAAGAGGTTTCAATCCCCAACTATGATTTAGATTGTATTAGTAACGTTTCTCTGTATTTTGACGAGCAAAGACAAGTTGCTCCGGGAACGAATAGTTTCACCCCGGGAAGCCAAACCCTATGGACTGACGCGTTTGGTGGTCCAGGTTACCAGTTTACTTACAGCGAGCTAAATTGGTACTTGAACTGGAGGGGAGGAGGAAGTTTTTCAAATATATATTGCGAATTTCGACCTGGCGGAACTTGGGGCGCAGTTGCTACCGGCTCACATCTCTGGGGGCAGATCTGGGTATACGTTAACCGAGGAGGAAGCACGTATGTTTACTCCTACGAATCCGACGTATACGCAAACTCAAATCCGGGCACCTCTACAGGTCAATGCGATTCTTACTTGGGTTGGCAGGCAACCCTAAACCGAAACATCAACCAAGACTTTTACAATAAATACGGTTTTTCTCTTGATGGCTCGTGTTATATCACCCAAATCAAGTTCCGTAACGCCTACTATAATGTCGCAAGTAAGGACAATGGTTCAAACTGTCTATATAAAAACCCATCCTGGAGTGAAGACATCAACTTTAGCGGTTACGAATATGTTAAAGTCCAAACCTCAGGCGGAGGAACCAATATCGCCTCTTACATGGTTGCTGACGAAGGAGTAGGTGGCGAAAGCGATTGGCAAATTGGGGTTACCCTTTCTATTCCCGCTAGTCAGTGGAGCAGCATCATCGGTAAAGCTGCCAGAGTTGTCTTAGATGTCAGCCACTACGGTAGCCCGGTTGGATCAAATTACCTGTTTAAGAATATCCACCTTGATATAGTGCTGAATAAGGCAAAGTTCACATGGAATGCTGGATCACTGGTAATTTCTGACGCAAACTGGTATTATTTAAGCAGCTATTCTGGCGGTAACATTGCATGCCTAGGCTCCAGTTATGTTGCTGAACTCAATTGTTTATTTACCTTCTCTGGTCAGACCAATACGCACAGTATAACGTTGTCACCTAGAAGTTCAACTGGCCACAGTATTACAATAAGGACTGAACTCCCTAACAACCCATTCTGTTTAGAATACAATGCATCATTAACGTTCCCCACCGATTATTCCAGCATTGCCATACTTGGTCCCGATGGAAAAGGACTGACGAGCAACTCCGAATTAAGGTACACCCAAAATAACGGGACACTAATCATTCTCTCACCCGCATTCACAAATCATGGCGACGGCAACTACGCAATTTCATGCCTAAGCCCCAACTATCTTGAGTTGCCTAGCGCAGGAGTAACATACAGTCGGGATGCGTGGAATAAACTCAGTTTCACCTGGACTGGAATAGACAGTTTAGGAAACTACATTAAAGATGGTAGTTGGGAACTTAATGTTCACAATCCAAGTGGAAACCCAGTTCACACCGAGACCAACTTGGTCAACAACCCAGCAAACTGGTTAGCCGGCGGCTCGTACACGCTACCAGCTAACAGTTCTGCGGGCACTTACACTGCAACAATTACTTGGTGGAATGGAACACAGGGCGGCGCCCATTCAGTTACATTCAACGCATATCAACTCAGTATCCTCTGCGAAGACCTTGATCGAAGAATCTTAACGACAGCGTCAGTTGCAATTAACTACGGCGGCTCCCCTTGCGAAACCCTAACAACAAACAGTAACGGTGAAACAGAGGATACCTTCCTCGCTGGCATATATGACGTTGCAGTCTACTGGCATAACTGCAGAGTTGCTTCCACCATTGCAAGTATAATTAATTGTGGAGCTTCCCTTCAATTAACATGCGAAGTCTGTAACCCAACGTTCAATCTTCTGGACCTCGACAATAAGCCCCTGCCATTCGCTGACGCGACTATAACCGTTCCAAACGGGTTGAGCACACCTATTCGAGCTGACAAATTTGGAAGGATCCCCGTCGCTCAAGAACTAACTGGATTATTCCATTTACAAGTAAACTGGCAAGGAGTTCAAGTCCTTAACAGATCTTACTCAGTTGCCTCAAGCCAAGAAATTGACGCGGTATGCAACGTTTGCACCCAGACCCTTCAAATCGAGGACATAGATGGACAACCACTAGTAGGGGCATCAACAGTAATCACCCTTCCAGAGGAGACAAAGATAACACGTAATACGGATGCAAACGGACAAATCACTCTCACCCAGCTTCCAATAGGAAATTTAAAAATTCAAATAACCTGGCAAAACGTCTCATTTACCGAAAAAACCGATATAATTTCTTTTCCAGGCACATTACGGGAACGTTGCCCTGTCTGCTCCCCAATCTTCATCGTAGAAGATAGCGCAGGAAGTCCCTTGCCTTATGCGCTTGCCAGAGTTTATTGTTCAAATGGCACTGAAGCCTCTCTGTTAGCAGATTCACATGGAATGATAGAACTTTGCCAAATTCCGGCAGGAGGCTACAGACTTCAAGTCTACTGGAAAGATGCAATTGCCTTTGAGCGGACCTATAGCCTCTCTGCATCTACCGAAATAGCGGTTCAAACAAACGTTCCCCCACAAACCATGCAAACGGAAATAACTTGGGGAGGAGGAAACGAGGAAGACACGACGCTAACACCTCCTGAAGACAAAAGCTACTTACTCACCATAAGCGTCTTTGATAAAACTGGAAAACCAGTTGAAGGCATCTTAGTTCTGATAAAAGATACAAAAACCAACGCGACGGTTGCCTCAGCCATAACTGATAACGCTGGCGAAGCAGTTCTAAAAATCTCTCAGGGCGACTACGTCGTGGAAATCCAGCAAGGAGAGAAAAAAATACGTCAACCAATTTCTATAAACGAAGATACCAAAATTGAAATACAAATTCCATCAAGTGAAGAACCTGAAATATCATATCGGACTCCCACAATGGCTATCGCCATAATCGCTGTCCTTGGCTCAATCCTATTTCTAACTTTTCGGCGGCGAAAAATCTACTGAACTCCAGCCCGTTTCTTCTTAGCTCGACCCGATTGCCTCGCAGCAATCAAGCCCACCTTTCGACCAGGAGGAGCCCCGCGGGACACAGTCGATGGGTAGGGGAGTTGGTGATGCCGCCCCCCACCATATGGGTGATACGCGGCGATCATTGCCACTCCTCTAACTCGCGGATACTTATGCCCTTTAGCAGTCATCAAGTGGTATCGTTCCCCTGCCTTTAGGAAGGGTTTATCAGGTCGACCAGCCCCAGCTATCACCCCAATTGTAGCCCGACAAAGGTCACTTATACAGGCAGATTTGCCGGAAGGAAGCTTCAAAATCGTCCCTTTTGGAGTATGAGCTACGACAGTCGCGTATGAGCCTGAGGAACGAACTAGTTTGCCTCCATCGCCTGGAGACAATTCAATGCTACAGACCAAGGTGCCCTCGGGAATACGCCCTAACGGTGTCACATTACCTATTGCAACTGGGGCAGTTGTTCCGACCGAGATTTTTTGACCAACCGAAACGCCCTCTGGAGCAACCATGTGATAAGCTTCTCCACTTTTGAGAGCGACAGAGGCTAATGGAGCCCCTCTCCCCGGGTCATGAATAATCTCTTTGATTACACCCTCGACCGCTGAAAGCGGTTCAACTCCAGTCAACACTGGATACCGAGCAGGTGCAACCCGCCTATGCGTTGCTGCCCGAAATGTCGGTGGACCGCGTCCTCTTCGCTGAACGAGAATCTTTTTACCCAAATCCACCACCCCTATAGCATGCCAAGCCTCACCGCAACATCTGAGGCCTTGTATTCCGAACGAAGTTTCACAAATGCTTTCTTCCTTCCATCGGAGGTTATCACTGTATTAACTTCAGCTACCTTCACATCGTAGAGTTCCTCTACCGCCCGACGGATATCCGCCTTCTCAATATTAATATCAACAATAAACGTTAATTTGTTCTCAGACTCGATAAGGTTGACAGCGTCCTCGGTCATTACTGGGTAGAGAACAGCCCTTTTAGGCTCAGCTTTGGACACTTCAAGTCACCTGACTCTCTTCAAGTTTTTTCAAAGCCGACTCAGTCCAAATAGTTAGCCGTCCAAGGTGGGCGCCAGGAGCAAACAATTCAGCATTAAGATTGTTAACCGTCATCACGTCGACTCCCGGGTGATTCCGGGCTGCCCTCCCGATTCCCTTATCCTCAGTAATAACCAACAAAGGACCTTTACCTCTCTTTATCCTCCGCCCCCTCGCCTTCCCCTTACCAGCCCGAATTTTCGCTCCCTCTTTAACTCTAACCACATCTGACCAAACCCCAAGCTTTGTAAAAACTTCCCGAACAGCCTCAGCCTCCTTTAATTCCTGGAAGCTATTAGTAACCACTAATGGAAAGTTTTTCACTCGATCAACGGCATGCCCACGTGCCATAACTACATCTTTGATAGCGGTGGCAGCAATTGCCGAGCGGATTGCCAGTCGGCGCTCCTTCCGGTTAATCCTTTTCGATATTACTTTTCCTGCGCGAGGAGGATGAGTTCGCCTGCCCCCCACGCTCATCGGGGCGAAAGCGCCAGACCCAGCAGCTGCGAAACCCTGTCCTTTAACCCGCGGAATACGCGCAAGGTGAAGCCCGACACCACGCGATTCCGCAGTAGTTCGCTTCCCAGCAAGAGGATCACGCCCCTGCGGTTGAAGACGATGAGACTGCACGGCAACAACCACCTTCTTAACGACATCGGGTCGCAACGGGCTTCGAAATACAATGGGAAGACGAACCCGCCTCACCGCCTTTCCCTCAAGATTATACACTTGAACTGAAGCTTTCACAGCACTTTTAGCGGTTACCCTGACCAAAATTAATCCCTCTATTTTCCTTGGAGTGATTCAACATTAACGTATGTAATTTGAGGCGCCGCTGCAGGAAACTTTGGAGGGCGAACAGGGTGGCGAAGTCGAATAAGTCGCTTAGCTGGACCAGGGATACTCCCTTCAAGCATGAGATAGTCACCATGTACAACACCGTACCTTAGAAAGCCTCCCTTCGGAGTAACCTCCACCCCATTGGAACCCATTTTAATTATCCGCTTGTTATACTCGGTACGCTGAGCGTATCCCATCTGCCCTGCCCTTGGAACAGTATACATAACATGAGCGGGATGCCAAGGACCAAGACATCCAATCCCACGTACCGTTTTCCGCGATTTATGAGGTAGAAGGTGAACCCCCCACCGCTTCACTGGACCTTGAAACCCTTTTCCTTTTGTTACAGCAACTACATCAATAAACTGCCCTTCTTTGAAAACGTCGGATGCTCGAACGGTTTTACCTAGCAACCCCTTAGCATATTCAAGCTGTTGCCTAACATCATGCCCGCCAATTTTAACCTCAATTATATCAGGTTGCTTTTTCAACCCGATCAACCAAGGCTGGGTACACATAATCACCCGAAACTCTTTAACTCGATCAAGACTCTCCGCAATCTTCTTGAGAGCTTTATCCGGATCAAAATTTTCTGGAAACGGAAAAGCTCGCCTCAAATTTTTCAGCGGATCCCGCATCCAAGCTTCGGTTAACGTTTGAAGCCCACTGCTTGTTTCCACATATGCCCGAACAGCACAAACTAACATTTGAGGAGCGTCAATAATCGTAACGGGCGAGAAAATTTCTTTTCCATAATTGGGAGAATTAGGACGATCGTCAGTTAAATAAACATAGGTCATACCAGCCTTGTAACCAGCCGAACCAAGAAGTATCGGGTCCCCTTCCACTTCAGGCCAGTACCGAATCCGCCCAACTTGACGGCGAGCCCGACCTCTAGGTAAATAAGCCAGCGAACCCCGGCGCGGAGCAGTTTTCTTTCGATGACCCACGTTCTATTTCTCCTAAACCAACATGTTCAGAACACTGAGCGAGATATAAATTGCCTCCTCAGTTCGAACAGTTTCTGTCCCCTGCAGTGGAACAGTATTAACCGTAAAATGGGCGATATCCCTAAGTTTAAGGTTTTCGCGGGCTAAAATCTCTTTGAGCCCTTGTGTCGGTGCTCCAAAGGCGATAAGCACAGCACGCGCAGACCTCCATTGCGGCTGAAGTTTTTCGATTACATCTAAGACGTTAACGCCATACCGAGATGTCGCTATCACGAGGTCGAACCTTCGGGTTTTGATCAACTTTCCCAATGGAAGATTTGAAACAGTAACCTTATACCCCCAATATATGTTTACCTCTTCTGGCTTAGCCAGTCTCGCCCGTACTTTCCGGCCAGCTTCAATTATACGGACAGTCACCCTTCCTCCAACAGGCAAACCAGAAACACCAAGTGAAATAAGTTGATCAACGCCAACATCAACCAAAGTTTCTGTTTTTTCAGACCTCACCACTACCCCATCTCGAAACTCCCCATTAACGAGTTCGGCAGCGCGAGCCTTAGTTGGGTGGTGAGGTGCGCGTAATGGCGGAAGAACTCCAACATACTTTAAACTCCGCTGAAAAGGAATTAATCGCTTCCTAAGATATTGGGGAACCTCCATATATGATAAAATTGAAGCGATTAGGCTTGCGTCCTTTGATTGATCTTGTTCCAGCAAGTCTGGGTAAATGATAATCTCATTAACTCGAAAAATCGCAGAGGCACGACCAATTAAACCCACCTTCATCGTTTTCTCCCTCAAGTGTGGCGTATCGCTGACTTGTGAAGCTGGGATAGCAATCGCAAGCCATTGAGGGCGCGCTGGAGCAAGCGAAACCGTCATGCAATAAACCTCTTCAAATCAACTTCAAGCGTCCTGAATAAGTAGGTGTTGCTCACCAACGCTCAACTTCGAGATAGATAATTCAACGATGACAAATCTTTTAATATCGGTTGTGGTCAGTTCGTTCACGCCAAGGAGAAGCGAAAAAATGCCGTTCTTGTCTGAAATTCGATGGCATGGACGGGGAGGACAAGGCGCGGTTACAGCCAGTCAGATATTGGCGGCGGCAGCACTCTTAGATGGAAAATATGTCCAAGCATTTCCAGAGTTCGGTCCAGAAAGAGCTGGTGCACCAGTCCGAGCTTTTACCAGAATAAGTGATGAACCAATCAACATTCACAGTCAAATTTACACGCCCGACGTTGTAATTGTCATTGATCCAACCCTGCTAAAGACAGTAAAAGTTACCGAGGGCTTGACAAAAGGTGGAAAACTAATCGTTAACAGCGATAAAAACCCAGAAGAAGTAAAAAAGGAAGTAAACGCACCGGATGCTGAAGTTTACACTGTTAACGCAACGAGGATCGCTCTCGATGTTATTGGCAGAGCATTATTTAACACCCCGATGTTGGGTGCGTTAATCAAAGCGACTGATGTGGCATCTCTCGACTCGGTTATGAAGGAGACGAAGACCCGGTTTCCAGGCCCAATTGGAGATAAAAACGTAGAGATGATTAAACGTGCTTTCGAAGGAGTGAGAAAGGCATGAGTGAAAAAGAAAAACCCGGATCAAAGTCGTTACCTATTGGCGGAATTCTGGTCAAGCCCGGTTCATCAACAGAATATAAAACAGGAGACTGGAGAGCGTTCAGACCATATGTAGATGAGAAAAAATGTACGGGCTGCCTCATCTGTTGGATTTACTGCCCTGATTCAGCGATTAGCCGTAAACCACCCGTTGTAACGATCAATTACGAATTCTGTAAAGGATGTGGAATCTGCTCCACTGAATGCCCGGTGAAAGCAATAACTATGGTAGAGGAGGGAGCCTAATGGCAAAAGTAACTGGGATGACTGGCGATCACGCGATCGCCTATGCTGCTAAGCAATGCGACGTAGATGTTGTCGCAGCCTACCCGATAACTCCTCAAACAATTATTGTAGAACGATTCAGCGACTATGTCGCAAACGGAGAAGTAAAGACCGAATACGTTTGCGTAGAATCAGAACATTCAGCAATGTCCG
>Ga0315306_10000602_pt1 | contig 17491 bp, 13 predicted proteins | sample TDP1_MG_FD_203803 | JGI IMG/M metagenome (GOLD analysis project Ga0315306, IMG submission 203803) | Freshwater sediment microbial communities from Lake Towuti, South Sulawesi, Indonesia - TDP1 | ecosystem: Environmental > Aquatic > Freshwater > Lake > Sediment | place: Indonesia: South Sulawesi... | reverse complement strand
ATGTTGGATCCCAGAGACTGGTACTTCAGCGACATTGTCTGGGTCATCGAGCGAGAGGTAGCTGACTGTTCCCTCGTCTGTGAAGATGTTCGAACGGAAGAGAAGTCCTTTGCCATCAGGTGTGAAATTGCACGTTCCTATGCCAAGCAGCTTAACCTGCTGATCTTTTGATCTCTTTTCAATTGGAATTCCGAAAAGGAGTTGTCTTTCAGGCATATCTTTGCGCCAAATGTAGAGAACGTTGTCTCCCGCAGTGTAACCATCAGTGAGAATGACTGTTGAATGGTCACGGTTGACACTGTTATAATAATTCCCGTAGATGCTTTTGCCTAGAGAAGTGATTTCGAGAGTAGCCAAATCTACTTTCAAACACTCGATGTTTGGGGTCTTTCGGTCATCTCGGTAGAAGTAGGCGATATTTGTCTTTACGTCAAAGTGGAGGCAGGCTATTTTTTCATTCTTGTATTTGTCGCCAAAGATGGGTTCTGGAATACTACCCTGTATGGGAATGAAGCATGGCTGATAGTTCTCGTTGCCGTTTTCATCGATCATCACTAGGATTTTGCCGAGTTTGGGCAAAACGGCGTAGTTGTAGCCTATCATCAGATGTGGGTTCTGCAAGGCAAGACCTGCTGGCAGCAAGGGTTCAGGCATGCTTCCATCTTGGTCCATTGCATACAGGCTTATCACACCACTCATGTCGCTCAAGAAGTATACTCTGCCCTCAGCTAGCTGAGGAGAGAGCAAGAGCCTAGCGGACAGGAGAGATTGTATCGGAAACTGACTACCAGTCTTTCCTTTACTCATGAGACTCACCTTCTGGGAAATCACGTTAGATGCTGCCGTGCCTTATTTGCGTTTTTGGTCTGTGCATCATTTCTAGACGTCTGCAAGCTTGATGACTAAGAGTGTTGTAGGTAGCCAAGCGACTAATCCAACTATTAAAGGGTGCACAGAGCACATTACGCTAGTGAAGCTCCACAATAGGAACCAAGTCAGGAACCAGAAACAGTATTTCGCTTTAAAACTCTCTTTCAACATTAGGCGGAAAAGCCTCCACACTCTCTTAAGGTCAGTGAATCCTTTCACTCTCTCAACCCTGAAAGCATCAGGAGAAGAAAGCTAAGGGAAAGATTATGGCGTTATTCTGATACTAACAATATTCTGGCAAAAATCTCATAACGAACATGCTAGATGTGAATCAGAAGGGCTAGAGCAGCAACTCACCGCCATAGTGGCTTGACTTTCTGTGCAGACTTTGTGATTATCAAAGCAAGGATCATAGATACACCTGCTTGACCAAAAAGGTCTCGCGCATATGAGATGACAGCAAGAGGGTACCCTTTTATGAAAACATTGACGTAGAAATACGTGGAAGCCATGACGAACCCTGCGCAGGCGCATAGTAGGGCTTGAATGGGAAGTCGCTTGTTTTTTCCAAATCCCGTGATTATTCCTTCGAGCCCGTGAGCTGGAATAGAAACGTACCAACGTGGATAAGCCAGCCAGAAATCAGCTACGACGCTGCCTATAATCCCCGTTACTCCTCCTACCTTGCTTCCAAAAAGCAGAGCGGCGGCAAAGACAATCATGTCCCCAATGTGCGTGTAACCGCCTGTAGGCGATGGCACAAGCGCACCCGTGATGATCATTACCACTGCAGTGAGAGCGGACAACACTGAGGACACCGCGATTTCGTAAGGCAGCATAATCGGCGCTCGTCGAACTTCAGTCGCAGGCATTATGAATCCCATGACAGCGGCTGTCGCTGAGAGGGTTACTCCGAAAGCCCACGACATAAGACCTGTAGCAGGGAAGCCGAAGCCAAACGCTAAGGCACAGACTATAGATGCTGCTTGGGGAACTTCGCTAGAAGCTGCCAGAATCCCAACTCTTCTCATCAAACGCTTTCGCCAGAAGTAGATGCCGAAAGCCAGCATGCAGACACTGAGAGCCGTTAAAGTCAATTGCAGACTGACATAGAACTTCCCAAAACTGTCCAGCTTTATTTCGGCGAAAACTGAGGATATTCCAAGCCCTTGAAGCACGCTAATGATGTTGATTGTTGAGGAAACAAGTGTGAAGAGCAATGCAGCCGAGAGGAGAATAGCGAGCAGCTGAGGCTTGTTCATTTCAGTCATCATCCCAGCAACGTGTCATGACGAAGAAAATCATATATAAGCTTCTGCCTATATATAGGCGCGATCCTTATGCCTTCTTTTCTTTCAGAGCTGAGGTGTACGCGGTGCGGCAAGAAGTATTCCGCTGAGATATATCTCCCAACCTGCCCCAGCTGCGATGGTGTTCTTGAGGCAGCGTACTCGTTTGACAAGCTGAAAGAGCATATTAGCAAAGCTGAATTGGGACATAGAGTGCCTGGAGTGTGGAAGTATCTCGAGTTCCTGCCTCTTTGGAGCAGGTCAAGCGTAATCTCTCTGGGCGAAGGCGGCACATTTCTGCACAAATGCGAAAGACTAGCGCAAACACTCGGTCTGCGTAACCTCTACATCAAGGATGAGACAAGCAATCCCACAGGTTCATTTATCGATCGCGGAACAACAGTTGAAGTTTCAAGAATACAAGAGCTGGGTCGCAAGTCAGTTTACTGTGGGTTGACAGGCAATTTGGCTGCTTCCTTGGTGGCTTATGCAGCTCGAGCAGGGTTGAAGTGCAAAGTGTTCATTCCTCAAAGAGTGGACACGGGCAAGTTCTATCAAACCATCGCATATGGCGCTGATGTTGAGGTTGCCAGAGACAGCACAGACGCCTGCCAGCAAGCATACAATCTTTCAACCAAAGAGAAAAACGTCAGCCACTTTGTCATGCCCTACAATGTCTATTTTCTAGAAGGAGAAAAAACAACAGGCTACGAAATCTGCGAGCAACTTGGTTGGACGCCTCCCGATCAGATCATAGTCCCTGCAGGCAGCGGCGGTCATTTGTCTATGATATGGAAGGGAATCAATGAGCTTCATAGAATAGGCTTGCTTACACAAAGAGCAACCAGAATCGTTGGGACTCAAGCACAGGGATGCGCTCCAATTGTGGAAGCAGTCAAGAAAGGCAAGGACAACATCACTCCGGCGAAAGAGACCTCAACCATAGCGATAGATATCTGCGTTAAAGATCCTCCTTGCGGTGTCATGGCACTTCAAGCCATTAGAGAATCAAAAGGAACAGCTGTTTCTGTGCCCGACCGAGAAATCGTTGAATCTGTGCGGCTTCTCGCCAAACTTGAAGGCATTTTTGCTGAGCCAGCGGCAGCAACCACTATTGCTGGACTGAAGCAGCTTGTTGAAGCTGGAGACATTGACCCCTCAGAAACTGTGGTTTGTGTTGTTACAGGAATGGGCTTGAAATATCCTGAAGTAGCCAAGACCCTTGTCAAAGGAAGCAAGAAACTAGAGGAGCTGCTTCGACGAATAGAGAGAAGAAAGTACACTACACCGTTGGGCGAAACGAAGATTCACATTCTCAGGATCGTATCACGCAGGGAATCATATGGATATGAAGTTTGGAAGTTGCTGAAGGACGAATTCGGAGTTAAGGTGAAAATCCCAAGCGTTTATCAACACCTCGCCGAGCTTGAAAGCGCTGGACTGCTGATTAGAAGCAGATCTGAGCAAACGTTGCAGAAAACTGAAAGAAGCTATTACAGACTTACAGAAAGAGGCAAATCAACACTGATCCAGTTCGGAAAAGTAGCAGCTTAATTCCATGAGCGTTGCTTATTTGTCTTGGAGAGCGCGCATGTAGGCATATGTTTTTTAGCCGCAGCCTCATAGAACCTGAACAAAGGCCGGAGTCAATTGAAAAGCGAAAAGAGCAGCCTGAAAATAGTACCTATATTCCTGCTTGGCAGGAACCCAGATGCGACAATAGGCAGAACTAAGACCAAACAAGAGACTAAGACGAATGAAATACTCAAGAAATGTGGTCTTGACAATCAAGCAAAGCTTCTGATACGAGGTGATAAACAAATTCTCAACATCAACACTCACGGCGTGGATGCCTTCGCGATTTTTCCATATTGTCTTGAAAGATTTGGGTCGCTTCTCCATCTAGCAGAAACTGGGAAACCAATCGTAATAGTCAGCGAAGAGAACACCTTCCTCAACGCTCTCGAAACATTCCAATACTTAGCAGACCGCGAGAACGTTGAACTAGCCTTCAATCCAAAGCAAGTCAGAGCAAAGATCAAGGCTTTGAAGCCTTCAAAAATGCTTGATGCCATGAAAGTGTGTCTTTTTGACGCAGGAGAATGGAAGCTCGATGGGATAGCATGGCAAAGAAACCCTCTGTTCTCGGATAAGCTCAACGTGCAGAGAGCCGATGTAGAAAAATTCATTGAAACTGTTAGGAGAATAGGCTCAGCTGAAGCAGAGACGTTGGCTAAGAAATGGATGAAAGGGGTACGGGTCTTAGAGCCATCAATTGACGATGTGGCAGAAGCCGCTCGTGTCTATCTGGCTATGAGAAAGACGTTGCTGGAAATGAAAGCGAACGCGGCTTATGTATTGTGGTGTGGTCAGTTCACGAAGAAACTGGAAGCCAAGAAAATGTGTTTTGCGCTTGCGAAGTTGGCTGACGATGGTTACGCAACAGGATGTTGGAGGGGAGAAAATCTTCTACCGCTACTCATACTTCATTCAGTATCAAAGAAACCTGTGTTTGTGCCTGAAGCTTTCACTTGCCTTGGCGATACAATAACACTTAGGCATTGCTTTGCGCCTGCGAAGCTCACTAAAGGCAAGTATGTTCTGCGAACATGGCGAAACATGAAAGGCACGGTGACAGGTTACTGTCAGTTGCCTAAGGGGCAGGTCACGTTGATCAATTGTGGAATCGGTGACAGAATGGTCGTAGCAAAAGGACGGGTTATTAACTGTCGAGATCTTGAAGGCGATAACTGCAGAATGACTGTGTGGGTTAAGATGGAAAACCCAAAGTTGATTGAGAAGTTTGTTGCAAGAGAGTTTGCATTGGTTTATGGAGACTACGAGAAGGAAGCCGCAGATCTTGGAGAGAGGCTGGGCTTAAATGTTCTACGATGAAAGTTGCTTATGATTCGTAGCAGGTTCGAGGAGCTAGGCAATCTAAAAAGTAAGGCTTTAGGAACTTCCTCATCTCGAAGCAACAATTTGACAAGTAATGCGAGCACTTGGGCTATCTTCTTCCTGAAATCTGGACAGGGTAATTCCTCTCTTGTCATTGCTACCTCTGGGCACTTGGCCTGGGCATGAGATTACGTTGTCGCTTGGCTTGGCGTAGATGCTGCCATTGGAGCGCTTCGTCGTCTCGAAAGGAAGAATCCCAGAAAGAAGCCAACGATAACAGCAACTATGCCGACACCGATCAGGAGCATTGGTTCAGTTGAGATTAGGGATCTGCTGCCGCTGTAGAGTTTGTAAGAGTTAGTGAGGCTGTTTCTCTCATTGAATTTCATGTAGGTTTCCGTCGCCTCTGATTTCAAGACGCCGTTGCTATCATATTCTCCTCGCACTGTTAGCCATCCTGTGTACCCCTCTTTGTCGCCGTCGTCATCGTAATCAATTGTGGAGTCTAAGGATGAAACATCCATTTCAGCTCTCAGCGTGAAAACTCCGTTCGCCGCAGTGTCCTCGGTGACGCGATGGCCTCTCATGTCGTCAATGCTTTCCGCATAGTCGTCCCATTCGGTCTGCCGTTCATCCCAATCGGTTGACGTGAACAGGTTAAACAGCATGCTGATAGATCCGCTTGACATGAGCTTGTTGCCCTCAATTACTTCTTCAGAGATAAGTGTGGTGCCGTGCATCCATGAAACGTATGCTGATTCCATAGTTGCAAAGAGCAATTCGATTCGTAGCTTGTAGCCGCCAGTGTCTTCGTCGATATCTGTCACCTCAGCAATAAATTCACCCGAGCCGCTTGAAGTAGTTTTTCCAACTTCAGTGTCCGAAGTCGAAGATGCCTCTGTGACAAATCGATATTGGTCACCTTTCTTGTACCCGTACTTGATTAAAGCAGAAACCGGAGCATTATAGAACGTGCTACTAACCGCTAGGAAGATCAGAATCATAACGAGAGACAAGACACAGATACTTCTCAAAGTTCTTACATTTCCTCTCATTCTGTTCTCACCTTGACTTCTTCGTTTTATTATGCTGTCAAGATAAAAGACTTACGTGCGGTGAGCAAACAGCATGATACACAAATAAACATTGTCGACGTTGCAATAATGACTCCGCTAATGGTGGGCTTACCCTATGGCTAAAACGCCTTCAAACACTTTGTCTTCAGCAACGTTCAACTCGCGAGCTAGCCAGAACTTCAGAAGCTTGGAATCCCGTGGAAACTCGCCATTATAAGTCAATACCCTGCCTTCTTTCAAGGCGTCAGCCTGAAAACTCTTCTCCGCCTCTTTGAACAAAAACGAAACCGTCTCAGCGCCTTTCGCTAAAACCTTGAAGTCATCCCACTGCTTGCAGCGCACAATAACCGGCGGACCGCGATGCGCATAGGCTGCCATCTCTTTAGGCGAAGACAACTCCTTGATCAGGCTTGAAACCTCCAGCTGAAGCTGCGCTAAACGTTCCTCAACCCTAGTAATCTTATTGGGCACCTCGCCGCTTTGACTGAACTTTGAGGCAATTTTGCCCAATTCATTTATGAGGCGGTCTAAGTCTTTCTCATGTTCCCGCAGTACGTTGATTATAAAATCTACTGCTTCTAACGCCTCATTCTTACTTGGTCTTTTCGCCAATGTTTATACACCACAGATATCATCGGCACAACGTGGCAGTCAGGTATTATACTCATCAACTGCTTAAATAAACATAATGCATCATCAAACAATATCCACGTAGAAGCATCGACATACATACTGACAATACCATTTCCCCATGCTCTACGCTTTTCGTTGTTGAACGCAACAACAAGAACAAAAAAAGAAAAAAGAAAGAAGGGGAAAAAAAGATTCAGAGTTCTTTGGCTGGCACCGCGATCAACGTTTCAACCGTGTACTGCGTAGCGAACCCTGTCTCCATAATAAACTTCATCGCCGTAACTTCGTCTGAAGCCTCAAACATTAGAAAGCCATCGTAGCGACCATACGTGAAGTAAACGCCCTTGATTGTAATGCCTTTTGCCGGCTTCAATTGCTTGAGATACTTGATAGCCTCAGTCCCCTTGCCTTTAGGCTGCAACAACGAAATGAAAAGCATTCAGAAGCACCAATCTACTCTTATCTCACTGTAAACTTAAGCCTTCCCAACCCGCTGCATCTGACATCGCTTATAATGATAAAGGTACTCCTGAGCATAGCCTAGATACTCGCCGAAATACCCTCTTCCAAAATCGTAAAAAACCTTGTACTCACGCGTCGAAAGACCTCTCCTAGATCTGATTCTATCCAAGAACTCAGTCTCAAAATACTGCGAATAACACTCCAGAATCACGCGCTTCATCCAAACATCAATGGGAAAAGCCTCAAGCTTGCCAAGCGAGAAAAGCAACACGCAATCAGCAACTTTCGAGCCCACGCCCGGCAGAGACAAAAGCATTCTATTCGCTTTTTGGTATGGTATGGTTCTCAAAGACTCTAAGTCAAACTTTCCACGGCAGAGGAGCCTCGCTGTTTCGCGAACGTTCACAGCTCTGTAGCCAAGCTTGCAGAGCTTCAAATCAGCGAGGCTAGCTTCAGCTAGGATTTCAGGTTCGGGAAAAGTGCAATGCTCCTGTCCATCAAACATTACTGGCTTGCCAAAACGCATGGACAGGTTGTGAATCATCTGTTTGATGGCTGGAATATTCTTGAATGTGGCGCATATGTACGAGATCAAGCACTCCCAAGGCTCTTGACGGACCAAACGGAGACCATGAAACTGCCTAATAGCCCTACGTACATACGTGTCCTTGGCGATTTTGGAGTAGATCACGGGCAAGTCGTCATCTAGACGAAAGTATCGCTGCAAGAATCCTTTGTTTACATCATCGGAAGACGCTTGAAACTCCAGCATGCCATTACCCTGCCTCACCTTTAGAGCCGCGTGACCTACAACGCCAATCCACCAGTCGCCTCCTTTTTGCCATCTAAACGTCTGCCCACACGACAAAGTGTGATCTAGGCTGAAAGGTGTCCTGCCCAAATCCAATTCAATCTGCATAGCTAAGCCACTTTTAACCATAAATTGTCCAGTCAAAATTCCTGAGGAATGGATTGTATCTTCTCTCCGCGCCGATGGTTGTGACTGGTCCGTGCCCCGGATAGACCTTCACGTAATCGGGCAGGGTTAGTAGGCTTTTCTTCAAGGAGTTGACTAGTTCTTCGAGCGAGCCGCCTAGAAGATCATATCTGCCAATCGAGCCTGCGAACAAGGTGTCGCCTGAGAAAACGGTGTCAGGGCTGAGCAAGATGATGCTTCCTTTGCTGTGACCTGGAGTGTGGACAACCCTCAACTCTGCGCTACCTATTTCGATCAGGTCGCCGTCGCGAAGTTTTCGGTCTGCTGGGGGGTTTCTCAGCATGGAAGCGTCGTACTCGTGGATAAGGATCGGCGCTTTGGCGTAGTCTTTCAGGATCAGGTTCCCGCCAATGTGGTCTGGGTGCCCGTGAGTGTTGATGACGTATTTGACCTTGAATTCGTTGCGCTCGACCTCTTTGATAACAGCTTTTGCTTCAGATTCCCTGTCAAAACCTGGGTCAATAACGACAGCTCCACAGGTATCTACGTCGCCGACAAGAAAGCAGTTGGCAGCCATCATTCCGACCGTAAACATCTTCACGAACATTTCAAAACCTTAACTTCACTTGGTTTTCCTCATTCAATGTGGGCGTGCAAATAAATCATTCTGAAACCTCTGTCCTTATCGGATCAAAAGCCTCACGTATCGGGGTTTCATTGGCTCTTGAATTCCGCTCTTCTTGGAAAAATCAGGGCAGTCCCAATTAGGGACGGTGCTAACAGAGGCAGGAAATAATATAGGAAAGACTGCACAAAGGTCGAATGCGGTATCATCGTTGATATAATGCAGGCACCACCTGCTGAAAGTGTGCAGAGCACCGCGAATAGCATGGTCCACCTGTACCTTATCCTGGCTGACGAAAAAGAGGTGGCTAGAAGACCAAAAAGAAACCCAGTCAGCGAGAAACCAGTGAATGCTTGATTGTAAAAAAACCAGCTCTGTGCGACGAGAGGTGGATACCACGTGTAGATGTTTAGGAGTGCTTGAATCGAAAGAAAGAGGAAAATTAAGGACGCCGTGGCAGCAACGATCATGAAGGCTCCTGCAACCGAAACTTGACTTGATTTTGCTGATGTTTTGATTCCGCGCCCGCAGTATGGGCAATAAACTGAATCATCGGGTATCTTCTCGCCGCATTTTGGGCATGCAGAAACCATGAGTAGATAGGTTTGGTTAATAGGCAGTTAACGTTTTCGAATTATTTTAATGTCTATTGTCCTTAACTGACCTATTGAGGATGTGTCGTTGAAGCCGATTCGTTTGGTTCTGCTTGTAACATTATTGTCAATGAGTCTACTGGCTATCGCTTCTCGAACTGAAGCAACAGACGCTTTTGAGCTAATTGAGACGGAAAACCATCATATCGCACGATTGAACTCTAGTCAACCTTATGTCGCGGGCTTTCACGTCAACACTCCAGACTTGGAGACACGCGAATGCGTTCTTGCCACGGCTATTACAGTCAGCTTTCCTTCAACAGACACAAGTCATTTTCCCTCTGGAAGTTGGCTTGCGGGCGGCATGTTTGTCCAAGCTCAGGACAACAAGCTGAGATTCGTCGACTACGGGTTTTACACCATGCTCGTATTGGACTCCGCGGGCAGCCTTTTCTTTGATGTAGGTCTGCACCAAACAAGAGAGGAAACCGCGCCGTTGCAATCCCCAACGGCCGAGCTAGTGTATGCTTACACTTGGCAGATCCGAGGAATAGAGCCTGAGACCCCCGTAACCCTGACTGCTAGTTGGGACTCGGAAGGTGCAGTACGCTATTCGATTTCCACCTTTGAGTTCAACGTCACTCTTCCAGCCGTCAACGCGACTGATTTGCCGAACTGTGGGTCGATGATAAGAAGGTTCTATGCTGGGAACGTCGTCGTAGGACCGTTCCCTTTTAGTCGTTATGTTCAGTACTTCCAGTTCGGGGTTTTGAGTTCAACGGGCATAACAAACAACGACTGGTCTGTCCATCTGAAAAAACCACAACTCCTAAGGGAAGCTGGTTGGAACTTGGTTGACACAGCTTGGTCAATAAGAGGCGACATCTCCTATCTGGATTATAGCTGGATGTGGGGCGGACAGCCCTATCAAGGAGTGTCTGCAGAGTATTATCAAAATCCGCTTCAAACACCGTACGAAATAATCTTCTTTTACAACGGGAAGACTCTGCCATCTGGGACTGTTCTGTGGCAACCAACTGTGCACGATTCTTCAGGATTTTCCGCGTCCATGATCCTCAGAGTTTTCAGCTATTGCATGCCTTCTTTTTTGGTTCTAACACTCATCCTATCTGTTCAGACGGATCCTCGGCACAAGCTGAGGAAATCACTCTTGAGACTTTATAGTCTAACAGGCTAAATGAAAGGCGGCCACGACCCGTTTTGTTGAGGCCAAGCGATTATAGGTCTTGCAGGCTTCGCGTGTTTTTCCCACGATGACTTCGGTACCCGTAGAGATGAAATGTTCTAAGACTTCGTCTGGAACCTTCATGTAGCCGTTGTAGCCTGTGCCAATAATAAGCACTTCAGGTTTAGCTTGCACAACCTCCCTCAAGTCTTCGATGCTCAACGAATGCCCTTGGTTTCTCCACCATTTGTCGCGCACATGGTCTGGGAAGATTATGACATCGGTTGTGTATCGCTTTCCGTTTATCGTTATCTTGCCAAAGTCGTAAAACTCAATCATTATGAAGCATCTCCAAATAAGAAGGTACGCACTCCCTTTTCTGAGATTTTCCTATTTCGACTACCCTTTATTAGCTTGTCAGGTCCTTACTTCCTTCTGAAGTGTGAGACGTTTTGGCTGAACGCCCTAAAAGGCGGTCGAGACCTAGACCCTTCAATAACGCAGAGTGTAGAAGCTGCACTATGAAGGGAAGCTTCTACTGCTGGCGCCAATGCCCATACAACACATGGCGTAGACAGCAGTTTGAGTAAGATTCACTTTCACTCTGCTCTCTGAGCTACCTAACCTGCTGTTTGGTCAGAGAGCTTATATCACATCTGAGCACGGCAACATTGAATTTGACGGTGGTCGCCCAGAATGGCTGAGTCCTGCAGAAATCCTTGGAACGGCAAATGCAACAACACGAACATTGAAGTATACATCCGATACAAGGACCAAGTGTTGCCCATCTGCCGCCACTGCTGGACTGAGATAGCCGAAAAAGACGTTGAATGGTGACATTGAAATGCACACCATGGACTTGAATATGGCGCGTTCACACATCGGACGCAAAGTAAACCTTCACCTAAAGGACGGCTCAGTTATCGTCAACGTGCTCATTACAAAGGCAGGACGAACCCTCCGCGGCTTCGAACCAAATCGAAGCGTATTGCACTTCGTGGCTTCGATTAAAGGAAGAGTCAGCAAAATACCCTTGAAAGAAATTGAATGGATGGAACCGCTTAATACCTGTCTCATTTCTTGAACGACGTTTACACGTTGGTCATCTTCGGTGTCGGCTGAATTCTTTCCCAAGCGTCTTTATTCAACACGCAGCCTGGATCAGGTGCCAAAACGTCTTTGAAGTAGCTGTAGGCTCTGGCTCTGCAGCCGCCGCATGTGTAGCGGTATTGGCAGCTTCCACAATTCTCTTTCAAATTGTCCTTGTCCCTAATCTCCCAAAAGAGTTTTGAATGCCGCCAAATCTGTTGAAAATCATCTTTGAACAAGTTGCCTACTATAGTGACTTCCTCGTGTGGAAAGAACACGCAAGGATACATGTCACCGTTTGGCTCAAGACACATGTAGAAGCGACCAGCGCCGCACCCACCTATGAACTCTGCAAGTTGCCGCAACTGGCCAGACAGCTTTGGATTGTAGAAATGCGTAGGAACGACACGGGTCTCATTCTGCAAATCTCGGGGTATGACTCCCGATTCATGTGACAGAGCCGATTCGGCTTCCATTTGCTGGGCTATCCTCGCGTATTGAGGCGCTGTGGATAGAACATCGACTCCTGCCACTTTCATGCGGTTCCAACACAGTTTCAAGACGTTCTCGCGTTCATCGGGAGTCAAATCTGAGTCAACTATGTCTATGCCTCGTCCTGTTGGAATAAAATTGTAAAGCATGAACCAGTCAGCGCCTAACTTAGCAGTGAAGTCAATCAGCGCTGGGACTTCTTTAATGTTGTAATGCGTTGCTGTTGTAGCTACCTCAACGAATAAGCCCTCAGCCACACAGTTCTTTATACCTTGCACAGTCTTCTCGAAAGAGCCAGGCACTCCCCGAAAGAAGTCATGCGTTTTCGGTTTGCATCCATCAAGACTTATCTGAGCAAACTTCAACCCAGCCTTCTTGAATTCTTGAACCTTCTTGCGCTGAGCAAATACCATTGCGTTCGTTGCCACAGCCGTGAACATCCCTCGTTCGGAAGAGTGCCTGATGAGCTGGAGAATATCAGGTCTGACAGTGGGTTCTCCACCGGAAAAAGCAAGGATGAGCACGCCTGCATCTGCAAGAATGTCGATGCCTCGAATAACCTCTTCGGTGCTCAATTCATCCAGATCTTTGGCACCTGCGCTTTCATAGCAGTGCAAGCATTTCAGATTGCACGCACGAGTAATGTTCCAAACAACCTGGAATGGAGCACCGGGGACGTACGGACGCCTAACACCAAACCAAGCTATGCCTTTTATGACGTTGACCAAACCGCGCCGCCAATACGGGTCGCGGAACTTGTTTTTCAACTGCTCCTCTGTAAGTCCAAAACCTCGGCATGCTAGGCTCAGAATGGGTGACAACACTGTTCGTGATACTCTGCAGGAAACGCAAGCGTTTTCTCTGGCTCCTACGTAGAGTTCAAGGGCTACGTCCAGTCTGTTAGCATTGTCCCGGCTGCAGTGTTTGAATAGCGCCTTCAGAATGTTCCGTGTGAACGGATTGTCCGTTGCCACTTTGAAGGTTTTAATCGTGCTGACGGTGTCTGCACTCTCATCCAAAGGGACTGCTCGCCTTCACTGATATCTTTAAAGAATCCGACCTTAAAATTTTTCACTTCTGGACCTCTTCCAAAATGGTTTCAATGTCACACTGCGTTGAATAAGGAAAGAAGTGAGGCTATTCAGAAAGATCGTTTGAGGAGGACCCCCACGTTATTTTTGAACTACGTATGAGTGTTAGTAGGATTCTACGCAGACTTGGCGGTCTGTCTTCGTGCGAAAGTTAAGCCTTTGTGGAGGCCCATGCTGTAAGTCTCAGAGTCCGCCTAAAAAACTTGCTAACACCTAGGTATATACAATTCTAATATGTACGGAAACGGCTTTATTGAGTTGTTCCTTGGGAATAGCATTTGGTCAAAGAATCAGTGAGCCGAGAGCTTTCGATTGTTTTTACCAATTATGACCATAATTAGTCGAGAGTATGGTCAGATCGGAGGCGTCTGTTTTGTTGTCGTTGTTGATATCTGTTTCTGGGTTCCATTGAGGACTCTCTGGCTGAGCAGAGTAAGCTTTAGCAAGTAGCAGCGAATCGTAAACATCTGCAGTCCTGTCGCCGTTCACATCTCCCGGAATTGTAATCATTACCTCCCTACTAGCTGGTTTGGAGTTGTCAGCTGGGTCGACGTCAACTATGTACGGAGGTAGGTTGACCACGGCACTTGTGGTATAGCTACCGTATGCGAAGCCTTCGGTGTCCCATGTGAAGGTGAAGACTGCAGAGCTTCCGCTTGACAACACGAGATTTTCAAGTCTACCGACGTCATTTGCGTTAGCGTAAACAGTTATGTTGAAAGTCTCACTTGCCGTGCCCTGATTCTCAACCGTCACATTGATTGAGACCGAATAGCCCTGTCCAGCCACAGTTTTTGATGGAACAACATCTACAATCGCCACATCATGTATTTCAGAAGATAGCGCAACGGGAGGCATCGTCGGGCTTCCTGAGTTTGAAGCAACAGAAGGATTCGCATCATGTCCGGATAGTCCTTGAGGCACTATGCTGGCTGGTGTGGTCCATGCTCCAGTCGCTGGGCTCCATCGAGAATAAAAAATTTCACTTGGTGCAAATGATTCTGCATCGCTTTTCCACACAGCCAATGCTCTGTTGCTCATCAGGAAGGAAATGGCAGGTCGTGAGTCGGCTCCACCGCTGTCGGCGGCTTCAGCAGCATGTTGCCATACGCCGCCCACGTATCTTAAATGCCATATGTTGTTCGTCCCATTCGAAAACGTGAGAATAGCTTGGCTGTCTGCTTTGAAAGCTATAGAAGGCATGTAGCCATATGCTCCTTGAGTGTCTAGTGCTGCAGCATCATCCCAGATGCGACCATTCCAAAAGGCATAGTAGACTGGTCTGGTGGCGGTATCTGTGGACCAGACAGCAGCTACATTGTCAAGTTGATCTGAGGAAATGCCGTTTCTAAAGACGGTCGATGTTCCGTCTTTGGCTGCATTATACACTTGTCCAGGTATCTGTTCTGCTGGCGAAGGACTCCACTTTGTTCCATCCCATATGGCGTAGTAAACTCTGGATACAAGAAGTGGGGGAACCTCCGGATAGACAATCCATTGAGTCCATATCGCCACGGCTTTGTTCGACGTGTATCCCCTTGCTTTGACAGAGGTGAACGCGATTTCTGGCAAGCTTGATCCCCAAAAAGGAATCAGTGGCCAATTGGAAACAATAGCTTCGGCTGGACCGATCCATTCTGCGCCATTCCAAAGCGAATAGTATATGCGGGTGTCATTGTGAATCCATATCGCAATAGCCCAACCGTTTATGTCAAGGGCGACAGCCGGGTCCGAATCATCGCCGGTTAACGAAGCCACTTCACTAGGAGCTGTCCACGCAGATCCAGACCATTTGGAACACCAAACGTCATATCCCAGGCCTGCATTGCCCGTTTCATGAGACCACACGGCAAGAGCGTTTCCTTGGCGGTCAAAGGCAATGGTTGGATCAACGTCGTTGCCGGCAAGCTCGCCGAGTGGTGAGGCTTGAGTGCCGGAAAGAGCCCACCAATGACTGCTGGTATCGTCCCAGATTGAGTACCAGATGTCTTGCATGCCAATTTCACCGTGTTGCCACACAGCCAATGCATCTACTGAGGAACTGTTCGACGTTATGGCAGGTTGGGTGAAAACCTTTGATACGCGACCGTATAGCGAGATTGGCGCAAGATTTGCCAAGGAAATGACAAGTGAAAGAATCGTGACCAGCAGAATTATTGGGATCTTCTCATCAATCTTATGCATTTGCGAGTTTTTCCCTCTAAGCAAACGGAGTGGAAGTTAAATAAAATGGGGTCGGGGAGTTTCTCCCCTATTTTGCTTATGTCGTCACTAGTTGAACCACACTAGTAGTTCGAAAGGCTCAGCGGTTGCAAAGACTGCGTAGCCTAGGAGCAACGCGTAGATGAATGTTGGTTTGTCTAGGACTACTCTTTCGGGAGAACTCAATGTTGCGCCCTTGAGGTTGTAGCCTTCGTTCCAGTAGAGCACCAGGTCAAGATCTGCGGTTGGATAGTGGGTCCAGTCGTCGACCCATCTGAGTTCGACTATGGCGTTCCTAGTGCCGACGGGAACTGAGATGGGTATCCAGCCTATCTGCTCATCCTGCATTATGCTGCCAGAGATGGTCAAGTCAGGGGCTTCTTCGACTGCTACTTTCACCGTGATTTTAATGTCACCAGATAGTAGATCTGCGCTTGTCCAGTCGTTCTCTATTACAACCTTCATGTATCCTGGCTCGATGACTCGTGTTCCAAGCACTTCGTCCCAGAAGACTCCAGTTACAGCTCCTGACCACTTTGTCTTGTCGTCGAGTATCTTGAACCAAGCGTTACCCCAGACATTGGCGCTCTCTACGTAATATGCGTAGTAGGTTCTTTTGGCGCTTTGAATGTACACTTCGAAGCTGTTCAAACCTAACGGGTTGTACGCACCTAGGTTGACATTCATGACGTCAAGTTTGACCCATTCGGTAGCTCTTGTGGTTTCGAAGATAAACTCCACCTTGTGTCCCGGAGCTAAGTCTGTGATAGAGGTTGAGTAAGTGCCTTCGCCGACAATTGGGATGTTAGTTATATCCATCAATTCTCCTGTCGGAGGTAACGGTGGAGCCACGTCGCCTATGCTATTGTCAGCCTTCAACGCCATAAGCGCATTAGCTGCGTCTAGAAAGCCCGCGCCTTGATCCAATTCTGTATACCCTTCTAACCACACTGCACCGTTTACTAGAGCTTGTTTATAGTCTTCAGGAGTAGCAGCTCTCAGCCTCTTCCACTTTCCAGTTGCTGTCTCTGAGAAGGCATTGAGAAGAGCCACTGAGCCTGCCACGGCTGGAGTAGCCATAGAGGTTCCAGAGACCCAGCCAATGTATTGACCGCCTGTCAAAGCTGACAGAACAAAGATGCCAGTGGCAGACAAAGTCGGTTTAGATCGTCCATCTGATGTTGGTCCGCGACTGCTGAAAGCATACATCTGCACATCGTCTGTGGTGTACAAGTAATATCCAATGCCTGGCCACTCGTAGAAGTAATCCCAGTACACTCGAGTCTGAACTGGAGTAGCAGCAGCACCCACAGAAATCGCTGTGTAGGCAGAACCCGGAGACTCCACTGTCATAGATGCTGGTCCACTATTACCTGCGGCAGCCACCAAGGTTATTCCGTTTCCAGTTATGGTGTCAACCAATTGGTCTTCAACATCTCTTCCATCAAAGACTGTTGGCCCGCCGATGCTCATGCTGACTGCGTCTACGTCAAGTCCTTCAATCAGTTTTAGGTCAAGGGCATGCTCCATTCCAGCGATAATCATCGATTCAGGTACAGATCCACCCGTGTGATCGAAGACCTTGATTATGTATAGACTGGCGTAAGGAGCCATTCCTAGAAGCCATATCAGCTTCCAACCTGGATAGCCATACGGGTCACCAGGAGGAAGTAGGGTTCCTGTGTACATTTCAATGGCTTGCGCCAAGGGGTCTGTTGGCGGAACGATTATGCCGCCAGTGCTTGCAACGATACCCGCAACATGGGATCCGTGGAAGTGGTTGTTGATGTTACTCCATCCTTCATAGGTTGGATCGCCAACGTCGTAGCTCAAGTCAACTCCGCCAATTATGTCCGTTCCAGCAAACATGAAGTGGTCAGCCCAGATGCCAGTGTCGATTATCACGACAAGCGAGCCAGCGCCATACCCTGTTTCTTCCCAGATTCCCTCCGCTCCCATAGCGGTTGGGTTCCAGTAGTTGGCTGGTTCGATTGAGGCTAAGTCAGTGGGCGCAACTGATACAGGCACGTACTCCTCTGAGCTCATCA
>Ga0315306_10000596_pt1 | contig 17576 bp, 18 predicted proteins | sample TDP1_MG_FD_203803 | JGI IMG/M metagenome (GOLD analysis project Ga0315306, IMG submission 203803) | Freshwater sediment microbial communities from Lake Towuti, South Sulawesi, Indonesia - TDP1 | ecosystem: Environmental > Aquatic > Freshwater > Lake > Sediment | place: Indonesia: South Sulawesi... | reverse complement strand
TTTGAAAATGTATGGTTCGAATTTTTTAAATGGTTATATAAGTGTTCTTTGCGTTGTGACTGTAAAATGCTTTATGAAATTTCAATTGTCTTTTGACATATTCAAGAAGTTGAAATATCACCTTTTAAACCGTCGACTCGTTGGATATCTTGTGGAAGTAGTTGGAAGATAGGTACAGAATCGAATTGTTGGCGTTTCTTAAGCTTTTCAAGGGAGATGAGGTTCTGGGTTTTTCGTACGAGGAGAAAGGTGATAAATGGATGCTTTTTATTCATCTTTCTCGTGGTGTGATTCAGATTAGTGGCGACAAGAAGCGAGAGTTAAAAAACACTGTTTATTTTTCGCCAATAATCGAAACGGTTCCTTAGCAAGCTTCTTCTGGCGTCGATTTTTAGTTCTGCTTCTGCTGTTTCTGGAACATGCTTAACACAAACAACAACATCCAAGTCTTGTCAATCTCCTAAATGCTTGTTGAGTCTTGTTTGCATTTGCTTTTCATATAATTTTTGCTCATAAACAAACATTTTATAATATTGTGAATAGATTCAATTATTATGAGAGAAGCATATGTCCATCTCTGAGTACTTTAATGAGGCCATTACTCGGATAAAAAAAGAAATAAGTGAAAGTTCTGAGGAATACCTTCTCAGAGTGAACGCTACAGAACTCGCCGAATATTACGCTCAAAAGTATTGCCTTCCTCTAATTGAAAGAGACGAAACCCGAAAAATCAATCTGAAAAAAGGCAAATCAAGTTATGGACGAGTACCATTACGAGTTTTTTATCCAGTAGTTTCAAAACAGAACTTAGAAACGGTCATCAGAAGAAGCTCAAGCACTTATTTCATGACAGGGTTTCCCCTTCAGCTTCAAGGAGATTGGTTAGTGACAGATACGGAGATGCATGATGAGAACTCATTGAAAAGACTAATTGAAAACTTAGAGAAAGTCATTGGATGGAAAAATAATGATGTTCGTGCCGGAAATGAAAGTATTCGAAACTCGATTAAAACTTACGTAGAAAGTAAGCAAGAGATTTTGAAACAAGAGTATAAGAAGCTAGGCTCAATCATTGAAAAAGTTTCAATCCCCCTTGAAATCAAAAGAGAGGAACCATTACCAATAGTTGATTTTAGTGTTAAAGAAGAACTTAAAACATTAATCAAACCTAGCCCGAAAAAATCAAAGGAACTTGTGCTTGATGACACCAAAGTAACAACTCTGATTGATTACATACGCAACTCGTGTTTAAGTTTCGAAAAAACACCCATTGTCTTCGCTAAACTTGAAGAAGAAGACCTAAGAAACATAATTCTCGGCAATCTTAATGCGATATTCAGTGGCGAGGCAACTGGTGAGACTTTCAGCAAACTTGGGAAAACCGACATTTATCTCAAAATATCCGAAGGAAATATACTAATAATTGAGTGTAAATATTGGGACGGCAAAGAAAAGTATATTGATGGAATTGATCAACTGTTTCGCTATTTAACATGGCGCGAAAATTATGGAGTCCTTGTAACGTTTGTAACAAAGGAAAGTTTCACAAACATTGCTCAGAAAGCGAAAGAGGCAACGCACAAACATGGCACCTTCATTAACATCTTGACGAGCGGACAGAATACAAGCGAATTCATAACAGTGCACAGATTCCCTGAAGACGCAGAAAAGAAGGTGAAGATATATCATTTGCTTTTCAACTTATTTGCGGGATGATAACAAGCGCATTAATGCACGATAGGGTTAATTAGATTCGCTAGCAACCGAAAACTCCACAATTCTGTACACGAAAATCAGGGAAATGACAAATCTATCGACGAACATGGCATTCTTATAATATCATAAGTTCTAAAGGTGTCAATTTTCCCGTTACTGGGTCAACTTTTAAGCCTAGCAACTCCAAGGTCGTCACACCCAAAAGCACTGGGGTCTTTTCATCTGCTATAGCCACTGTGGAAGTTACGCCTTCACCATTAATAATTATGTAAGCCTCAGAAATCGGATACTCAACAACATCCCCATTAGCTATCTTAAACTTCCTCCTACCAGTCTCCTTCAACCTCAGCCTCTCAGCAACCCTCCTCGGAATGACCGTATAAATCGCACCAGTATCAACAATAAACTCCAACTCCGTCCTTAAACCACGCTCACACGGATTAGCAACAACCCCACGAACACGCACATTCATCAAAAACCACCAAAATAACCAATACTCAAATCAACATAAAAACCTTAACCACAAAAACATCAAATCACTGAACAAAACTCTCTGCACCCAACATATCTAAAATGAAACCCACATATACCTTTAAATCTCCTATCAAACTCATTTGTCTTCCAATGTCAAACGCCAAAACCAAAGAAACAATCGTAAACAAAGCTCTACACTATTTCAATGTTGAGGGTTGGAACTGCGCCGAATCCGTTTACATGGCTATTTTCCAAGAATACTACAAGATAGACGTTACTCCAAAAACTGTTACTGCTTACGGAGGCGGAATCGCGAGAACAGGCAGCATCTGCGGAGCCGTAAACGTCGCAATAATGGGCCTATCCCAAAAATATGGACGAGAAAATCCACGTCAACTCTTCGTCCACACACAACGTCGAATCTTTCAATTCCTAAACCAAATCGTCGACCAATACGGCTCTATACACTGCAGCCACCTAACCCAAACCCAACTCGACACCCTAGAAGGCATAAGAAAATACCGCGACCAAAACATAAAAGAAAATCTATGCACACCACTCATAAAAAAAGTAATAGAAACATTCCTAATACTAGTAGAAAACAACAAAACAACCTAAAAATCTGAAAAATACCATCTAAACATTTTTATCAGTCGCTTATTCTGAATTGCGCCAAAGGTGAAAGAATGAAAACCAAATATAGAGTTCATAGATTGAACATTAAAATGACAGAAGACCAGACTAAATTAGAGCAATTCTTAAACGGATTAGAAGGTGAAGTTGTGGCAATCATCCCCAACGTTACTCCTAAGTTTACCCCTGGAGGAATGGGCGCCGACGTGGACTTTCTTTTGATTGTCGAAAAGGTGAGCTAAGTTGAAAGAATGGGAATGCGTACAAGTCAGCCACCACAAGGACGTCGGCAAAACAATCGAGGAATGGCAAAAGAAAGGCTGGCGCCTCCACACCTATCAAGTAACAGGCCGCGACATCTGGATCAGCCATTACCTACTATTCGAAAAAGGCGAATAAGCAGCACAAGCCAAGCCCACACCTCACAAAACAAAACCCCAACCAAAACATATTAGGCTCCAAATAGACGGGCTATCCGCCATTGCACGCACACACGCACAGAAGGTATTAAATACCTCTTCCTTCAAACCATGACCCTATTTAGAAGGCAACAAAAAGAAGGAAAAAACTTTGAACAAGACACTCATGATTATAGGAGCCGTACTAATCATCATCGCACTAATACTCGGCGCAATCCAACACTTCATGATAGGCGGCATCAACTTCTACGGTGAAGAAGCCAACAAATGGTATTTCTACGGCATAGTCGGAGTCATCGGCTTAATCGGCATCATAGCAGTAGCATGGTCCTACATCAAAAAATAAACATCGCACACGTTTGATTAACACCCCATTTCTCTCTCCTTTTTGCTCACATCCATAAACCAAACGAACCCAAACACTAACACAAATTAAACTTCTGATACCACCTTTAAATCCAACAAACACAACCCTTTTAGCAAAGGAGGGAACACACACAACAACATAAACACAAGCAAAAAACCTAGAGGGGTCTACCCCTATTCGTTGAAACGAAAGCCAATAAAACATACAAACCTAAACTTGCAACTTCTCCTTAATCGCATCACGCTTCTCATCAGCCAAAGGACCAAACTTCTTAATCCTATCCACAAACATACCAAACAACTCAGCAGCCTTCTTATACACAGGCAAAGGCACATAACTATACCGCACACGCATACTCTCAACACCAAACTTGCCTAATTCCCTTCCCAACTCAATCATCCGCTTCTTCGTAAACTTCTCATCAATCTCCTGCGAACCCTCAATCACCAACACACCATCAGCCCCAAACACAAAAGCCCAAAGCAAATGCTTCAAACCCAAAATAGCCGTAGAAGGAACAGACACAACCCGAACACTCTCAGGATAATTCGTACGATCCAAACCCAAAAAATCCAACCCCGTATAACCCACATTCCTATCAACAAAAGCCACAACCCTCACCTCACCACCCACCTTATCAGCAAGCACTCCACGCAAAGTCGCAAAAATCTGCTTAGCAGTCGCGTTCTTAAAATCAATAGCCTCCACAGGACAAACAGGAATACAAGCGCCACAACCAACACACTGAAACGGACTAACAACGGCTTTACCCTCTACCATACTAATCGCGTTCACGGGACAAACAGGAACGCAAGCTTTACAGCCATTGCATAAATCAGCAATCACAAAAGCCTTCTCAGGGCTAGTCGTAACATACTCGCCCTTAAGGAAAAGCGAAGCCTTCGCCGCAGCACCTAAACCATCAGAAACCGTGTCTCGCACATCTTTAGGGCTAAGCGCACAACCACAAACAAAAACCCCAGTAACCAAAGTATCAACAGGATCAAGCTTTGGATGTTTCTCAGTGACAAAACCATCCTCGCCAATAGAAACCTTCATCTTATCCGCCAGCTCCTTCAAACCTGCAGATGGAACCATAGGTGTAGCCAAAGCCACCATATCATACTCGTCTTCTCTTGTTTCACCAGTTAACGTGTCTTCAGCCAAAACCACAAGCTTGCCATTACTATTGTTCTTGTAAACTTCAGCCACCTTTCCTTTAACGAAGACAACACCTGCTTCTTGGTCTCGCCAATACAAATCCTCATAACCCTTTCCAGTCGCCCTAATATCAATGTAATAGATAGTCACGTCAATACCAAGCATCTTCTTCAACACAAAAGCTTGTTTAAGCGAGTACATACAACAAATGCGGCTACAATAAGGAATGTAATTCTTATCCCTAGACCCAGCACATAACACGATTGCCATCTTCCGCACATCACTACCATCAGCCCGTTTAATATAGCCACCCGTAGGCCCAGTAGCAGAAGTAAGCCTCTCCAAATCCATCATGGTAATAACATCTTTATAATTGCCATAACCGTAAATCTCCAAATTCCGAGCATCATAAAGCCCATATCCAGTAGCCAAAATAATAGCACCAACATTCAACTCAACCATCTTGCCTGGGTCATCAATGTTTATGGCTTTGGCTGGACAAAGCTCCTCGCACTTGCGGCATTTTGTGCAAGCGTCAAAATCAATCGCGTAGGCAGATGGAACAGCCTGTGGAAATTCTATGTAAGCAGCTTTTCTCTGCGATAAACCCTCATTAAACTCGTCTGGAACAGTCTCTGGACAAACTTTGGCGCATACACCACAGCTTCTGCATTTCTCAACATCCACGCCTCTGGGTTTCATGAAAACTTTAACATTATAGTTGCCAGGTCGTCCATTAACCTCTTGCACTTCCGCATAAGTAAGCAAGTTAACGTTTGGAATTCTTCCAACCTCAGCCATCCTAGGCGTTAAAATGCACTGGGCACAGTCTAAAGTTGGAAAAACCTTTGTCAATTTTGCCATGTTGCCACCTATGCTTGGCTTTCTTTCCACAAGGTGGACTTTAAAGCCTAAATAGCCAAGCTCAAGTGCAGCGGTGATTCCCGCGATGCCACCACCCACTATGAGAATTTCTCTGGAGCCCTTTTCGCTTATGGTTTCTAAAGGCTCAAGTTCTAGGCTTCGTTCATATCCTCCTCTAATTAGGCTTATAGCTTTCTTTGTGGCTTCTGGAGATACTCCATGTGCTCCATGAACCCATGAGTTTTGTTCTCTGATGTTTACGAACTCGAGCATGTAGGGGTTCAAGCCGGCTCTTTCTAAAACGCTTTGGAATGTGACGAGGTGCATTCGTGGCGTGCAGCTGGCAACTACAACTCTGTCTAGGTTGTTTTTCTTTATGGCTTCGAGTATCATTTCTTGGGCTGGTTTGGAGCATAAATATTTGTGGTATTTAGCTACGGCAACGCCTTCCCAGTTCTTAACTGCGTCAACAACAGCTTTAATGTCTATAACGTCGCCTATGTTTCCGCCGCATTCACATACAAAAATGCCGATTTTGGGCGTTTTCTTCTCCATTAATGGCAATCTCCGTTTTCCATGATACGTTTTGATTCATACAAGGGAAAACACTTATTAAAAATCTTATCCTCATTCCAGTAAAAAGTGATGTTGTAAATGAATGCTCAGGAGCTTGTCCAGAAACATAAGCTTCTCGAATGCATCCAATGTGGAATGTGTACTGGATGCTGTCCTGTTGCAAGAAAAGCTAATTTAAACGTTAGAAGGTATATGCGTGAAGTTTCTGCTTTGGGCCAGTTAAGCATACACCCACAGAACGAGTTGTGGAGTTGCACAAACTGCTCTACTTGCGCTATACGCTGTCCAAAAGATATGTACCCATACGAATTCTTAATTGACATTCGAAGCATGGCCGTCGAGCAAGGACAAATCGCACCAACCATACGAGACGCGTTGGAAAGCATATTCAAAAACGGCAACCCGTGGGCAAGAATACGCAATAAGCGTTCTGAATGGAGTCAAAGCTTAAATCTTAAGCATATTGCGCAAGGTGCAGAAATCCTATACTATGTGGGTTGCACATCAGCCTATGACCCAAGAATTCAAAATGTAGCCAAGAGTCTTGTCGCGTGTTTTGAAAAGGCTGGATTAAACTTTGGCGTTTTAGGCGATGAGGAAAGCTGCTGCGGAAGCGAAGTCTATGGCATGGGTGAAAAAGGCTTGTTCGAGTTTCTGGTCGAAGAAAACATGAAAATCTTCAACAAATACAACATAAAACAAGTAGTTACAAACTGTCCGCATGGCTTTCACGCTTTTAAAAACCGATACAACCAAACAAGCTTCGAAGCGCAACACCATACGCAATTGCTTGCCAAACTTATCGAAAACAAAAAGCTAACCTTCACAAAAGAAGCAAATAAGAAAGTCATTTATCACGACCCATGCTTCCTAGGCAAACAAAACGGAATCTACGAAGAACCACGAAAAGTCATTGAAAGCATACCAGGCGTTGAGCTTTTAGAGTTTGACCGTTCAAAAGCAAGAAGCCTCTGCTGCGAAGGCGGAGGTGGAAGAATGTGGGTTGACATTCCAGGACCACGCCTAGCAGAAATCCGCGTTAATGATGCTGTGGCTGCTGGCGCAGAAATATTAGCGGTGGCATGTCCCTTCTGTCTCCTAACCATTGAAGATGCTGTAAAAACAACTGGGAATGAAGGCAAAATCCAAATAATGGACGTAGCAGAACTGCTTTCATTAGCCCTATAAAAGCTAGATTTTCATTTCAACGTTATCCGTGGAATGTTTTCGGTAACAATAAATAATCACTCGCCAAACCATTGTATTTAGAGGCTGTTTCAATGGAAAGTTGGGATTTAATAATTATTGGTGCGGGTGCTTCTGGTTTAGCGGCTGGAATTTACGGTGCGAGAAGCGGACTAAAAACACTAATTTTAGAGGAAAAGATGGCTGGGGGCACAACCGTAGACGCTCCTTTAGTTGAGAATTATCCGGGCTTTCAAAGCATAAGCGGAATCGAACTAGCCCAGAAAATGGCAGCCCAATGCAAAAGCACAGGCGTAACAATACACGAATTTGAAAAAGTCCTAAGCCTAGACCTTAGAGGCGAGAAAAAATTGATAAAAACCAACAAAAGAACATACGAGGCAAAAGCAGTCATCATCACTTCTGGCTCCTATTACCGTGAAATCAATGTTCCAGGAGAAAAGGATTTTCGTGGAAGAGGCGTAAGCTATTGCGGCATCTGCGACGGTCCCTTCTTTAAGGGTAAACGTGTACTTGTTGTTGGCGGTGGAAACTCAGCAGTAATAACAGCCCTATACATAGCGGAGCTCGCTTCAGAAGTCAAAGTTGCCCATCGCCGGGACGTATTTCGTGCTGAAGAAGCCCTCGTTAAAGCATTGAAGGAAAAAGCCAATGTGGAAATTTTGTGGAACACTGAGGTGAAGGAGATTAAAGGTGAAAAATTAGTTAACAAAGCCATAATATCCAACAAGAAAACTGGAGAAACAAAAGAACTGCTTGTTGACGGCGTTTTTGTCCAGATAGGCGAAGCCCCTAATAGTCAACTCGCCAAAGAAGCAGGTGTTGAGGTTGACGAAGACGGCTATATCGTGGTTGATATTCGGCAGCGAACAAACATTGCAGGAGTTCATGCCGCCGGAGACGTTACAAACCATCCAGTCAAGCAAATTGGAACGGCTGTGGGACAGGGCATAACCGCAGCATTGGAAGCCTACGGCTACATTCGAAGACCATATTATTACAAACAGTAGAAAACATTCCAAAACCATTATATTTTCGGAACCGCCTTCAAAAATACTTCTAAACAGTATTGGATATGAGCATGAAGTTTGACAAACAGTAAGCAACGTTGGAGAAATGTTAAAAATGAGTGAGACATGCGCTGCCGCAGTAAACATTAACCAAGATTATTGTGGCAAATGTTCAATCTGCTATTCCATATGCCCCTACGAGGCCATAAAACGAGATTCAGAAACAGGCGAGGTAGAAATAGATTTGCAGAGATGCCAAGTCTGCGGAATATGTTACAGTGCATGTCCAGTTTTAGCCATAGATATAGTCTACTATGATTATGGAAGCTTGCTGAAATATGTTAATCAGATGCGGAAAAAAGGTAAAGTCGACACACTGGTTCTCATGTGTAGGGGAAACTCGCCAGCAACATGCGAAATTGAAGAAATCCTGCAAAATCAAAGCTTAAAAATAAACAATTATATTCCCTTGCGTTTGCCATGTTCGGGGCGTATCCCAACCGAGTTTATCTTTCAAGCTTTGAAATCTGGTATAAAAAACGTTGTTTCCATCCAATGTGAAGACGAATTCTGTAGATTCAAGGAAGGCACAAAGATAAATGCCAGAAGAATAATGCTGGGCAGAGCATTACTTGAACAGTTAGGCTTCAGCAAAGACGCCTTAAAAGTTGTAAAGTATTCGCGGAAGGCAGTTTATGAAACAGAAAAATGTGTGGGATGCGACAAATGCGTCTTTATATGCCCATACGAAGCCATAGAGGCTGAGGAATTCGCAACTCCCAAGATAAATCATGACTTGTGCGTTGGCTGTGGAGCATGCGCCTTGGTTTGTCCGCATCTGGCAATCCAGATCAAGGGTTTTGAGTTTGAAAACATAAGTAGATTGATAACAGTTTATGGAGAATCCGCCAGAAAATTGAAGGCAGAAGGCAAATTTCCAGTAATTCTCGTTTTTTGTTGTCATTGGTCTGAGTTCTCAGCCTTAGACGACCCGGAAAGCCTACTGTTTAAGAAGAAAGCTGTAGCCATGGAAATTCCATGCTTTAAAGCGCTTGACCCAGTCCATGTGGTTGAGGCGTTGTATAGCGGTTTTGACGGCGTCATGGCTGTTGTGTGCTCAGAAGAGGACTGTAGACTCCAAGAAGGAAGAGAAACCGCTGAAAGAAACATGATTGTGCTGAAAGATACGCTGAAGAAAATGAATTTGCTTGAGCGCTTCGAACTCTTTACAGCCTCACCTCGATGTATTGGAGATTTTAACCAGAAACTGGACGATTTTTTCAAGAAAATGGTTTCCATGCCGCCCTTAAAACTGGCGATGGTGGAGGCTAAACAGCGTGTATAAGATCATAGCCAAGAAGGAGTTAGCTCCAAAAATCAAGTTATTCGGAGTTTACGCTCCGGAAGTTGCTGAAAAAGCCAAACCTGGCCAATTCATAATACTAATTATAGGAGAAAATGGCGAACGCATACCATTAACGATAGCTGGTTATGATGCAAAGAAGGGAACAGTAACATTTGTATTCAATGAAGTTGGCAAAACAACCAAACAGCTTGGGCTTCTAAAAGAAGGTGAATACATAGACACCATCACCGGACCTCTCGGAAACCCGTCAGAGATCAAAAACTTTGGAAGAGTTTTGTGCATTGCTGGCGGGGTAATGATAGCCCCAATGCTCCTTCAGATTCAAGCTTTGCGGGAAGCTGGAAACATAGTCACCTCTGTTATTGGAGCAAGGATAAATGAGCTGCTCTTCTTCGAAGAGGAAATGAAAGCCTTGAGCCACAAGTTTTATGTGGCCACGGATGATGGCTCAAAAGGATACAAAGGCTTAGGTTTTCTTAAGGAGATTCTTAAAAAGGAAAAGTTTGACCGCTGCATTGCCATGGGACCCGTTGTTATGATGAAAAATATTTGCGAAATCACGAAGCCTTTTGGAATTCCAACGATCGTGACTTTGACGCCTATAATGGTTGATGGAATGGGAATGTGCGGAGTGTGCAGAGTCACAGTTGGTGAAAAAATGAAGTTTAGCTGTGTGGATGGACCAGAGTTTGATGGTCACGCTGTTGATTTTGATGGGTTGATTAATAGGCAGAGGATGTTCCTTTCTGAAGAGCGTTTAAGCTCGCTTTTGTGGGAGAAGCTTGGAGGCTGTAGCTGTGGCGGAGAGTAAGCCTAAACCCAAGGTTAAGAAAGAAGTCGTGTCGATGCCGAAGCAGAAGCCGGAAGTTCGTAGAGGAAATTTTAACGAGGTTGCTTTGGGCTATACGGAAGAACAAACCTTAGAAGAAGCAAGTCGCTGTTTGCAGTGTCCAAAACCCCAATGTATACAAGGCTGCCCGGTGGAAATTGACATTCCCGCTTTCATCAACTTAATTAGAGAGAAAAAGTTTGGCGAGGCTGTGAAGAAGGTTAAGGAGAAAAATAGTCTGCCGGCGATTTGTGGTCGTGTGTGTCCGCAGGAGGAGCAGTGTCAACAACTGTGTGTTCTTGGAAAAGTGGGCGACCCTGTAAGCATTGGCAGATTAGAAAGGTTTATAGCTGACCGGGAAAGAGAAAGGGGCGTTACAATACCTGAAAAGGCCCCACCAACAGGTAAGAAAGTCGCTATCATTGGCGCTGGTCCGGCTGGTCTTACAGCTGCTGCTGACTTGGCTAAGCTTGGGCATGAAGTTGCGATTTTTGAGGCTTTGCATCTTCCAGGCGGCGTTTTGGTTTATGGTATTCCAGAGTTTCGTTTGCCAAAGAACATAGTTCAGGCAGAGGTTGACTATATAAAGAAGGTGGGCGTTGAGCTTCGTCTTGGATATCTGGTTGGTAGAATATATACGATTCCCGAGTTGCTCGAGAAGGAGGGGTTTGGCGCTGTTTTCATTGGTACTGGTGCTGGTTTGCCTCAGTTTTTAGGCGTGCCTGGGGAAAATCTCGGCGGGATTTATTCTGCAAACGAGTTTTTGATTAGGGTTAATTTGATGAAGTCTTATGCTTTTCCCGCTTATGACACGCCCATCAGGATTGGCAGGCACGTTGTGGTTATTGGGGGTGGCAACGTTGCCATGGATTCCGCCCGTTCTGCTCTGCGTTTGGGGGCTGAAGAAGTGTGCATTGTTTATCGTCGTTCGAGGGAAGAGTTGCCCGCTCGGAAGGAAGAGATTGAGAACGCTGAGGAGGAGGGGATTATTTGTAAGTTTTTGGCTGCGCCTACGAGGTTTATTGGCGACGAGAAGGGTTGGGTTAAGCAGATGGAGTGTATTTGTATGGAGTTGGGGGCGCCTGACGAGTCTGGTAGGCGTAGGCCTGTTCCTGTTAAGGGTTCGGAGTTTGTTATGGATGTTGACACGGTTGTTGTTGCGATTGGGCGTACGCCTAATCCGATTATTCAGCGCACAACGGAAGGTCTAGAGGTTACGAAGTGGGGCACTATAGTTGTGGATGATAATGGTAAGACTAGTATAGAAGGTGTTTATGCTGGTGGGGATATTGTGACTGGTGAAGCAACTGTGATAAGTGCTATGGGAGCTGGCAAGAAAGCAGCTAGAGCCATACACGAATACCTAATGAGAAAATAAATTCGCTTTAGATTCGTTATTGGCTTTCCGCGCAATCAATACGGTAAACCCTCCTCTAAGTTTTTAACATTCACCATACTTGGAGGATGGTACAGTTAAAGGGATCCTCACTCTTGAAAAAGAGAAGCGAGGGCTTCACCAGACATAACAGATAACCATCGAAGAACAAAAGCAGACAGAAGACATTCAAGATAATTAATCAAAAGATTCACAAAAATCAAACATTTCAATAGGCTATGACTTGATTTCTTCCGGCAAGCCATACACAAGCTGGTTGTCCCGCTCGCCGAGGATTAATATTTTTCCAAATTGGTTCATGGCGATTAAGTGCTTTAGAAGCTTCGACTTTTCCATACTAGTGGCTTTTGAAAGTTCCTCCACGGTCGATGGGCCTAGATTTTTCATCTCTCGGAGTATGAGATTTCTCTCTCTCGTGCGTTCCTGTATCTCCTTTGCCTTTTCTGGATCTACCCTGGATTTTTCAGACAGTGCCTTCACTTCCGTCGGAAAAAACTTCATACTAAAGCCGTATATAAGAATAATTGCCAGCTAAATCAATATTCAATATTCAACAATGCATAGTGGAACACACACAAATATATTCCTTAACCTTTGAATAATAGTGGGAGAAGTTCTTGAAGAGGGATTTGTCAGGCGTCAAATTCGAAGAACTGAAAGGCAAAAGCTTCGAATTAATTCTCATAGTTGAAATGTTATGTGAAGTTTGCGAGAAACCACTGAGAACAAGAGAAAAGTTTCTCAGAAAGACCCAAATTTTGAGCAAGGAAGACTACGAGAACCTTTTAAACAGAGCGACGGTTCATGACCGTGTTGAAGTTGACGTTGAAAACAGCAAAATTTACTTTTACGATCACGACTTTCCAGGCGATGTCCATCCAGAGTGTATAGAGAAACTGTAGGTCTAATGGGAACTAAACGAGTTTGTAGAGATACTGTCTATTTTTCTCTCCTGCTTCGTTTATTACGCCGTTTCTTCTGAGGGCTAATATGTGTTGCATTATCCTGCTCGGCTGAAGGCCGGTTAACTGTGAAAGTTCTTCCACCGTGAGTGGCCCTTTTTCTTTTATGGCTCCAGTTATCATGTGTCTCTCAATCTCATCCTGCATTATCGAGTCCACAACTTGCCGATACTTTTCCTCTTCGATGTTTACTTTTATTTGCGATCTTCCCATAACCCATCGAAGCCTCTGTGATTTGAAAGCATCTATTGTCGCATTGGTTTTTCTAATCAGACTTTCTCTTTCACTCATGTTCCTCACCTATCTTGGATTATGCGTAAGTCTGAAGGGACTTGGTCCCAAATTTTTTATTTGTTCCGTCATCTCTCTAACTAGGGCTGCCCATTTTCCCCCTTCACTGGCTGAAACCCATTCAAGCCTCACGCGTTCTGGTTCGATTCCTATGCTCTTCACAGCCTTCTTTATGTAATCAAATCTTTTCTCCATAATGTAGTTTCCTTTCTGATAATGGCAGTCGCCGGGGTGGCAACCCGCAATTAAGACACCGTCAGCTCCCATTCTTAACGCTTCCAGCACTAATGTTGGATCCATTCTTCCCGTGCACATTATCCGGATTATTCTTATGTTTGGCGGGTATTCAAAGCGGCTTGTCCCAGCTAGGTCTGCGCCTGCGTAGGAACACCAGTTACAGCAGAAAGCTGCAATCATCGGTTCAAATTCTTCTGCTGCCCTCTTTTCCCCTTCAGAAATATCTTTAACCATCTAGACTCCAACCTCCTTTAGGCTTTCGGGTATCAAAAGTGCCTTTACCTGTGCGAGAATCTGATGGTCTCCGAAGTGGCGCATGGTTATTGCTCGTCTCGGGCATTCTGCGCTGCATGAGCCGCATCCTCTGCACAGTATTTCCCGTATTTTTGATTTCCCATCTTCAATTTTTGGTGCTCCGTAAGGGCATATTTCTTCGCACAGTCCACATCCGATGCATTGGTCTTCGTCTACAACGGCGGTTATAGCGTCTGTTCTAACTTTTCTGTTACCCATAAGGATTGACGCTCTCGCGGCTGCAGCTTCACCTGAAATTATGCTTTCAGAAACGTCTTTTGGTCCTGAAACCGTGCCAGCGATGAAGACTCCATCGACGTTTGTATCTACCGGTCTGAGTTTTAAGTGGGCTTCCATTAGAAAACCGTCTGTGCTTATGGGAATCTTCAGCATTCTTGCTAACATTATTTCGTCTTTGTTTGGAATCAGGGGAGTTGAAAGAACAACCCAATCAGCTAGGAAGTTAACTTCAAGTCCAGACAGAGCGTCATAAGCCATGACTTGGAGTTTGTCTTCTGGTGTTTGGGTTATTTCTGGCAAAACCTCTTCAATGTGCCTTACAAATCTTACTTCATTGTCTCTTGCCCTTCTGTAAAAGTCTTCATATTCCTTGTAAACACGGAGGTCTCCGAAGAGTATTACAACATCCGTTTTCGGAGAGGCTTCTTTCACAAGAATGGCATTTTTTATGGCGTTCATGCAGCATATCCTTGAACAGTAGGGCCACCCTTCCTCCTTGCGCGCTTTGAGTATTTTTCTTAGAAGTTCAGCTGTGTCTGACTTCGGGAAAGCCTCAAGTTCGGATGGTCTGATTTCGCCCTTCCTTGAGCCTACGCACTGTATCATTACGATTCTTTCAGGCGTTCCAATTTCGCCTTTCTTCACCATTTCATCCAATTCTCGTTGCGTTATTACATGATCGTATACGCCATATTGGTAAAGTCCTTTTGGCGGCGTGTAATTTGATGCGCCGGAAGCCACAATTATCGTGCCTACATTTATTTCCCTTTCACCTTCCGAGCCTGTCAAGATACTGTTGAAGTTTCCAACGTATCCTGAAATATCTTTTAGGGTTGTTGATGTCATAAATTCGATGTTTTTGTGAGACTTTACAGCCTTTACTAGAGGTTCTACAACCTCCGAAGAATCCGCCAATGTTGGATATAACTTGTAGAGTTTTTCGGTTATTCCGCCTGGTTCTTTCTCCTTCTCGATTAGATACACTTTGAAGCCTTGATTTGCCATGGAAAGTGCTGCTGTCATCCCAGCTACACCAGCTCCAATTACAAGTGAAGCCTCTTTAACCTCAACTTCTGGTTCAGTTTGAGGTTCGAGTAAGGCCGCTTTTGCGACGGACATCCTAATGATGTCCTTGGCTTTTTCCGTTGCCTTTTCTGGTTCGTGCATGTGTACCCAGCTGCAGTGTTCGCGTATGTTTGCCATTTCAAATAGGTAGGGATTCAAGCCGGCTTCTTTGCATGTAGCTCTGAATAGGGGTTCATGGGTTCGTGGAGTGCAAGAAGCCACAACAACGCGGTTTAGGTTGTATTCTTCCATTGCTTTTTTTATTGCTGCTAATCCCGCCTCTGAGCAAGTATAGAGATTATGTTCAGCGTAAGTGACATGTGGTAGTTTTTTGGCATATTCTGTTACCTCTGGGACGTTGACCACGCCTCCTATGTTAACTCCACAATGACAAATGAAAACGCCTACGCGTGGCTCTTCACTCATTTATGATTCCTCCTTGCCTCCTAAAACTTTAGCGACTTGTGCGGCTGTAGCGCTTCCTTGGGTTATGGAGTCTGGGATGTCTCCAGTTTTTGGGCCTAGACAATAACCGCAAGCGAAAATTCCAGGAACAGTTGTCTCAAGCGGATTTTTTACTGCCTCGGCCGATTTGAAAAATCCATAGTTATCTAGTTCTATCCCCAATGTCTTAGCCAATTCTTCCATCCCTTTTCTGGGAATTAAGGCTGGACATAACACCACAAGGTCGAATGGGATATGCTGAGCAGTTCGAGTTATGGGGTCTTCAAACCAAATTATAAGATTGTTAGTGGCTGGGTCTTCTGAAATTTCTCCTGGATTGCTCCGGGTAAATAATATTCCAAACTCTGATCTTGCTCTGTTTACAAACTCTTGGAAACCCCTACCGAAAGCCCGCATGTCTATGTAGAAAATTCTGACACTGGTGTCTGATTCATGCTCCTTTATCAAAACTGCATCTTTAACCGCATATTTACAGCAAATGCTTGAGCAATAGGGATGGTTAATCCATTCCCTTCTGTCACGTGAACCTATGCACTGTATGAAGGCTACACTTGTTGGTATTTTTCCATCCGAAGGTCTTATCAGGTGTCCTCCGGTCGGACCTGATGCGCATAGAAGTCGCTCTAACTCCATAGCTGTTATGACGTTTTTGAAGCGTTTATATCCATATTGTGGGATCGCTGAGGGATCGAACATGTCGAAGCCTGTGGCAACAACTATGGCTCCGACATCTAGCTCTATTTCTTCTGGTTGTTGTTCTCTATTTATGGCGTTGGCTTGGCAGACTTTTTCGCAAAGGGCACACTCAATACAGTTTTCTTTGTCTATGACCATTACCCTTGGAACGGTTTGTGGGAAAGGCATGTAGATTGCTTTTCTCATTCCTATGTTTTCATCAAACTCGTTCGGCGCTTCTGCTGGACAGTTGTCAGCACAGATTCCGCAGCCAGTGCATTTTGTCTCATCAACATATCTTGGCTTTTTAACAACCTTGACTTTAAAGTTGCCTACGGATCCCTTTACTTCTCTCACTTCCGAATAGGTCAATAACTTAACATTTGGATTATGGGCACATTCTATCATTTTTGGCGCTAAAATGCATATGGAGCAGTCCATTGTTGGGAAGGTCTTGTCCAACTGCGCCATTCTTCCGCCGATGCTCGGGCTTTTCTCCACCAGATAAACTTTAAACCCTCTATTGGCTAGATCTAAGGATGCTTGTATACCTGCGATTCCACCACCAACAACCACAACTCCTTTCTGCATTTCATTTCGCCTCCATTATGTTCAGGATTTTCGTTATTGGGATTTTGTGGGATCTAATTTCCCAGTTTTCGAGTTTCATGCCCATGGCTATTCTAAGTAACTCTGCAAAATGAAGTACCGGCACGTTATATTTTTCTTTCAAACGTCTTCTGAACTCTAATTGACCGGTGTCAAGTTCGATGTAACAAAATGGACAAACAGTAACAATGCAATCGACGCCGGAGCTTTTTATGCTATCCAATTTTTGTTTAGCAACTTGCGAGGCGACCTCATCGTTTATGCCCCGTAAAGGACCTCCACAACAAGCTTCTTTCCGCTCGTAGGAAATCGACTTGGCACCTGTTGCCTCTACAAGCTCATCTAAAGCGGTGATACCCATCCGCTCGCCAAAATGTATCCTTTTAGGCTTTGTTAGATGGCAACCAGGCTGCACTGCAACTTTGAGTCCGTCAAAAGGTTCTTTAACAGAGTTCTTCACTTTTTCTAATCCTACATCCTCGTATAAAACATCAATGAAGGTCTTTACGTTTGTTTTTCCTTTGAACTCTAATCCGACGTCAGCAAGAATCTCGTTCACCTTGTTTCTGAGTTCCTTGTCATCTTTTAACATCATATTCGTCATTAGCAGCGATTCGTAGCAGTCGTTGCAGAGAGTTAAAATGTCAAGCCCCATGTTTTCGGCGAGGGAGAGGTTTCTAGCAGCTAGAGCAAGCCAGCTTGCGTAATCCACTGATTGTAT
>Ga0315306_10000595_pt1 | contig 17578 bp, 14 predicted proteins | sample TDP1_MG_FD_203803 | JGI IMG/M metagenome (GOLD analysis project Ga0315306, IMG submission 203803) | Freshwater sediment microbial communities from Lake Towuti, South Sulawesi, Indonesia - TDP1 | ecosystem: Environmental > Aquatic > Freshwater > Lake > Sediment | place: Indonesia: South Sulawesi... | reverse complement strand
CGAGCGTTGACTCGCTTCCTACATCAGCTGGCTTTGAGGACTTTGTCAGCATGAGTGCCTCAGCCGCAAACAAGGCCAGAGAGATTCTTAGAAATGTGGAGCGAATAGTCGCAATCGAGTTTCTCTGTGCAAGTCAGGCCTTCGATATAAGGGGTGCAGATAAGCTAGGCAAAGGAACTCGGATTGCCTACGAGAGGATTAGAAGCCGGGTTCCAACCTTGACGAGAGATCGGGAAATGTCGCAGGACATCGCGAAAGTTGTTTCAATGATCAGAAGCGGGGAGATTCTCAGAGCCGTTGAGGCAGGTGTTGGGAAGCTTTAGGTAGAGAGAGTGGACGCCCTGCAATGTGTACCGTTTACCGGTTGACTGCCAGTTCTACCTTGCGTTCAGACTTGTGTTCGTTACCTCGAACATTCTTTCCAGAGGAAGCCTCGCCTTTCGAGCAATGTCCCGTGGAACTTCAGCTCTATAACGGTCTTCTTTGAGAGCCAGATAGATTCTCTGAAGAGTGTTCAACTTCATGTTTACACACCAAGCTCCCTCATAGGCAGGTGTAAAGACCTTCGCTGGGTTCTCCCGCTCAAGTCTATGCAGAATTCCCAATTCTGTCGCAACTATGAACCTGTCCGCGTTTGAATTTCCCACATGTGCACACATCTGCGAGGTTGATCCTACGAAATCTGCAACGCTCTGCACTTCAGGAGTGCACTCGGGGTGCGCTACCACCTTAGCTTGCGGGTCCTCATCCTTCAATAACATGATGTCCTCCTTTAGAAAAAGGACGTGAGTTTGACAGAACCCTCTCTCCGGGATCGGGATGATTTTCTTTCCAGTTCTATTCTGCACATACCAAGCGAGATTGGCGTCTGGTCCAAAGATCACCGTATCGGAGTCAAGTGATTCAACCACGCTCACAGCGTTGGCTGAGGTGCAGCACACGTCGCATTTTGCCTTTGCCTCCGCAAGAGTGTTAACATACAAGACGATTGCTGCTCCTGGGTACCTTCGCTTCCACAGATCTATCTGAGATGCTGGTAGCATAGCGGCCATTGGGCATCTAGCGCCGAGGCTTGGCATTAGCACAGTCTTCTCTGGGTTAAGTATCACAGCAGTCTCGGCCATGAAGTCAACAGAGCAGTGCACGATGACTTCTGCCTTAGGCTCTTCCACGGCTCTCTTGGCAAGGCCGACACTGTCGTCGACGTAGTCCGCTATGTCTTGAACTTCTGGTCGCTGATAGTTGTGGGCTAGAATGAGTGCATTTCTCTCCTTCTTGAGTTTCAAGATTCTATCCGCTAGGTTTTGATCGACTTTTGCCGCATAGGCTGTGTGCGTCGTCCCTGACATTGGGTATTCTCGGCCACAGTCTGATAGGTTCAGGTTATGCGTTTCGGTTGTCAATACGTTGATCAACGATCAGTCTGAAAATCCGACCAGTTTCGGCTAGACGATCTGCCATACTACGAATGTGGCTGCGGCGAGGTTCAGAGGTCTCTTTCAGACGCCGAGTCCAGATTCCAAACTTGCTCTCTCTAAGAGCAGCCGGAGGTTTGCTGGTGTATGGGATTTGCTGTAGAGAAGCGGTCAGCCCATATGTCTTCTGCATCTAGGGCAGTACCAGCCTCGAATGCTGGGCACGTAGAGCAGAACAGATCTGCATCGTGGGCAGAGCGCAACCCTTCTCGGAGGCTTTTGCACAGCCTTGCTTGAAAGCCCGGCTGCCAGCACAACCGCGGAGACGATCACACTCACAACCATTGCCACGACGAGCCACATTCCAAATGGAGGTGATGGCGGTTGTTCAACACTGAAGCGTGCCAAAGGCGAACTTGTCGATGCATGCGTGTCATCTCCGTCCCATGACGCCGTCACGTTCCAAGATCCGACTTCCTGAGGTGCGAACGCCGTGTCGTTGTACAGTCCTCCGCCATCCGTCAACATGTATCTCACCATTGGGGCGCCGGTCGGTTTTCGATAAGTGAGTGTCACATTCACATTTCCGAGTGCCGGAACGATGTAGCCGTAAGTTGCAAGATACTGCCCCGAACTAACCTTGGCTCGCGTAACGAAGCATGACACTTGTATCCGGATTTTTGTCGCAAGTAAGCTGACAGGGAGAGAGTATGACTCTGGAAACGAGTTGCTTGGATACACGTAAGCTCTGAAATTGAACGGGCCTATCGTAGGAGGGAGCCATGGATATGCATAAACGCCCGAAGCCTCTGTGACTGCCGTTGTGAGATTGCTCCAATCAAGATCACCGGCTCTTCTCATTTGGATCGTTACCAGTGCTGAGCGAGGTGGACCTATTAGCACTCTAACGGTGATACTGGATCCGATTTCCACTTGGAATGAGCTAAGGGTGCAAATGATGGTTGGGGTGACTGGCGGGGCACTGTTTGAAGCTCCTCTAGTTGTGGTTTGCAGCCTCCAGTCGTCAATGGAGTCAGTATCGATACCGTTGGGGAATCTTGCCCATGCCATGTCGCCCTTCAAAGGTTTACTTAGAAATGATGTTCTGTCAATCTCCGTTCCAATGTTGTCGAATAGGATGACGGAGTCTCCAGCTGGATCGATTATTGGAGCTGGCAGATTGACCACGAAGTATCCCATTGGCGCTATTGAGGCTCCAGCGGGGAGAGTGAAGGCTTCAGCTGGGGCCGCAGGCTCACTCTGCCTATTAGGCCTGAGTTCCCGTTCCTCTTTCTCCTGTTGGGATTGCGTCGTGATCTCCCATGATGAAACGTCATAGGCATTGTTCGTTGGGTTGAGCAACTCTACCCATTGGGGCCCCGATAGTGGATTGGGGTCGAACTCGTTTATCACGACGTTTGCTCCCGCAACAGCTTGGGATGAGATGACTCCACGTTTCGGGAACGCCAAGGTGGCCAGAATCAGCAATAGCACTAGCAAGACTGGCAGTTTTCTCATCCACGGCACCACATTGTAGTTGACGGCTGAACACTTATAATGGCTATGATACGCAACTTCTCATTCAGCTTCTTGAGAAAAGGACGTTCTTGATGTTAGCGTGGTAAGGAGGGAGCTTCGATGCGTCGTTACTCGGCGAGTTCGACTATTTCAAGGGCTCGCACGGCATCACTTATGCCTGGGGATGGCTCTCTATGAGCTTCCAGACAGTCGGCGAAGTATCTCAACTCTTCTTCTAGCGGAGGCTTCCATGTGACAGGGATCTCAGTCCCGCTATCGAACAACCTCCATCTGTCTCCTTCGAAGTAGGCGAACAAAGTCTTGTCATCAAATGTCGCGACCCAGCGACGTATCTTTGGACCCAGACAATCTGATATTACGAGAGCTTCTGTCCCTTCGAATGAGAGCTCAAGCTCACCAAAGTGGAAGCTTTGACTGGAACGAACTGACACTGATTTGGGTTCGCCCAGCATCCAACGTAGAAGATCAATATCGTGAATGGCAAGGTCCTTTAGGACTCCGGTCTGTCTTGCAACTAAGGTTGGGGCCCCTGAACGTTGACAGAACACTGTCCGCGGTTTTTTCACCTCTTTGAAGATGGAGTTGAGTTTCCTGAATACAGGGTTGAATCGTTCAATGAAGCCAACCATCGACATGCACTTGGGATTGTCTCGGGCTATCTTTGCTAAGCGTTTCGCCTCGCTGATGTTTGTGGCGACGGGCTTCTCAAGGAAGACATGTCTTCCCGCTTCAATTGCCTGAGTTCCCACCTCTGCCAAGCTTTGAGCAGACACAACGACATCGAGAGCCTGAGTTCTCTGTAGAAGTTCCTTCAGGCTGCTGAAGAAGGATTCGCCCCGAAATGCGGGGTCATAGATTCCTACGATCTCAGCACCTGGAATCTTCCTCCAAGACTCCAAGTGTCTTTTTCCCCAGCTGCCGTACCCGGCAATACCGACCTTGATGGTCACTCCCTTGCCTCCTATCCTCCGTGAGAGACAGGAACCAATGTGACCACATCATTACCTCTGATCAGCGTTTCTGATCCTTGGAGGACGCTGATGTGCTTGTCGTTGACAAGAGCGACCACGTTTGGTCCGACAGTCTTAGATCTAGGATCAACTAAAGCTCTCTCAAAGTCCGTTCTGGAGACTTTGCGGCATAGTTCCAAGATCGCTTCGGACACGGTCAATGCTCCTTTTCTTGGCGCGAGATAGATTTCTGGCTTTCCCGCAAGACTCTTCAATCCGCCGATCAATCTCACTTTGATAGTCAATTTGCCAATATCCTTACTTGAATACGAAGACTTGCTCCTCATATCTTCTGTTCTCGATCAGAGATCCCGGGTCAAGCCTTTCCAGACGCCTCTTCTTGAGAGCCTCCATTAGCTGTCTGTTTGCTTGTAGAAGCCCCATGCGTTGGCTCCGCAGAACCTCGATTGGAACATCAATCCCGAGTGGTCTCGCAGGAATTATGTGCCTAGTTGCCTTGTGAGGAAATGGATCACCTTTCAATCCGACTCTTCTGACATCTTGCTTTGTTACTCGCGGAGGACCGAGGATGAGTTGAGCTGTTCCTTCCCCTAACTCCTTCAATGCGTCACTCTCGGTTTCATAGTTCACGTAATATCCAAGGCTCTGTGCCATACGTTCAATGCTTGCGACAAGTTGAAAGTTCTGCCTCACATCGCCACTCGTGTTCTCGATCACAGTGCACTTCCGGTTTGTTGCGATGAAGGCGGCTGCAGCCCCAGTCTCCAGGTTCTTCTTCGCTTCCTGAGTATTTGACTCTCTGGTCTTGATGTTCCAACGCATCAGCTCTTCGGTAAGGCTTAGCGGGTCTTTTCTGTTGAATGCGCGATACCAAGTTTCGACCCTTATCGAGGGATTGTCGTAGTCCACGAAGCAGACTGGAATCCTGATGCATTCAATCGCTCTTAGGGCAGCGGCTCGGTGCATTCCGTCGAGAACTACGATTGTCTTTTCGTCGACCATTACAGGATGCCTCAGGACGCTGTCTCTTAGAAGGTCTGCAGCAAGTGCTTGAACGACCTCAGGAATTGTTTCCTCATGCATGCGTATGCTTCCAATGTTGACTATGGCTATCTTGAGATCTATTCTATCCGTTTTGATGGTGAAGGTCTCCATCTCCCAGTCTTCCAGCGACAGTTTGCTAGTCTATCTCAAATTCTATGCTCTTCTCGGATGTGACGTTCTGTATGATGGTTGAAGCGCCTTGGACGGCCTCCCTTGTGATCTTGAGAATCAATTCCCTACTCCAGGTTGTCTGGGACTCTGAGAGAATGTTCGCGACTGAAGCGAGAGTTGAGAGGAGGCTTACCTTGGGATCTTGGCCGGTCGCTCGGCTCTGGATCGCGTCAGCGACCAGTATTTCGAGATATTCCGGAGCTCCGAAGGCATGTTCAAGGGCCAGCTGTGCTTTTCTGGTAGCTGTCGCCATGAACGATCTGCTTTGGTCTTCTCTTTGACTTTCTTTGCCTTTGTGATAGTCAGCGACCGCTTCTCTCAGGTATCGAATTGCCCAAGCTCTGTTGTAGTCGTTGATCACATCCATCCAGATCAGCTTGCCTAGATCCGTGCTACGCCGCGCGCTTGCAGAAAAACATTTGGAAGAGTCTTACAATGCTGAGTTATCGATGAGATGAAGGGTTCTCCGAGTAAGAATGACGCTATTCTCTTTCGCTCTCTTCCGGAGGGACCGGAGCATCCGCGAAGGTGCCCGACTTCTTTTGAGTCTCGACTATCTTGAGCCTTGTGACATAGCCGGCTATCCTGTTTCTGACTCGCTTTGTTTTGGCGTTGACGAGTTCGTCGACAGCTTTCTTGTTTTCTTCGTAGTCAGTAGAGAATCGGTGAGGATTGCTTTCGAGTATCTCCCTCGCTGTCTTCTTGATCATCTCTGTTCTGACTCTTCCCAATTCCGCTCCACCAAAGTCAGGGATTTTTCCTGAGTCCCTTTGCGTGGAATAAGTATTTGTTTTTTCGCTGGTTGTAAGGCAACTTTCTTGGAATGACCCATTTTTGAGTGCAAGGGGTGTTGATTGTAAGGCAGCGGGCACAATTCTTGCTGCTTGGTACTTTTCAGGTCTGTTCTGTGGATGGAAGACAGATTTATATGCCATTTGGGGAGAAAACCTTCAAGAGTGGTTGCGATTATGGCCGCTGGAGAACTGTCGATTGCTGCGGTGCATAGACTGATCGAGAAGGCAGGAGCTGAGAGGGTTGGTGACGACGCGGCTGAGGAGTTGCGAAGGATCCTGGAGGAACTCGCTGAACGTGTCGGAAAGAAAGCCAAAGACCTTGCGTCACACGCAGGAAGAAAAACAGTCAAGGCAGAAGACGTTCGGTTGGCTGTTAAAGAGATAATCCGTGAATGATTGCCTTGCTTCAGTAGCGTTTGACGGAATGTCTGAAAAGAAAGAATCTCCGAGAACGCTTCCCTCTTTTCGAAAGACTTGTTCAGGTCTTAGAATGGCGCTGTGAAACGAATAGCGAGTCGAAGTGGATTACAGTGCAGAGAAAAACAGTTTAACTTCTATGCTTCTTATGTAGTGGATTGTGCTCCGGTCGTCTAGCCCGGTCAAGGATCGTGGCCTCTCGGGCTGAAGGAGATAGCCATGGACGCGGGTTCAAAATGGTTGGACGCCATGAAAGTCCCGCCCGGAGCACTATGACGAAACTGTCAGTGTCGGGGGAGCGAAGAGCTTCTATGGAGTCGCTTGACTCATCTTTTCAGCTATCTAGGTGATTCGGATCACTGCCTAATGCTTTTGGTCAACTCTGTGACGATTCGCGCCATGTTGTGTCGCAGGAATTTAAGGAGCTCTCCAGAGTTTGTTCTACGAAGCCGTGAAAGATATCCTCAACTTTATTGAATGCTGGGTTCGACTCGATGGGTGTGTGTGGTAGACCGTCGATCAACTACTGAAATCGTATTCGGGCAGATGTTTCGTTCTTGTGTTTGCCCGTTGATTTCAAGCTGGCCTTGAGCTTGACTTCGCCCTGCCCCCAAAGTTCTGCACGTTGCTCACTGATCATCATTTCCTTGGCAATCAATCGAATGAAGGTTCGCTGTTGACTTCGAACCCATTGGTCAATGGTTTTTCTCGGCCGAGGATTGTTGCCTGATCGCTCATCATGCTTAGGAGGCTCGGTATATCGGGGGCCAACATATGCCTTAAAATATCGTCTGACCGTTAACCGGGTTTCATGCGCTATTTGCAATGCGCAAAAAAATAGGGAGAAATGAAAATGGATAAGAGAATCAGCGCTGCATTTGTGACGATGTTATTCATACTGGGAATTGTTGCTATGCCTGTAAGCGCCCACTTCACGATGGGCACCCATATTCCAATTTACCCGTTCCGAACTAAGCATTTTGATCCACATGTCGATGGGTTGGTTGGCTACGTGTTTCCGGGCAGCGGCCTGTTCACGGCGGGTGCGCCGGGATGGTATTGGGGTCCGGGCTCGGGCCAATATCCTGGTTATCAGTCTCCTTGGCCCTACTGGACGGGCAGCATAAACAATCCGTGGCCAGCTCAGGGTCCTATGCAATGGTATCAGCTTGACGCAAACAACTACGCGCCTTTCGGCGCCATATTGACCTCAACGATCACGGCTGGTACGAAATTCAAGAGTATGTGGGAGGCGAACCTCTGGGCGTCAGATAACCCGACGATTGAGGGCTTAGCGATCGAGCACGCAGTGAAAGGTGACATGATCCTAGCCTTCAACGTAACGAAAGGCCAGAAAGACACTTGGAGAGCGAAAGGCTTCTGGGCCACGAACTTCACCATGGCAGAAATCCTGATCCCGCCTGAGTTCAGCGTAGGCCTTGATAGACGCAAGGTTGTCTCGTCGATCACCAACAACTATGATCTGATTGGCATCAGCACCAGAAACCGCGAGGACACTGCGTACGGGCCATACTGGAGGAGGCTAAGGGTCTATACGGATACAGGAATCTTCAGTGCAAACGCCGACCAGTGGGTCGAAGACAAGGCTGATGATGCTCCAGACAGCTGGCTTGCTCCAAAAGGGCCGTTCCAGTTCTCACCATGGAAGACTTTTGGTAACATAACCTTCAGCCTAATGCAAGACAACTTCGGCAACTACCCAGACGAATGGTACTACATACGCGTCAACGATATGACTGCGCCAACGATCGCAGGCGCCTACTGCTTCAAGTTCAGACGCCTCTACACCCCTGATGACCTAAACAAAGACGGATCGTACGGTGAGAGCGTGTACTTCCCCCCGGCGAACTATCCAGTCATCTTGGTCAAAGGCGAGGTTGACCCAGCTATCATAACTGGAACGATCCGCTATGGTGGCTGGAGCCAAACGCTATACGGCCTGCCAGTTGCTTTGCCGGGCAGAGTTAGAGCTGTCGGCATAGCGGATGACCCGTACACAGGCAAGTCGACTGGTCGACCGGTTGAGGCCAGGGGATACTTCGACGCAGATTGGAAGGGTCACTATGAGGTTGAAGGAGTCGCGCCGGGCGTATACGACATATATGCTTCAGCGGCAGGCTACCCGGAGATCAAGATCGCCAGCGGCGTCAAGATCCTGAAGGGCCAATCATACCACATCGACGGCTACTTGGTCCCAGGCGTACAGATCAAGGGCACAGTCTTCTCGAAGTGTGGAACAGGCGAGGTACCGTTCTTCCAGACGGGCGAGCTTGCCCTTATTACGGTCGCGGGAAAAATCGTGCCGAATCCGAAGGCGCTTTATGTCGGGAAATATCCCATCGGCTTCGAGGAGCGGAACATAAAGATCGAGATCTACAGGTCGCTTGCGGACGCACAGAGCATGCTCCCAGGTGGCACAACAAGCAAAGCCGCCGCATGGTCCCCAGTCGGCACAGGCAACGTGAGATGGGGATATCCACAGACAACACCGAAATATCCTGACGACAGCTACGGGTTCAAGTGGGGTGGCTTCCCAGGCAACGGCAATGATGACAACGGTGTCGGACCGTTGCAGGACTGGTATGTTACAAAAGGTGCGAGCTTCTTCACATTCCAGTTCGGTCTCGAGGGATACTACGGAGCGCCAGCTGACTTGGACAACCACGTTCCAAGCCAACGCGCGCCAACATGGGTCAGCGGCCTTGGCGCTGGAACCTACTGGGTTAGAGCTTGGCTATACGGCTACGTTCAGACTGAGGCTGACGGTGTAACCTTCATGCCCGTAACCTTTACCGTCCCCTCAGTCGAATGGCCTGGCAACGTGTGGATACCTTTCGACCTTAGGCTTTCAAGCTGCGTCAATAAGACAGTTCACTTCCACGACGTGCCAGGCACGTTGATGGAGAGCGCTATCGGATGGGGCTGGAGCAGCAAGGCGATGATCGGTAGTCCCGACTACATAGAAGATTACCCAAGCTTGTATTACAGGTTCCTGTCGGCTGAACTCACAGCCGCAGGAAGCAGCAACTACAAGAACCAAGCGGGCGAACCGCTCTACGCGTGGAAGATCGACCCTGTGGATGTGAGACGTACTAACTACTCAATACGCATTAGAGGCTTCAAGGAATTCGGCACATACTATGGCTGGGGAAGAAACTACGGCATACCTGCAGGCCTCTACACGGTCAAGGCGTACATGTGGGGCTTCCTTGAGCAGGTGTTCGAGAAGGTTAACTTAGGACTATGTGGAACCGAGACCCTCATCAGCGACCACATGTACCGTGGCGCGAAGTTCAACCTAACCCTATACAGCAAGGACTGGGAGCATCCAACCGTCGACAAGGAGTGGAGCTTCCCATACATGCCGATCTACGTCCAAATAGTGAAAGATGGCAAGTATGTCGGGCCGACCTCTGACTACTACGTCATGCCTCTGGCCATGCAGGGCTACAGGAACATGTCGGTTGCCATGTGGCCATACATGTGGAACAACCCGCGGGCTATGATAGAGACCAATGATGCAGTCGCTCAGGTCTTCGGTCCAGATATCGACGCTAAGGGCTTCTACTACAAGGACGCGTACGGGAAGCCAACAGATAATGTAAAGTGGAAGGGCATGTACTTCAGAGACTTCTTCGGGCCCTCCAAGATGCAACATACGCTAAAGGGTCTTGCAGGTGGCTACGAATTCCGCTACTACGACGGCTCAGAGAGCTACACGAACTACTATAGCCTCGACGACTACGGTGAAGGAGTCACTGTAGGCTACTACCCAAAGGCCTTTGAGAGCGGCATCTACGACTTCACAGCTTTGACCTATGGCTATGTTCAGAAGAAGCCCGTCACCTTCGCGGCAACGAAGGGCAACGCAACCTCAGACATAATGATCAAGCTGACCCAAGGCGCAGAGCTAACGCTCACAATGAACTTCAAGCATGAAGGGCTCTTCGAACTGAACGGCATACCGTTCGATGCCCACTTGAGGATAAGGGTACTCGACGACAAGAACAAGCTTGTGGGCGAGTACTTAACAAGCGACTGGTGGTGGCAACCACAGTACGAATGGACAACCAACACCCTGAGATACACATGGAACCTAGCGCCAACCGTACCAAGCTCGACTGGACATGGTAGCGGACCTTTGAACCCAATGGCTGACCTGCATAGATACAACTGGAGACTGAACTATGTTCCGCGGGGAACAAAGGAAGTCACAGTTGTGATCGCTGGATTACCTGATATGTATGGATGGTTGTCAGGCTACCCATGTGATCCGTGCGCTGCAACAGGCGACTTTGGCTGGGAGGACCGGCCGATCGACGCGCCGTACGGCATCGACGCGTACCCGAACTACAAGGGTGGATGGAAGGTCCAAGTCCACGTCGTGCCAGTCTTCGACTACTATCCAGGCCACTACTGGTCTAACACGCGCGAGTATCCTAGCCTTCCAGCTCAGCTATGGAGGTGGGGAACAGCGCCGGTAGACCCGTTAGGCTTCGGCGGCATGTTGACAGGCGAACTGACATACACAGCTGACATGAAGCCTATCTACATCAACCACCTCGGCCCGTACGAGCTCAGATACGATGTCGTCGTCCCAGGCACACACCTAGGCGGCGAGTCATCGCTCATCTTCGAGCTTGACAGGCGAGGACTGGTGGAAGGCACAGTGGTAGGCTACACGTACTGCGACGACTGGAGAAGCGCCGCATGGACCACAGTCCAGTTCACCGCGGCTGATGGCACTGTGTTCAGCCACTACACCTTCGACGGATGGTTCGCAGCATGGCTGGGCACTGGACAATACACCGCGGCTGTGATCTTCTGGACCCCGGCTAAAGGAGAAGGATACAAGGTTCAAACTATGCCGTACTTCGTCAGCGACGGATCGCTGGGCAACTTCAACGTCTACTTAGAGCAGAGCGGCGTACCTATCCCAGAGTTCCCAGTAGCAGCAGTAGTCCTAGCATCGGCATTAGCAGCGTCACTCTTCGTACTACGGCGCAGAAAGAAGTAGAAGGCAGGTCCCAACGAAGGGACCTAAACCTCCCCTTTTTGTAGGAAAGTCAAGGCAGTTTGTTCCCGTTCTTTTCCGACATGGACTCTCTTGGGGTAATGTGAAATGTCTGTTCTATCTTGCCTGACGCGAGGTGCCTAGGTGCTCTTATCTTATGAATGTCTGAAAGGATTCTGCTCTGTCATCCAAAGAGCAAATTTCGTATCAGGGAAGAGTTCTATCGATTCCGCTTAGCCCGTCTGAAGTACCGAAGCTGGCTCCTATGTCATTTCAAGGGATCACACCAAAACCCCCACAGCCTTCAGCTCCAGGGAGCCCTGGGACACTGTTGGTTACGGGGACATTCTACTGCCATGTCAGCGAGGACGCTATTAGGAAAGGCAGTAGGAGAAGCGACGATCTTGTCCCGATGGTATGGGGCTGGGTCAGCATATGGCGTGCCAGTGACAACGCGTACTTGGGTGGCGATATTACTGGGCCAAGAGGTTCGCTAACTGCTGGTCAGTTCAGCATTCCAATCGTGAATCCCGGATCCGCCGGGTTTTACGTTGGTATGGAACCGTGGACGAGCGCTGCCAATGTTATGAAGAGCGATGGAACGAGATATCAGAGCTTTACTCCAAGTTTCTACCCGTCGCCTTCCGCAACCTCATACGACATCGGAGGTTGGCGCGAACCTGACCTATGGGACTACCAGGGAGCTTGGCGAATCTATGAAACTCTTGCCAATGATTACTATGACCGAGGTGCATGGGACTTTCTGACGAATGAAGGGCCAGGGTTCACCCCTCCATACGTCGAGGTTCGGTTCAAGATGGCTAGCGGTCATGGAACACATATTCACCTAGACATAGGCATGATAGACATTGACACCGAAGATTACAGTAGAGCACTCGACATAGTCTTGCACGAATACGGTCACTGGGTGATGTACGTGGCTTACAACAGCTGGTTCCCCATAACCTATTGTCCATCTCCACACTACATCAACCTCTACTCACATCCGAACTGCGGTTGGACTGAGGGGTGGGCAGATTTCTTTCCTTTGGCTTGCCAGAGCTGGGAGCGGACTCTATACGACTCGGTCTTCGAATGGGGAACGGGAAGCTGGATCGATTTGGAACCTCCCACATGGGGAACTTCAGGCTGGGACAACGGTGAGGGTGTGGAAGGACGTGTGGCGGGAGCTCTTCTGGACATCTTTGACCAGCAATCTGACGGCTACGACATCTGGGCGCGCACTCATGGTTCCTTCCCGCATGCGTTCGCTGAGATATGGGACACCTTGAGAAATGGCGGGCATCATAACAACATCGATGAATATATGGTTGCTTGGAAGACAAGGGGGCACACGGTCGGCATGCTGCTGGCGGCCTCCCTCTGGCAGAACACGATCGACTATGCCAACAAAGGTTTCACCCGCATCGTTTTGGATGCTTCACCCAAACCAGGCTACTGGAACGAGCCTATGACCATCTTCGGCACCCTGTACGGCACTTGGCGATACATCAGGGACGGCGTGGTCGTAGGGAAACCGGTCACGATAACGACTAACTGGGGATTCAGCAGGACCATAACAACCGACTACAATGGCGCTTTCTCTGTTACGACGAACTGCCCATCGACCGGTGGCATGTATACAATCACTGCTACATTCGCTGAAGACTCAGACTTCACTGGAAGCTCGGCCTCAATCACATATGAAGTGATCGCGAAAATACCAACGAGGATCTCGATAAGTTACGTTGGGAACAGAGTCTTCCAAGGCTACCTCCAACGGGCAGACACGTGGGCATACTTGCCGTATATGCCGGTCAAGTTGACTGTTACATATCTCTATAGCGGAGCGTGGCGGACGATCACTTTCGACCTGCAGACAAGGCATGACGGACTGTGGGAGCTTGAGTTTCTCTTCTACTGGTCATCGGCAACAATCGTCTTTGAAGGCGACGCAACATACGCACCATCTTCTGCCACAATCACGAGATAGCAGCTTACAACTCCCTTTTTCTTTCTCCTTACTCAACAGAGGTGATGCCCCAATAGAGCGTAGCTGTCACAGCGCAGTGGCCCGGTCAAGGACGAGGAAGTGAGTACATCTTTTTGCTGGCGGGGAGGTGATAAGGAGTCTATGAGCCTACTGGGATCGCTTCTCATACTTCTCAAAGACATATTTTCCATTTGCGACAGTTCTAACGGAACTGAGGAACTCGGGGGGACTTCAAGCTTTTCTCTCGGACTTGATCAGCGAGCGCCGTAAATCGTATGATTGAAGAGCGCGATAAGACCGCGCATTACATGCCTTACGAGGCTCTTTGCTGTCTTCGCCGCCTCTTTGTTTCCTCGCTCAGCTGCGATAGGATGGTGGAAAGATTACATGTCAGGAATTTCCTGGCTAAGAGAGGCGGGGTCTCTTTCAACGAGGGCGTGAAGAAATCCACCTACTATGAGGAGTCGACTATTCTGTTTCGCCAATGGGTGTACCAATGAGTCTATAAGCCTGTTCAATTCGCCTTTCGTGTAGGCCTTCTTGCGACTGTCACTTCGATCGCTCAAAGCATAGACCCTTACCATGATTCGGTTAACAAAGCCTGCTCTTACCCTGAATATTGGCGGAATAAACCTACCTGCTCAGTTCTGTGCTGGTAGATAGGTTTGTTCAATGATGTGAGTGATGCTTTGATGATGCGTTTGTTCAGAAAAATAAAAATTTTTTTTATGTGTATTTTCCGGCGAAATGCGGGGTATATCACAATCATCATTAAGTATCACTGAGCATCATTCTGAGTGATGCTTCCTTCGATGTATCCTTGGGTTTAGGTGATATTCTCTGCCTAGTCTGTGTCTCTTTCTTAGGTTAGCGTTTTGGCCGCAGGTATCTAGTGAGCGATGTGCCCACGGTTGTGGGAAATATCAGGTTTTGTATCAGCGCTGCCGTGAATTGTTCGTCGATCCGGATAACCGCTGAGAACGGATTGCCAAAGAGCAAGGTGGACCACAGCTCTTGGAGGGGTTCTTTTAACAGCGTTAGGGCTATGGCTGAAAGCGCCATAAACCGCGTATTCGGTTCCTTGGTGAATCTGCCTACCAAACCTCCTACGACCCCCAATATCCCTGTATATAATGGAGTGAGGAAAGACCATGTACCCGCTCCCATGAGGTTGGCGGCCGTAGTCATGCCTACACCTATCAAGAATCCATATTTGACCCCAGAGGCCAGCCCGATCACGAAGGCCAAACCGTCAAGCTGGTCCAGATCGGGAATCCGTACAACGTAGGCATAGTCCACATGACAGAGGCCATTCGGATTGAAGCACCGACGGCTATAGAAGCCAAGACTGCAGCGATTTTCCTTGTAGTGGAAGGACCTACAAGGGCGCGTGTCTGCTTTCCTCCGCCACCTCTCCCCTTCTCAAGTACTGTAGCCGAAGCAGTCTGATGGGACTGAAGGCGCATTGTGTGAAATTCACTGTAGCGCGGATCATACTCAACGCCAATCCAGGCCGTCTTGCCACTATGGCTGTGGAGAACTCTCCACCCATGTTTCCATAGTTTCGCATTCATGTCGCAAATCATGTTTCTGAGGCTCACTATTTTGCAACCGGTCATCGACGACAGGTCTACGTAGCGAAGCTTCCTTGGAGACCTCTCGATGAGTATCGTCGCCAGCCGTTTTTCAGCATACGTCAATTCCTCATCTTGCCAGATTGCAGAATTCACATCTTCTGGCACTGACATATCACCACTCAACGAGACAGGCAATATTCGCCAAGCACCGTCAAACATCATCCCAACGTTTCTCTGAATGCATCATCGACTACGCTGCTATGAAAACAAGAATAATAATGAGTGCGGCTCGGAACCCGAGAGGGGTCCCTTGTAGTAAGTCTTTTTCTTCGGTCCTATTTGAACCCTATGCCTCAACGCTTCTTTCTTCTTCAGGATCATAGGTTGAATGGAACGCACACGGTAGGCAAAGCATAAGAAAGGAATTCCTAATGGAATCTCTACCTTGAGCTGCACAGACCTTGCTTGACCAAATGTTTCAAGCGCCAAATCAAAGAACCGGCAAAACAGGAGTTTGCCTATTCGTTCTTTGCCTTGAATCACTTCACATATTCCTCTTCTCCCTCTTTTCATTGAACTATTTCTGGCGTATCCGTCTTGTTCTTTCATCGCCCAGCCTTGACTTCGCGGCTTGGGTGATCTCAGGCGCGATTGCTAGCATAGTCAACTACTGTGTCTTTCGCTCTCAGTCAAAAATGATCTCAAGAACTGGTTTGGCAGTTGGACTGGGAGCAATCTTGACAGCAGCCTCGATAATCATTGAACCGCCTCCCCCTGCGTCAATCATAATCGTGCTTGGTGCCTCTCTGATGTCAGGAGGAACCATCGTCACGACGTGGCTTCAGCTACAGATGTCTCGACAACTCTTTGGCGTCGCGACTGAACACGGAGCTCTACTACTACTGTCATCCCTTTTGTCACCGTTACTAGTGTTAGAGGTGTGGGCAGTAGGAAGCCTTCTTCCCGTTGTATGGATTGCGTCACGCAGACCGCCCTTTGATACTGCTGGCATCTTTGAAGGAGCTGAGATGAGGCTCTACCCGTATACCATAGTGCTCTTCGTTCTACTGGCTACGCAGCTGCTGTGGTTGCCTATCATAGCCAAGTGGGGCAGGACGAGTTCTAAAGCCTCTGCGGAATCGAAGGCAACCGTGAGGGCCGTGTCAAGAAACAGAAGAACCCCTCACAACGCGGCACTACTCGTATTGGCAATAATGGTCGGCATTTTGGTCTCCTCCTATAGGTTGATCTTGGGATACCCGTTGACTGGAGATGCTCAATACTACGTGTCGATACTGCGGGATGTGGATCGCCTTGGAGTAGCTCATGCTCTATCGACCGATCGGCCTATGCTCTTTTTGGCCTTGCATTCAGTGAGAGTCTGTCTTTCGATTGAGGTTGAAGCTCTCCTTAACTATCTTCAGATAGTGCTGACATGCGCGTTAACATCCTCAACCTACCTGCTGATAGATTTCTGCTTCAAAGATGAAAGACTAGCAATCCTCACCGCTTTCCTAGCCTCAATCTCGCCTCACGTCACCATTGGAATCAGATACTTCATAATCGGAAACTGGCTTGCATTGATCTTGCTGATGCTACTCTGCTTTGCCATGCTGAAAAGCCAGTCAGTGAACTCTCAAAGATGGGCCTTTCTGGCCATAGCTCTCTCATGGTTGATCTTAGGGTTCCACTTTCCGACATGGATATTTGCAAACCTCGTCCTGATCGTTTACTCTCTTATCTCCCTCAGAAAGGTTAGGACTCTCTCGCAGGCACAGCGGTTTCTTTCTGTCAGAATCACTGTCGGGAGTCTCCTTGCGATTCTGCCAACGTTCATGGCTAGTATCGTCATTCCGGAGATGTCTGCAACTTTTCAAATCGCATGGTCCAAAATAGTGACGAATCTCAGTCAACTTGGCCCCGTCAACTTTGCCCATTTTCTCCAAGACGAAGTCCTACTGTCAAGCTACTTTGCAAAGGGAACCTACGCAATACCTTTGACCTATGCACTCTCGTTGCTTGGATTTTACTCGTTGTATCGCATTCGGGAAGACAATGTTCAACTGGTGTTGTCTTGGATGATGGTCGCCTCCATGGGCATCCTTGTGATACCTGGGGTCGAGCAGTGGAGGCTTCTCTATATGATGCCCATAGAAGTCCTTGCAGCTGAGGGAGTTATCTACATAGTGACGTCGACGAAACTTCTGAAGCACTCTTATCTTGCAGACGAGCGAGACAAGGTGTGGCTTCGGGGAACGTTGTTGATTGTCAGCCTTCTTGCATCTGGAGCGACAGCGCTTCTGTTTTCTGCATCTTCACTCCTCTCAGTGCTATGCTTCACGATTGCGGAATCGCTTCTGCTACGCGATCTAGATATCACCGAACTATCACGGATGGTAGCGATTGAAATCGCTCTGCTCTACATACTTGCAGGCACAGGCCATGCACTCTACAGTTTAGGATAGTCAGGCTTTCATGTTAGGATCTTATCGCGTTATTGTGGCTGTGGATGGTGCGTATGTGTCGTCGCCTTCGAACGCTATGGTCGCCCTGTTCCAGTAGAATAGGAACTCGAGCTCCCATAAGCCGTCATGTCTGGTCTGTAGGTCGAATGTGTCTGTC
>Ga0315306_10000593_pt1 | contig 17587 bp, 15 predicted proteins | sample TDP1_MG_FD_203803 | JGI IMG/M metagenome (GOLD analysis project Ga0315306, IMG submission 203803) | Freshwater sediment microbial communities from Lake Towuti, South Sulawesi, Indonesia - TDP1 | ecosystem: Environmental > Aquatic > Freshwater > Lake > Sediment | place: Indonesia: South Sulawesi... | reverse complement strand
TCTCAACATCAAAGCCCACGCCAGTTGTGGTTCCAGCCTCAATCATTATCTCGTCAAGTAGCTGCGCAACTGCACCTAGCTCTTGCTCTGCGTTGGGCAATATTCCTGATATCCCCGTGCGGACACCTTGCAGAACCTTTATTGCTGGCGCCAGCGTCGTGACAACATTGCCAAGTTGCGATACCGTACTTAGTCTAAGAACGACCCGTTCGAGAGCAAGCTTGGCGCCCATCAGGAAACTCGCCATCTTCCTGATCTCAGCTAGCTCATTGGCGTAGGCGTTGGCCCTCTTTGTGTCATGGGAGACGTAGGCATCCACCACCTTCGAGAAGATAGTTCTGTCTCTTTCGTTGAAGCGGTTGATGGCACCGTCGATTGCTTGAGCTTGCGTTTCTATTCTTCGGACTACTAGTTCAAGCCTTGATCTGAGCGGTTGCTGAGGTTTGATAATTGATCTGATTCCCTTTCGTCCTGTTCCTTCCCATTCTTTGGAGAACTTCGACATCAATACCACTAAGCTGAATGGTGGGCTCCTCTCAGGAGTTTAATCTTCATATTATGCTCGTATCTACTCTGTTAACAGAGCATCGTGCTCATCAGGGCTTCTCTAAGCTGGTTTGTGTCAAAAAGAAGGGCCAAGCTGAGATGGAAACCACTAGATTTTGTGCGTATTCAGCTCCCTGCGCCACGAACTGAAAGAAGGAGAAAAGCAGGTGCGGGACTCCGTCACTTCCCTTTGGTAGCTCCCTCGAGTGCGGCTACTCCGGGCAGCTTCCCGCCCATGAGGTACTCGATGAGTGCGCCGCCGGCTGTACTTATGTAGGAGATCTTGCTGGAAATCCCTAGCTCTTCAATGGCTGCAATTGTGTGTCCTCCGCCAGCTAGTGAGAATGCCTTGGACATTGTTACTGCCTCTAAGACCCCTTTTGTGCCTTTCAGGAACTCCTTCTTCTCATAGACCCCAAGAGGTCCGCTAACCACGACGGATTCCGCCTTCGTTATGATCTGACAGTACATCTTGACGGTTTCTGTTCCGATGTCGAATATAGGATATTCGGTCGGAAGCTTGCGAACGGCAACCTCCTTTCTTCTCCCCTCCACCTCTACAGCCACATCAAGCGGAACCCTGATCTTCCCCACGTAGGCATCTATCAGCTGCCTTATGCCTGGAACAAGCCCAAGCACTCCTTGCCTTTCAAGGAGTTCGGTGTTGGGCTTGCCAAGTTCGACTCCTGTTGCCACGAGGAACAGATGTCCCGTGATCCCTCCTGTCAGCACGCAGTCCGCGATATTGTTCTTGAGAACGTGGTTGGATATCTTGAGCGAGTCGTCAGCCTTTGCACCGCCGAGAATGAAGACACAGGGTTTCCTTGGAGCCTCTAAAACTCTGTCTAGGGCGTTGAGTTCACGCTGCATTATCCTACCAGCAACCGTGGGCAGAACTGGTGAGAAGCCGACGACAGACGCGTGAGCTCTGTGGGCTGCCGAGAAGGCATCATTGACGAACAAATCTGCCAGAGGCGCAAGCTCTTTGACGAGACCTGATTTCGTGTGTTCTTCTGGTGTCTTCGATTTCTGTTCGTCGGAGTAGGTTCGAGTGTTCTCTAGGACGAGGACTTCTTGGCTTTTGAGTTCCTTTATCTCCTCTCTGGCCCTGTCTCCGTAAAGGTCGTCCACATACTTCACGGGCTTGCCGAGTACTTTGGCTAGAAGCTCAGTGTGCTGCTTGAGAGGTATGAAGTCGGGTTCTTCCGGTCTGCCCTGGTGTGCCAAGACTACGACTTTGGCGCCCTTCTTGGACAGTTCCTTGATCGTGGTTTCCCCGTGTGCACGAATCCTTGTACCATCCAAAACTTTCTTAGTTTGGGGGTCCACTGGCGAGTTGAAATCAACCCTCACCAGCACAACCTTTCCTTTGACCTTCACGTCATCTAACGTCAGGAATTTCGCCATTCCCTCTTCACCTTAGATTGCAGAAAAAGTGAGGCGTATATCTAGTCCCTAAGCCAGACTTTCTAGATTCCTGCCTTCTCGCCCATAAGCTCTATGAGCTCAACCATCCTGCACGAGAAGCCCCATTCGTTGTCGTACCAGGCGAACACTTTAGCCAAGTTGCCAATCGTCATTGTGGATAATCCATCAACGATCGCCGAATAGATCGAGTGGTTGAAGTCGGTCGAGACTACTGGCTCCTCTGTGTAGTCGAGGATTCCCTTCAGTTCGCCTTTTGCCGCTTCTTCGTATGCTTTGTTGATCTGCTTTTCAGTAGCCTGTGTCTTCAACACCACGGTTAAATCCACTATAGAGACGTTCGGAACTGGAACACGCAATGCGACTCCGTTCATTCTCCCTGAGAGCTTAGGCAGAACTTCGCCTATGGCCTTAGCCGCCCCTGTTGTCGTAGGGATAATGTTTATAGCTCCTGCTCGTGCCCTTCGAAGGTCCCTATGAACAAGATCTTGAATCCTCTGATCGTTCGTGTAAGCATGCGAAGTTGTCATCATGCCCATTTCTATGCCGAAGTTGTCGTCCAGCACCTTGGCAACAGGCGCAAGGCAGTTCGTTGTACATGAAGCGTTTGACAGGACAGTGTGTTTCTTCTGATCATAAGCCTTGTCGTTGACGCCTAAGACTATGGTGATGTCCGGGTTCTTGGCTGGCGCTGAGATCAGGACCTTCTTTGCGCCAGCTTGAATGTGTTTCACTGCATTCTCTCGGTCTGTGAACAACCCTGTTGACTCGACAGCCAAGTATACTTCTAAGTCCTTCCATGGCAGTGCCGCAGGGTCTTTCTGGTTCAGCAGAGGGATCTTCTTTCCTTCGACGACCATTGAGTTGCCTTCAGCCTTGACCTCGAATGGAGCTCGGCCGTGCACCGAGTCGTATTTCAGAAGGTGTGCCATCGTGGCGGCGTCGCCTATGTCGTTGATTGCGACGAAGTTGATCTTGGCCTTTCTCTCGATCGCTGCTCTGAAAAGGAGCCTTCCGATCCTTCCAAACCCGTTGATTGCTACTTTTATAGCCATCTAGACCACCTTGGAATCATTTCTTCTATCTATGATATATCTGTTTTCTTGAGCCACAAGATCTGCAAACGATGCCGAGTCAGGGTCCCTTCTCTGTCTCAAAGAGCTCCTGAACTGGCTTGCTGGCTAGGGCTAGAGCCATCCTTTCAGCCTCCTCCACCGAAGAGATTGTTGCCACACCTTCTAGAGCTTCTCTCCTCAAGCAGAGTCTGAGCGACCTTTCGCCCCTCGTAAACGTTATAGAAACCCGGTTAGACCTCTTGAGCTCGATGTTCCGTTTTCCCATGGTACAGCCAGTCGCCACTTGGATTCCGTCGATGACACACGAGCGAGGTGGCTTTGGATCAGTCTCCACGATAGCTCGCGTCCTGATAGGGTCTTTCCCCAGAACTCTGTTGGCGAGCAAGCCGGCCTTCAGACCTAGGATCAGAAAAGGACCCAAGTGACCATGAAACTTGACGGTTTCGGCAATCAATCTCTTGGAAATGTCGGGGCGCAAGCCCTAGAGCACCTTCCGCCGTTCTCAGCTGTCCAGCACTATTTCCGAAAGTGCGGGTATAAACCTTATCTCGTGTTATAGTTGGCGCGAACTCACTCGTCCGTGCCCAAAGTGTCGGGGGATGTAGGGCTTAATGCTTAGGTAGATCAGTGGTTCCTTCTCTTCTAGCAATGGCAATTCTGAGTGATAGTGAGTTAAGAATTTCAGTATGAGCGATCGGGGCGAGTTCAGATTCTTCGTTTGAGCTTAGGTCTCTCCGTGCAATCTTCTCGATTGTGAGTGTCCGCGCGACGGTTTCGGGGACGCTTATCTCACCGTGGTGTATCGATCTTTGTATTACCATCCTTTTTGGCTCCTCCTTGTGTTCCATGTGGCGGTGCATTTTTCCGGCATTCTTAATCTGCTCCAGAACATTTGGAGGTAGAGTAGGCTTGGCCGAAAGGACTCTAAGGCGTTCTCTCCATTTCTCTAGCAAGCGTCTCACCCAGAAGTTTAGGAATGCCTTTGGATCTCTTGGGTCATCTCTCAGGTTTTCCCTAAGTCTCCTGTAAATCTTGCTGCGGCTCTTAATATTCCACTTCTATCCCAGCCGCCCCTCGGAGTCTCTCCGGGCATATAGGACGTATGTTAGTCTGCTGTGTGGCTCAGACTGTAGTATATACGTCTCAATCCCGTCAGCAAGAAGCGAGAGAATCTGTCTCGTAGCGTCAAATGGTTCGTCGAACTCACGAAGTCCTCCAAAAAAAAGAACGTACGTTTAGGGCTGCATCTGAGATACTAGAACCGAACTCGCTTGCCGGATTCATCTATGTTCGAGTTCAGCTTGATCGCTTAGAGAGGGAGATCTTCTCTTTGTGGTAGTCCGTTTCTCGCGCCCATCTTCATTATGACCCTTGAGGCAACAAAGTTCCCTAGAATGCCGCATTCTCTGAGCGTCTTGTTTTTCAGTAACCCGTAGATGAAGCCAGCGCAAAAAGCATCACCTGCTCCGGTCGTGTCCACAACCTTGACCCTGAAAGGCTTTACTAGATGGCTTTCTTCGCCGTCTGTGAGATAACATCCTTTTTTGCCGAGTTTGACGGCGACTATCTGGGCCCCTTCGGCTAGCAGCACTTCTGCCCCTTCCCTATGGTCCTCTCCAGTCAAAAGCCTCAGCTCGTGCTCGTTCGGGAACGCGACCAAGCACCTTTTTACCAGTGGTTTGAGTTCTGTTAGCCCTTTCTGAGCATAGAGCATGCCGGGGTCAAGCGTCACTTTTACGTTGGGGAGGGCCTCAACCAGTTTTTTCTGAGCTTCGAGGGGTCGGTTCCCCGCGAAGGAGGTCAAGTGCAGTATATCCGCGACAGCAACGTAGTCCAGTTTGATCTCGCAAAACTCTAAGGTATTGCTTACGCCGGGGTCGAGATAAAGAGCTCGGTCGCCCTTTTCATCAACAAACCCAATAACCGTTCCGCACCTTCCGATCTCTGAGACGACGACCCCCTCAGCGTCGACCCCTTGCGATCTGAGAGCCTGCAGAAGAAAGTCTCCGTCATGGCCTTCGCATACTTTTCCGATGTAGCCAGTTCTGACCCCGAGCCTCGCCAAACCAACGGCTGTGTTGGCAGCTGAGCCTCCTGGAGACTCGATGTAGTCTAGAATTCTGGCTTCTTCTTCGGCTTTCGCAATGCGGTTAACCTTGTAGAGCTTGTCGACGTTCAGGCCGCCGAAGCAGACAACATCAAACCTCATATAGACAACTCTTTCAGGAAAATCCGGTATCTGCCCAGCCTTCCGCCGTAGTTTCCAGCCGAGATCTTGACCACGCCGTCGACTTTAAGTGTCGCCCCGATCCCAGCCTTCATCGCGGCTCTAACTGACTCTAAAGTCACCCCGCTAACGACAATCTCAGGGATATATTTGATTTCGTTCGGAACCATGGAACTGCTTCCCAGTTTCCTTCTGAGCGAGGAGCAGTATGGGTGGTTCGTGGTCGGACCTATGTGAGGGAACTCGGTCTCGGCCTTTGAGCCTGCAGAGCAAACGTCGAATGGTGTGACCACACCTTCTATGTTGCTTATGGCTTTCAGGGCTCTTCTCCCAGCTTCCATGACGGCTTTTTTGTTCCTGCACATGTACCAGAAGTTGCCTCCAGTGACGCCACGTCCGTAGCTTAAGTAGCGTTCGATCTGAAAATCCGGAACCATGATGGGCACGATGATCATTTCTCTCTCGTGGCGTTTCTCCACCCATTCGTAGCCGTCGCCGCAATGACCAATTCGTTCCATCGCGTCAACTCTGCCAATTGGATTGGGACACGCATCGAACAAAGATGTGAAGGGTTTTACAAGAATGTCTTGGCGCACTCGGTAGGAGAACTCCCTGTAGAACCTATCAACAGTCTCGCTTACTGGCTTCTTCTCGTCCAGTCCGCTCCAGAACTGAAGAATCACGCCTAAGCGGCCATCTGGGGTTTTTGTTTTCTCTATGTATTTCTCGATTCCGCCCTCAACTCTCCTGATTACGATAGAAGGCGTTGAAGTGGAGTCCTCGGCGGCTCTTCTAAGGGTTGTTTTGTCGTCGGCTGTGACAATAACCCTGAAGTACAGGCCGTCGAAGGCTTCAGCATAAGTGTCTTCAACCGCCACCTCCATAGGAATCACGCAGCATCTGCCATGATCATAGAGTGCTGCTGGAATGGATAAATAGTTGACGCTTTCGACTTGACACATTCCTGCTGTTGGTCAGCTTCCCCCGTCTGGGTGGGTAACCAGAAACTCTTGAGAGCCCTAGAGTTCCCACGTAGCCGACGATGATTTCCTTCTGATTCGGCCTCCCGACTTGCCAGTCTCTGCCAAATGAACAAAAGACCGACATTTGCAGGCTTCTCGTCGCATGTCTTCAAGACTCTCAGACCAAACCTAGCTTTTGCACAGTTGTGAAGACATCGATGCCGCACGCCCCCATTGATGGTCGGCCAACTCGGGCTACCTTACACAGTCTCTCTAGATCCTCTTCAACGCTATGACCGTTGCCTCTAGTTGCCCTAGACGGAACTTCTCAAATACACAAGTCTAAGACTATCGGAACATAGTGGCGCCCTATTGTGCTGGATCTTGTCCCGAGCTTCGTGTGATATGTGACATCACACACTTTGAAAGCACTCCAAGGTTTCCGAATACCCTCTTGCCAGTCTCTCCAAGCTTGCCAGAGTCTAAGTTACAGCCTTTGCTTTGTAGGCAGTTGTATAGGCTTCGTAATGAGGGCTTAATGAGCCTCCGGCGGGTTCTTCCCCTCCAGAGAAGCGTTCCGTAGAGGTCAAACATGACCGCCTTCCTTTCTGAACACGTGCCAAGAGGGGTCAGAATGAAGCAGCGCCTACGGGTCTTATCCCAATCGTCCGATAGCTTCGCCTCTGACAGTCTTCCTGAACATGCTGCTCTCCTCGGCAAGCTTGGTTCTGTTCTCTGGAGTTATTCTCTCGACGCGTGGAGCTTTTCCGGGTGGCAGCGCTTCTATCTGTCCAAGCAGTGAAGTGCTTAGTAGTTCCTGCAAGGACGCTTCAGACCAGTCTTCAGCCAATTCGATCGCTTGTTCCGTTCCGAGCCTACCGAATGTTTCAGCTAATATCGAGATAACCGCAGTGTGATGGGACATGACAGCTATGTCGGCTTCTCTTATTGCGTATTGGTTTCCGTTAAAAGAGACAGTTAGGCCTTCCTGCTCTTTGACAAGTCTGAAAGGATCGATATCGGTGATGCTGTCTCCCACGTACATAATATCGGATATGCCGGCTCCTGTCTTCTCTGCGATTTCCTTAACCGCATTGGCCTTCTCATATCCCCCGATCGGGTTTACCTCTCTTAGCATCCTGCCCACATCCATTACAGAGAGCTCTCCCCAGAAGACATCGTCCAGTCTTCTCACGGCCCTCTGACACTCCGCAGAAAGGTCTGCCCAAACCCTTGCGCCGACTGGAATCTCGATCATTTGCATCTTCGAAATCTCTTCTCTCAGCACCTTCAGTCTCTGTGATTCCTTTTTGTTTATGGCATACTTGTCTAGGTCCGCTCTTGTGCAGTATGCGTTCTGAATGGGGAAACCTACAGCGTTGCACAAGGCTGAAACGTAGTGCTCGTAGCTTGTGCTCACGATGTAAGATGGCATTATCGACCTAACGAATCTGAGCGTCTCATCAGCGCCGGGAACAAAAAGTATGTTCTCTGATGAGCAAACCCGCATTTTTTCGTTTGTGGCGCCGTAAGCCTTGAGGAATGGAAGAATTAGCTTAAGCGTATCGCCAGCCTTGTACTTGGGCTTCTTGACTATGTCGGCCAAAACGTCGTCATAGCGGCTTACCAACGTGAAGAAGCGATCCCCCATTGGAATAAACCGGCTGGTTAGCTCGAAGGCGTTGTCGTTTTTCGATACCGGACCCTCACAGTCCGTCACGAAGACCCTTAACCCCATTAGCGCTTCCTCAACTGCTCCATATGCCTGATGCTTCTGCCAATGTGTTCTTTGGAGGCGATGTCTGTTCTGTTCCAGAGAGCTCCGCCTCTGATCGTTGCCAGTCCCTCCAAAGATATCTCACGAGCCGCCTCGATTGTATCGCCGATACCTACAGAGCAGACCGCGCGTGAAGTGAGCGCATAAGTCTGGCCGTCATCCCTCAACTCCATCGACGCCGGGTAGATTCTGATGCTTTCACCGTGCTTCGCGGAAAGCTTCTCAGCTTCCTCAATGATCACTGGCATCTCAATTTGGCTTCCGTCAACTCGGTCAGGAAATGCATCAACATAGCCACCATAGCCGGGCGGAACCTTGTAGATGACAACCGTCGCTTTCCTATCGAGATTGACTCTGGTTAGGGAGCCCTCGATCATCCTAAAGCAAACATCAACAAAGTCATCCTTTAGGATAGGTAGTAGGTTTATGATCTCTGGATCTCCAGGTCTGCTGTTGTTCTCGAGTATCACTGGTCCACTCTGAGTGTGCATGAAGGCTACATAGAAAGGAACCCCACGCAAGCCTGTATTGCTACTGCCCCCCCTCATTTTGCTGAAGATTCTGTCGACGATTTCGCTTTCTCTTGCCCAGTCTAATTGCGCGATGAACGGCAGTGTGTACCCCTTGTCCTTGTAGGAACCCATGCCGCCAGTATTTGGACCCCTATCCTCATCAAACGCTCGTTTGTGGTCCCGGGTTTCCGGCAAAGGAACAAGGTGCCTCCCATCACAGAACGCTTGAAAACTTGACTCCTCGCCTACAACTCTCTCCTCCACTATGACCGGTCCTTCCTCAAAGTTAGCCATGAAATGCTCAAATAGCTGTTCGCGGGTATTGAAGTGGTCTCCCCAAACCCCAACTCCTTTCCCAGCCGCAGGTGCATCAGGTTTGACAGCAACTTTGTTGTCCAGCTCGTCCAGCCATTTGTAGAGAACTCGCTTCACATCATCAAGGCTTCTATATTCTTTCGGGTCGAAAACCTTGAAGGCTGGGTTGACTTCTGGTGCCACCTTCTGGAAAAGGTATCTCTGTGCAACCTTGCTTCCCTCAATGGCATAGTCCCTTGTGGGGCTGATTATTGGTATCCCTGTTTCTTTCTCGACAAGGTCTCTTACCCCCGAGATTATCGGTTTCTCAGGCCCTACAATGCCGAAGTCAATTCCGTCGCGGTGCCTCTTGGCGAACTTGCATATCTCTTCTGAACTGAGGGATGGAATCACTATATGCTCCTTCGCCCTCCTAACGTTGAATGGGTTTTTCTGCTTGTCAGCTATGTAAAGATCTGTGCTGTAGTCCCGGCTTCTGGCGAACGCGTCTACAATTGCCGCTTCCCTTGAGCCGTAAGAAACAACTAGAACGCCAACACGTTCCATGTCAATTCACCTCCCCAATTCTTCGAAAAGAGCGCCGTAGTATCGCATTAGCCTTTCCGGGTCTGAGCTCGCAGGTATCTCTGCCAAACAGTAACGATCGTAACCGGAGTCGCGAAGTAGCCTAAAGAGCTCACGCCACGGATAATCCTTATTGTAGAGCTCATTGATATGTACTGAGCGGATCCATTTCTTCACCAATCCAAAGGATTCTTTGACTGATCCGTGAGCAACGTCCGTGTTGTTAGAGTTCCAGCAGACGCCGACGCTTTGATGGTCTGCAACCTCCATGATACGCCTTATGCGCCGCATGTCGCTCGTTCCCTTTCCGTGAACTTCAAGCCATATCTCAACTCCGTACTCTCGGCCGTACTCGCCGCATTCTTTGAGCGCCAACCCTATCTGCTCTAGGGTTTTCTCAACCGGTATTCCCCTTTCCACCTGAAGCCCGTTAGGTCTAACCTTCACGCCTAGCGCACCAGCATCGCATGCTAGCTCAACGAACTGTCTTGCCAACTCTATGTTTCGGGCTAGCTCCTCACTATCTGTGGAGTGGAACTCGCACGTCGTTCCAAGGCTTAGCAGACGGACAGGCGAGTTCTTGAACCTCTCTCTTAGGGCCAAGCGTCCTCTCTTGTCTAGAGAGGGCTCAACCCCATGTGCGTGGGTTGTGCGCAGCTCAACAGCCTCGAAGCCCGTCTTGCCGCATCTGTCTATTATGGTCGCGATGTCCCAGCCCTTAGCCAAGTTGTAAGTGACCAGCCCCAGCTTGAGCTCTTTCACCCTGACCAGCCCTTCTTGCCAACTCCCTGTCCACATGCTTCTTCTCTTTTCGGTATTTAACTCTTCGAGAAGGGGAGGGGCTAGGCTTAGCATAGACCGAAAAGGCAAATCTTATATTCGACCTCCAACCCTCCATTGTGATGCCCAGACGGACCGAAGCAAGTCGCTGATCTCACCGACCTCTCGGTTCTGTTCTGGTGCTGTCTTCCGCGACGCGGGACGAAAACAAAATGCAGAAAGATTCACCGAACAGACTCAGGGAACGCCAAACAAACTGCGGAGAAACTCAAACCCCTTAAACCTCATGCACCGAGACTCAACTGACAGAGCCCCTAAGGTGACGGCTGGGGGTCACAATCGCGGAAGAAGAAGGTGGAGGAGGAGGCATGAAGATAGCTGAATTGAGGGACGGCATGAGAAGAGTTGATGTGGAGGCAAAGGTTCTAGAGATGACTGAATCCCGGGAGGTCCGCTCGAGATTCAGTGGCGAGTCTTTCAGAGTGGCTGAAGCTACTATCAGCGACGACACTGGAACGATCAAACTTGTACTATGGAACGAACAGATCGAACAGGTTAACGTAAATGACACCGTGAGAATCGAGAACGGCTACACAAAATCGTTCCGAGGAGAAGTCCAACTGAACGTCGGGAGATACGGCAGGTTAACAGTCGCGACTAAATAAGAACTAGTGTCACATGAATAAGTGCAGATTCGCCGAAGTGTAGATCGTGGGCGAAACTGTGTGAACCGCACAAAGATCAGAACCGGAGCCAGCCCCTCAGATCAGATTGCCCCATCCTTTTACGCGGTACCTTAAGCCGGTGAACCGCCTTTTCAACGCGACCCCATGCAAAGCCTTTCTCATTACACAGGAAGCGATATAGCTCGTCTTCTCTTGGCTGCCCGAAGCCTATCGCATACTCTTGAGCGACCTTAGGTGCTAAGAACAGTTCTCGAACTTGGGTATAGTGGCTAGGTACCTTTGACCTCAAGCTATCCGGGAGGTTGTCAATGCTACCGTGCTTCCTGATGAGGTTCAGCGCCGTTTTAGGACCAATGCCCTTTACGCCTTCGTTGAAATCGGTCCCAACCAGGATTGCCAGATCGACCAGCTGCTCACTCGCAATACCAACCTCAGACAGAAACTCAGATAGGGCTATCAACTCGGGCTCTAGTGGCCTAGTGGTCATCTTACCTGGCAGATACTCTCTGCCAGAGATCGTCAGGTATCTCACAAGCCTAGGCGCGCCAAATAGAAGCGAGTCGTAGTCCTGGCTGCTTGAAGCCCAGACATCTCCCTTAGCTGCCATGTAGGCTGCCTGGGCCTCTGCCTCGCTAGGCGCCTCGACGTAAGGTATGCCCAGCAGTTGCAGCAGTTTCTTAGCGTCTTGGACCATGGGCTGAGTCAGGCGGCTGGTCACAACGGCCTTGGAGAACGCCTTTGCATAGTCGCCGGTCCTGAGGGCTGCTTGCCATTCGGCAGCGGCTTTCTCTCGGAGTTTCCTTCTTTTCTCAATCTCGGTCCTTTTGTATTCTGAGGGTGCGCCGTCGAACACGAAGACCGGTTTTATGTCATACTCTTGGATTAACCTGGTTGTTCGGTATAGGAGTCCGGCTAGATGAGATGTTACGGTGCCGTCCGGGCTTTCCAATGAGAACCCCCTAGGAGTCCGGATCAGGGCCAAGAACTGGTATAGGAAGTTGTTTGCGTCTACCGCAAGCCTCCTTCCTGCGAAATCCTCCAAGCGCATTATGCGCTTGACCATGATTGGTGTTAGGTTGACCCCCAAGCCCGCTCACGGCTGAGAAACTTTAATGTCAATGTAGGTCGGACAGAGTTGACTTCTTGGCCCCTTTCGTCAACATCTCTTCGACCGCCTTTTCACTGTCCTTAGGGTTTATGTCAACTCCTCGTATTGCGTCTTCGAGAAGAACCACATTGAAACCCAGCCCCAAGGCGTCGAGTACTGTTCTCTTAACGCAGTAGTCTGTTGCTAGCCCGCCCACGAAAAGCCTTCCTATGCACCTTGCCTTAAGTTCTTGTTCTAGGTCAGTTCCGTCGAAGGCTGAATACGCCTCCTCGCTAGGAGAGGTTCCTTTTGGAATTATGGTCGTGCCTCTCGGGATCTTGAGGCCAGGGTGAAACCTTGCGCCTGTTGTTCTCTTCACGCAGTGGGAGGGCCACATCCCACCATACTCGATGAAAGACACGTGATTGCGCGGATGCCAGTCCTTCGTGGCAACCACGAAAGCCTTTGCTCTGCTGAACTTCCTCGCGTATTTGTTCAGCACGGGTACGATCTCGTCACCTCCTGCAACTGGCAAAGCTCCTGTCGAACAAAAATCCCTCTGAACATCAACGATTACGAGAGCATCGTTACCTCTGTCGATGTCGTACCTCAACCTTGGCCTCTGCCTCAGGTAAAACTAACTCCGCGCAGTTTTAAAGTGTTATGTCTAGACACTTGCCGGAGAGCAACACGGGACGGATGTAAGATTCACAAAGGATTTCTGGCAGGTCTGCAAGAAAAGTTTATTACCGCGTTCAAGCCTATCGAGATGATAATGGTTAGTTCACGCGACCTGTCGACTTGTTTTGTTGGCATAGGTTGTGTCGATCTTGGCCGAACCTAGAAAATGTTTTCCGAGATGCAGCAAATTTAGATGCGGGAAGAGCGCTCTCCAGTACCGGGGGAAAACCGTTTGGTGCCAATGGACTGACGAGCCATGCAACCCATCCAACTGCAGCTATCCAACATGCGTAACGAGACGCTTACTCCCCAATGGCGTCTGCGGAGAAACAATCAAGCGCAAGACCGTCGAAAGAGGACCCGAGGAAGATTTGGTGCAGACCGTAAGAGTGAGAGGAAAAACGTACAGGAAGATCGGTGAAAGAGAGATCTTCTGAGGTCAGTTCCCTGCGAAGACACAGAGACCCTATCCCCATCAGACCCATCCTATCTTTTGGTTAGGTGGCCAAGCGTTTGCCAGGTGGAATGACGCCTAGACCCGCCCCCAGCTCTGAGGTCTTCTGAGGGAGCAAACGCTTCCTTCACTCTCAGAGTGTAGATCCGGATTGTTGACGACGTTCTAGGCATGGACAACGGAGTACTGAGGAGGTAAGATATGGCTACACTAGGAAAGAGCGTTCGTATTTGTGGTCATCTGCGTTTTCAAACGATTCTGGGCGTGGTGAGGTCCGAGATGTCTATACTGCGGTCGTAGACAGAGCTCACAAGCGAGACAATAGAGATGAGGTTCTGCGCGACGTCCATGGGCAATGTGTTCAACACTGACTCGATCTTGTGGTAAGCTTCATCAACCAATGTCTTCCTTTCTCGTACCGAGTCCGCGATGGTGATGCTGCGCGAAAGGAATGCACTCAACGCGTCCCCGTAGCATTCATAGACAACCTTGTGCAGCTCTGAAAAGGGCTGGGAAACCTCAGCGTCAAGTCTTGAGCCTTCTAGGCGGGTCACATGTTCAGCTATCTGCGAAGACTGATCCCCAACAGATTCAACTAGGCTCGCCGTCAGACGGTAATCTAAGCAGTCTATGGGGTAGACACCCAGTCTCTCGCTTAGGCTTGGGTTCTGAGTAACCGTCCTAAGTATGCGCACTAAGAGGAAATACAGTCGGTCAGCCTCGTTGTCTCTAGCCATAACGCCTCTTGCAAGCTGAACATCGCCTTCAAGCAATGCTGTCACGGCGTCACGGTACATGCCTGACGTGATAAGATGCTCGCGCCTAAGTATCTTCTCGGGAGGCAAGGCCGAGGGCTCAAGCAAACATTGCATGACTATCTTGGTGTGATCTTCTTCCGTAATCTCCAACCCTATGAGGCGGCTAGACACTTCTTTGATTGTCTCCCGCTGTTCTATTGTTATTCTGTCTCTTGCCTCAATCCCTATTACATCGTAACCCAGAAGGTAGTTTATGATAATTTCGCGGCTTAGATGGGCGCTAGGCTTTATCACTACGGTCTGAGGAGTCGATTCCAGATTGTAACGGGGATCGATGACCAGGCGCCCGTTAGGCGAGACCGAGGCCGAAACGACAGAGCCGCGGCTTATGCCATTTCTCTCTGCCCAGTCCTTCGGCAACGTAACAAAGAATGTTCCGCTCCTTGTCTCCTGTACCTTGCGGAGCTCCAATTGACCATCCTCGGAGATATGAAAGCATATGTACGAGATAAAAGGCTATTGGCAAAGTATGAATGCGTATAGAGCGGTTCCCTATCTTGTCGGTGCAGATAGCTAGCAGCCGGACCCCAAAAAAAGTTAAATGCGTAAAGACGAAAGAATCATACCCGTCCTTGTGCCGGAAGGAACAGCGTTGGAGCAGGAACCTGAACTTAGGAGAGCTGTCTCTCTAATAATAGGCGCGGGCTACCAAATCGACAAAGACGCATTCATGTACCTGAAGGAGGCTTCGCGGTCCGCAGACTTGACTGCTCTTGCCAGAAGCGCCATAGAAGAGGCTGACAAGCTCCCAAGCAGACCCCTCTTCATCAGTCGCAATCTTCTCGAAAGCAAAATGGAGAAGTTTCCACCACTCGGGGCGTTTGCCGCTCCCGCAACGGATGCTGGCAACACGGTTTTTGAGCCGTACGCAAAGCAAGTGGAGGCTGACCTAAAGGTAACTGGCGACCCGACTAACAAGATAAGGGCCACTGGGTCGATTGAAGACTACGTCGAGTATTTCCGAGACCGCTTCAGGAAGCTGAGCAGAATCATGAGAAAAAGAATTGACGTGAGAGGCGCCTGCACAATTCTGGAAGCCTACAGGGCTGCTGCCAGTTCAAAGGTCAAAGTTGTCTGCATGACCAGTGAGAAGCGCGAGTCTAAGGGTGGGATTGTTCTGCAGGTGGAGGACTTGGAAGCGAATGCCACAGTCTTTGTTCCGTCAAAGAATGGGCAACTCTTCATGAAGGCTCAGAGGCTCGCACTTGACCAAGTAGTCTGCATTTGTGCAACGAAGGGAAGCGACAATCTCCTGGTGGCCGACGACATCATCTTCCCCGACATCCCCGCCAAGAAGCCGACAAAGGCTCCGCTTCCCGTCTGCGCTGCCCTGATATCAGACTTGCACGTAGGGAGCAAGATGTTCATGGGTAGAACCTTCGAACGTTTCATACTTTGGCTGGATGGTAAGTTTGGCGACGGGCGGCTTAGGGAAGTAGCTAGTCACGTGAAGTACGTCGTGATAGCAGGCGACATAGTCGACGGGGTCGGAGTCTACCCTGAACAGCTCAAAGAGCTGGAAGTCAGGGACATCTACAAGCAGTACGAGTTAGCAGCGAAGATAATAGGAAATATCCCCGAACACATTGAAGTCGTAATAATACCAGGAAACCACGATGCATCAAGGAGAGCTTTGCCCCAACCCGCCATCCAGAAAGAATATGCTGAGCCACTTTACGAGTGTAGAAAGATCTATTCCATAGGCAGCCCCTCAACTCTGAGTCTGCATGGAGTCAACCTATTGGTTTGCCACGGACGAAGTCTAGACGACGTGATCTCGACTGTCCCAAGGATGAGCTTCCAAGCACCAGATGAGGCAATGAAATACCTTCTTCAATGCAGGCACATTGCTCCGGTCTATGGGTTAAGAACCATGATCGCCTCGGAGCGGACTGATCACCTTGTCATAGACCAAGTGCCAGATATATTCCAAAGTGGCCACGTACATATGATGGCCCACAGCTACTACAGAGGCGTACTGATAGTCAATTCCGGGGCTTGGCAGAGCCAGACAGATTACCAAAGAGAGATGGGACATGTACCGAACCCAGGGATTGTGCCTATAGTAAACCTCCAGAATCTTGAGGTCGTGCCTATGGATTTCGCTTCAGCCATGTGAAAGGGAAGACTATCGAGAGGGCGCCAAGTACCTTGGCCTGTGGTTCATAAGGGCCCTGAACCTCTGGTCGTCGCCAAGGCCTTCTCTAACCAGCTTGTACGGAACGCCGAGGCTCGTTCTTTTCGTCCGACCGTACCGACCAAGGCTAATTACCCGAGAGTTTAGCAGACCCATGATGTCCAGCTCGCTGATAAGCCCGCCAACCCTTCTCTGGGTAAGGGGGGCGAGGCCCATCTCCCCGCACAGCTCGCTATAGAGGTTGTATATATCGCCGGTCATCGAGCGGCTAATGCTGAACTTTGCTAAGAGGTAAACGGTCAGCAGCACAGCTTTTGCGTGGGTGGGGAGACTTACAAGCGTCTCCAATATCCGGTCGTGCTCAATTCTTTTTTGAGCCAGCTGCACATGATCCTCGGAAACCTGTGTGTCACCCACTCTCTCAGCGAGCTCCCCAGCGACGCGAAGCAGGTCTAAGGCACGCCTCGCGTCGCCATGCTCAGCAGCCGCCAACGCCGCGCAAAGCTTGGTAGCCCCTTCGGTCAAGACGCCGCTCTGAAACGCGACTGTTGAGCGTTCTTCGAGAATATCCTGAAGCTCATCAGCGTTGTAAGGTCTAAAGACTATCTCCTCCTCGCTAAGCGTGCTCAGCACCCTCGGATCTAGCATCTCCTTAAACCTCAAGTCGTTCGAGACCCCTAAAATCGCGACCCTGCTCCTTCGCAGATTTCCGTTTATCCTAGTGAGCTCGTAAAGGAGCATGTCCCCGCGGCCCTTGACAATCGCGTCAATCTCATCCAAGGCAGCGAGAAAGAGAGTATTACTGGAGTCTAACCCATCTCTGAACCTGTCAAACACCTCACCCACAGCGAGGCCAGTGAAAGGGATCCCCATATCAATCGCTGCGCACAAGTTGGAGAGGACTCTATACTCAGTACCGGCGAGCCGGCAGTTCACGAAGCAGACTCTGACATTTGAACCGAGGTCCTGCGCCTTTTGAGCGAGCCTTTTGAGCACGAACTTCATGACAGCAGTCTTCCCTGTGCCCGTCTTCCCATAGATCAAAGTGTTAGAACAAAGTGAGCCCTTAAGCGCTGGGGCAAGTATTTCACCCAGGTATCTGATGTGATCCTCGCGGTGTGGCAGGCTTTCAGGGACGTAGTCGTGGCGGAGGGCCTCCCTGCTTCTAAAGACACTTGACCCCTTAAGGAAATTGCTAAACACTTCCTCAAGGATCCCTCGCTGACTGTCCACGCGTAGGCCTCCAAGAGCCGACCGTTGTATATGACCCGTAGCGCCATCGTTCTCGACAGGGGATAAGCAGTGCCCTACAGAAAAATAGACAGTCCTCGCAAAAGCAAAAACCACTTGGCCGCCACCCCTGTGTTTCCTGTCGAGAGTTGCGCTTTTGTTATAATTGTTTGGTGTGTTTCGAGAGAAACGGCTGTCCGTTGTCTTTGGTCTCGTTGGCAGTTAACGTGCATGGTACAACTTCCTAGTAGTTGCAGCTTAGAGGATTTTAGGTGAGCGGTAAGGGGCGGGTTGTTTGATAAGCCATGAG
>Ga0315306_10000590_pt1 | contig 17616 bp, 19 predicted proteins | sample TDP1_MG_FD_203803 | JGI IMG/M metagenome (GOLD analysis project Ga0315306, IMG submission 203803) | Freshwater sediment microbial communities from Lake Towuti, South Sulawesi, Indonesia - TDP1 | ecosystem: Environmental > Aquatic > Freshwater > Lake > Sediment | place: Indonesia: South Sulawesi... | reverse complement strand
GTTATGCTCATGAAGAAGGGCGCTGAAGCTAACTTATACTTAGAAGAGTGGTATGGTCGTAAGGTGATTATGAAGCGTCGATTGTCAAAGGCGTATCGTCTCTCAGCTTTAGACAGAGCCATAAGGATTCAGCGAACTTTGCGTGAGCCTCAGCTTATTCACAGGGCTAAGGAGGCAGGTGTTCCCACGCCTACTATTTTTTTAATTGACACTGCAGATACGAATATTATTATGGAGTTTATTGAGGGAAAGCAGGTTAAGCAGATACTAAACGACCTTTCTTTGTCAGAGAGGCTTCGTTTGTGCCGTCACATCGGCATGCTCATTGGGCGCCTTCACAACCATGGAATCATCCACGGAGACTTGACCACATCCAACATGATTCTCACTTCCAACGGCAAAGTCTTCTTTGTGGATTTTGGATTAGGTGAACAATCTGAAGAATTGGAGGTTAAAGGCGTGGATTTGCATCTCATGAAACGTGCACTTCAAAGCACGCATTACAAATTCGCCAAGGAATGTTTTGACTCTGTCTTTGAAGGATATGCAGAAACCGTTGGGAAAGAACCTGCAAAAAGTGTGTTAGAGAAGATACTGGAAATAGAAAGAAGAGGACGATACATAGCTGAAAGAAAAGAGGGAGAAGGGGAAGAGTGAAAAAAGTAGCCTTCTTCGTAACAGGCAACATTCACAAGTTTAATGAAGCCCGCAAAATATTGGCGGAATACAATGTTGCAACTGCCATGCTCAACTTAGAAGCCATGGAAATTCAAGACGACAATTTAGAGAAAATTGCCAAAGCCAGCGCAACAGACGCAGCGAAAAAATCGAATTTGCCAGTCTTCGTTGAGGACGCTGGACTCTTCGTTAAAGCCTTAAACGGTTTCCCAGGTCCCTACTCATCTTACGTTTATCGAACGTTGGGCACAAAAGGAATATTGAAACTGATGCAAAACGAGAAAAAACGAGACGCTTACTTCCTCTCGGTTGTCGCCTTTTCAAACCCTCAAGAACCGTTAGAGCCTAAATGTTTTCATGGTAAGGTTGAAGGAAAAATAGGATATGAGGAACGTGGAAAACAAGGCTTCGGCTTCGACCCAATCTTTCAACCTTACGGTGGAAACAGCAAAACCTTCGCCGAAATGACAACTCAAGAAAAAAACAAGTATTCACACAGAGCCCAAGCACTACAAAAATTTGCAAGGTGGTACAGACTTCACGCTTAACGTATTTAGTTAGGTATGCCAGAACTCACAAGAAAATTTGATAACACCAATCGTGATTGTTCTTCGATTCTTGCGGGCTTATTTTCGACTTTCCATAGTTATCTCAACTATTCTTTGAGCAACAGTAATGTACTTTGCCCCTTGTTCCAATTTCTCGATTAGGTCTTCAAGATTCAAACACACATCAAACATCTTTCCAAAGTCATCTAAAAACTCTGGTCTGGCTATCTGGAATAGCCCTTGTCTGACGAAGTCTTTCAAACTCTTTAATTGACCTTCTCTTATGGACTTGATGGTTTTGTCAAACTTCGTCGCAATTGGGTCAAACTCTGCCTTATATCTTTGAAGGTTGAGTTTTTCTTCTTCGAAACTCTCATTTGGCAAAATCTGTTCCAGTATTCCTATCTGACGGCTTGCAAGTTTGGCTTCTTCATTGAACCACTCTCTCGCTTTCCTAACGATACTCTCTAGTGCATCGGCAAACGAGCTCAAAAATGGTTCTCGCTTGCTTTGCCTCTCTCTAATGAGGGATTGAAGATTCTGAATCTCGGCTAGCAACCTTTTGTAGTCTTGCGAATTCATTGTGATTTACCTACTGAGAATATTATGTTCCAGACGTTATTAGCTTATGCATAGGATGAACAATCGCTAAATCATTCCAAGCGTCTTCAGCAGAGTAACAATAAGGGCAAGTATTGCGCAAATAGCCATTGTTATGTAGTACCAATTCCTCTTGATTCTGTTGACTATTGTGTCGTATTTTTGACGCTCTATTGGAATTCCCTCCTTTCTTCTCGCAAAACGCCAGCAAGATTTGCTGTCTACCTCTTTTTCGTCAATAGGAAAACCCCTCAAATCGCAACTATATGACTTCAAGGAATCAACGAAGCTGAAATTACAGTATATACACTTGTGACAACATCTAGTATTCCGACTCAGCTTGTTTAGAACGTAATTCAAAGGGTCAACCATTGCGATTCTCCTTGTTCCAATTCTTCCGGTTCAGCTATAACTTTTCCGCAAAATTAAAAACTGGCTTAAAAAGACTGATAGAAGAAAACTCTATCCTTCAGGCTTTCTAGGGAAAAACAAACTAGGTTGATTCTCTATCCACTTGCACAATTCTTGTGGATTTGACGATTTTGTAGACTCGATAAGAGCCGCTAAATGAAGCCATTGCTCATTCGGAATTTTTGAAATATCAAGCGAATTCATGACACCATGGCTAAAGCAAGATTGAAAAGTGAAGGCTGTTGGGTTTAGTTCAAAGTGTGTCGAGTCGCTCCATCGTAAATAGCTAGATGCAAACTCTTCAGGGAATCTTCCTTTTTCGACCATTTCCCAAAAAAGAAATGCACATCTACTTCCAAATTCGTAAGCCTTATAGACATATTCTGGACTCTTGCCAGCATCCCATAGTCTTTCTTGAAGAACATAGTTTGGGAGTAGTTTCTTAACTTCGCTGTCCAATTCCTTCCTTATGGTTTCTAGTTTATCATCTGTGGTGTCAAATCTAATGTTGAGTGTTGAAGGGTTAGGATAATAGTGGTTGAAAGCAAAACCTTGGACGATGCCCCGACTTTCAAGGCTTTGAATCCATTTTCTGAGTTGTCTGATTATTTCTCTCTGTTTCGTGATGTCTGCTGGAATCGGATATTCGTACCACAAACTCTTTCACGCCCTCTAATGTCATTTGTTCTTTCGATTCAGCTATAACTTTTCTGTTTCCTTGCATCTACGACACAAATTCGAAATCAAAAATTATTAGGAGTTTGACACTATGTTTCTAGGGTCAAATATGGATGACGATGACATAAAGAAGTCAGATATTTGGTTCCAAATAGACGGGTTCTAGACGACCCTTCTACCCGTCTCTGCCCCTTTCAAATGATACATTTCATATTTGGAGCCTATTAGGATCCAAATAGAGGGGCTAGGTCAACAGTGCGCACACATAAAATCTTTAATTATCTGGCTCTGTTTTTGAATCAGCGGTTTTCTGTTGGTCATCATGATCCCCCTCCCTCCTAGACCACACAAAAACACAAAATTTGTTTCACATCTTAACCGCGAAAATCGTCCTCTCAGCCACTGAAACAGCGCTCAAGAGATCGTCTATCGTAGCCACAAAAGTTTGCAACTTGGTTTCACACTCAATCTCAGTGAACACTCGTTTTCCTCGCCTTGTGGTTTTAATGAACAAACCCTGTGGAACCTTAACATTATCAGGCGAAACCGCATTAGCCACAGCTTCAGCCTCTCGAATTGTCTTATAAGAAAGCACAACCTTAGCTTCCAACACTTGCCACCTCCAAATGCTTCTTAACCAATTCATCAACCAAATGAATAAAAGACTCCAAGGCTGAAATAGGCACCTGGGCTCCAGCGGCTATGTTGTGGCCTCCGCCTTTGCCCGAATACTTTTCCGCTGCAATTCGCAGAATTTCCCCAAGATTGAGTCCCTTACGCGTCACGAGGTCTATGGCTCTAGCCGAAATCTTGGCTAATCCTTCTTCTTGAACGGTTGAATAGGCAATAATTGGTTTTTCAGGCTTAGCCAAGTTTGTGGAGAGAATAGAAGATATGGTTCCGATGATTTTGTCGTCGATGACGCCTTCACCCCGCACAACATATATGTTATTCAACTCTTCAATTCGGTTAGTATCAGGCTCCATAAGCCAGTTCAAATACTTCGTTATAACCCGTCGATACTCATCTAACACTGAAGTAGCTTCTTCCAGAGCTGAACCTCTGTCACCCATGCAGATGGCTACTCCCAAACCAGGCTTATCCATGCGTCCAGTGGCGTTGAGAAGAACCGAAAACTCCCTAGCGTCTCGTAAAGGAGTCCAAGGCTCCTCACGAGTCAACGTGTAAACGCTTCCTCGAAGGTTAAGAGCGACATCTCCAGGCAAGCCTTTTGACACAAGATAGTCAGCGAGCGCGTTGAAAAGCCTCTTCTTCTCATCTTCTGAAAGGTCTCGTAGTGCTCGCCACTTGTCGCCATGTTTAGGCGTGATTCCTAGACTGGCTAGAAAGGCTAGACTCTTGTCTTCTTCGCCGCTTATACCCGAAATGAACGGTGCTGTAGTGCATGCCAAGGCTTTGTGAATTGGGCGGGTCTCTCTTCCAAAGAAAAGAAGATCGGTTTCAACTTTGAGATGCCCAGCATTCAACGCGTCCTCCATAATGGCTGCGTTGGGGCCGCTCAACTTCCTCTGGTCATACTTGTCTTGCAGGTCGCCGAGAGCGCCAACCACAGCGATGCAAGCCAAATCTACATTTGCCTTGTCAATAGCTTTGGCAACCAGATAGGTTGTTCCTGCTCCGCTTAGGTCACGTGATCCGTCTATTCCGTAAAGATGCGGGTTGACGTGAACAAAAGACAAGTCTGCCTTGCCCACGGGTTGATGATGATCAAGAATAATCACTTCTTGTTTGGAGAGTTTAGAATTCAACACGTCGAGGTCGCCGCTTCCGAAATCGGTGAAAACTATTAACGCTGGCTTGTTTGCTTGGATGCCCTCTATAATTTTCTCGTCTATCCATCTCTCGATGCGGATGCGAAAGGTTGCGTCTAGTCTCGTCAAGGCTTTTCCAATTATACTAGCCGCTGCCAAGCCGTCTGCGTCTAAGTGAGAAACAACGTGAATCAGTCCACCGTTTTCAGTGTGCTTCCGAATTAGGCTAGCCGCTTGGGTGGCAGTGTTTAATAAGGCGTCAAACTGTTCTTTTGGGTTCGTCGTAGAAACCCCTAAACTAGGCTGGCGATTTTAGCCTCGTATTTCCAGTCGGGCGGTAACACGCCTTCACGTTTGTAGTATTTGGCGAGTTTGTGAATCTTAGCCTCGATGAGTTGAAGCGAACGCTTGTTGTAAGCGTCCTTCTTGTTCTTTTCAAGGTGAACATAAAGGCTGTTAGCCTTTTTCAACAAAGTTTCGAGGTCTTCTGGGAGAGAGGGCGCCAAACCCGCATCTTTCATAATTTGAGTGATGGATTTTCCAGCTATGGGTTTGGTCAATGGAACCCCATGTTGATCGCGAAGAATTGTGCCGATTTTGCTTGGGCTGTGTCCTTCTTTAGCTAATTTGATTATTATGGCTTCTACTTCTTCTGGTGTGTATCTGCACCATATTGGGGTTCTCTTCCCAACAGGGCGAGTTGGATGTGACTTTCCCTTCTCGGTTTTAGGCATTTTTTTGTTCCTCGAAAGACTCTAAAACAGCGAATAACTCGGCATATTTAAAACTATTGTTGATTGGAACTGCGTGGTCTAGGAGGGGGAGGGGGGGTCATGATGACCCGTAGAAACGTTCTGATTTTAAAAAGGGGTCAGAGAATAGGTGTAATTGTTTGGTTGTCTTGGTTATAGATAATGATGATTTGTGTTTGTGTGTGCGCACTGTTGACCTAGCCCCTCTATTTGGATCCTATTAGGCTTCAAATATGTTTCTTGGTTTTTTAGCCAATTAGAAGTTGAGAGAGATTGAGACAGGTATAGGGTTGTCTAGAACTCGTCTATTTGGCTTCTAATATGAAATGAATTATTTGAAAGACTTGTTGCGAGACGATGGAGGTTGTCTGCCTAGTTTTTGTTAACATTTTTCTTTGTGTATTTTTCAGTGAATTTCTTGGCTTGTTCAATGTAACCCTTCAATCGTCGAATTTCCATCTTTTTCTCAGGCAAAGTCTCAGGCGCATACATTAGGGGTAAAACGGCTAAGAAGAGGAAGAAACTTGCAAAGGAAAAAGCTGCATAAGGATCAATTGAGATGTAAGGGAATTGCAATGTCTGTATCATGTAGCCTATAGTAAAAGGAATCCCTCCGATTGCATAAGACTTCTCCTTAGCAATGTTCAACGGCAATTCTCCCCATAATATTAAAATGAAGATTACGCTGAAGATTCCCCATGCGATACCATCAATGATAGCGAAGAAATACCAGGATACCCACCAGTATGGAGCGAAGCCTAACAAGGCATAAGCCAGACCCAAAGTGACAAACCCGTATAGAGTCACTCGTTTTCTACCTATGAAATCAGACATGAAACCCGCAATGAAGGAAGAAAAGCTGCTAACTATAAAGGAAAGTACTGTAAGGCCATAAAAACTAGAACCGAATGTCTTTTGTAGAGTTGGTGCATCTAAACCGTTAACTAATGAAAACATTATCCAAGGGATGAAATAGAGAATGTATGACCTGTTGTACATAATTGACCTATATCCAACATATTTTCTTTTCATATCGTTCACTTCTTCTCTAGGTTTCAACCAAAAAAATAGGATTAGCCCAGATGCTCTCCAAATCGCTGAAGTGATACTCTGCCAAGTAAGGTTCAGACTCAAACGGTACATGGTAGAGACGAAAATGCTCAGAAATATAGCGAAATAAATTATTCCACTTAGGCGCCCTCTATTTTCAACAGATGTGCAGTCAGAAAAATAAGACATGCAAGAAGGCATCCCCAGTCCAAACGAGACAGCCAAAAGAAAACTTACACCTATACTCTCCGTTATTGTATCGACGCTAAATATGGCTAGCATCAGAGAAGAAGCCACTCCTAGAATCATCCAAAGATAGAGAAAACGTAGTCTTCCAATCTTAGGAGCAAGAACTGCACCTAATAAACTTGAACCTATGGCAGCAATATAATAAAATGTCCAAATGGTTGCCCTTTCTGAGGCCACGAAATTAGGATTGCTTAGAATGCTGTTGAGAGCTATGATACTCATATCTAGCCATACAAAGATATTCAGCACCAAAATGAAAACTGTAAAGAAATTTCTTCTTGTAATTCCCATTTGGCTTAAGGAAATTCTTTCAATCATTTATTGCACGGCTCAAATCTTCTCTTCTTGGTTAATTGGTTGATTGTATTAAAATCTTTGTAGCAATTTGTAGATGTGTACAACAAGTTTTTTAAATATATTTGTTTGACGTATATACTGCAACATATGGTGAAAGGATTTGAAGAAAAGCCGAAAGATACCGGTTCGATTCTGGGGTTGGATCTAAGCCTATAGCGGCTCAAATCTGGTTATTAGAGCTGAAATTAATAATTCTAGCTCTGTACCATGTTTAATTTTCCTTAGCTGGATATGGGATTCTTCAGCCAGATTTAGTACAGCTTTCTTAAACTCTTTTGTCTCTGGTGTTTTGTAGAAGATTTTCAAAATTTTCTTTGTACCTTGTTTCGTTGTTATATTACTCAAAATTGTTTCAACTTTTTTCTTGGTTTCTGGATTTCGCAAGGCATAGAGCAAGGGTAAGGGCAGGCACTCGTACTTGAGCCTATGAAAAAATTCTTCCGGGTCGAACATATCCATGTACTCATCTTGCATTACAATCAGCATGCCTAGGGCTGTGCCATATTTGCTTAGAGCTTCAATTTCTGCTTTAGTTCCGCCTCCAAGAATGGCACCTATGTGTGTGTAGGCCTCAAAATATGCAGCCTTCTTTCTTGCTACGTTTAGGAATTCTTCAAGAGTTACATCTAATCTCTTCCGAAGCCCTAGTTCTAGAGCTTCAGCGTCTCCTAACTCGTAAAATGCATTTTTGATAATGTTAACGATAGCAGTCATCTTTTCATGTGGTAATTTTCCATTTCCCTCATACAAAAAAGTGAAACCTTTGAAGAGAAGGGCGTCCCCGACAAGCAGGGCGATGTCGCTTCCAAATTTTCCGTAAACTGTTGGTTTTCCTCGTTTCTCTGTGGATTGGTCGATTATGTCGTCGTGTATGTCCACAGCGCCGCTCAGCAATATCATGGGAACAGCTATGGATGTAGTTAACTCAGGGTCTCCTCCTACTGCTTCACAAGCCATGGAGAGTAAAGCTGGTCTTGAATAGTCAATCCAGTATTCATTCATAAAATAGGTCAATGCTTCTTTAACTGCTTTGCATTCAATATTTTCCTTCAATATTTCTTTCTTGGCAATTTCTAGGGCTTTTTTTCCCCGCTTTTTGAATATTTTTTGGATTTGTTTCATAGCTTCTTCTGGGCTGATTTCTGCCTGTTTCATTTTATTTTCTGCCTTCCTTTGATGTTTTCTTTGGGTAATTGTTCCTTTAAGGAGTCATAGTAGGCATGGAGTATCTGCTTGCCTTTCATGGTTATTTGGTAGATTTTTCTCACGCGTCCTTTTTGTAGTTCTTTTCTGCTCTTCACCAAGCCTTTTGCCTCTAATTTGTTTAGCATGGGGTAAAGGGCTCCATGTCTCAGTTTGACCTTGTATTTTGCCTCTGCCTCCTTGATGATGTTGTAGCCCCATGTGGGTTTGGCTTCTACCGAGCGTAGTATGAGCATGTCGAGAAAGTTTTTGACGAATCGTCGTTTTATTTGATGTGTGAAAACTTCAACCGACTCTTGGTTTTCCATTATTGTTTACCTTGGTCGGTCTGTTTTAGTACATATTAAGAGGGCTATGTGGCTTATTTGGTTATGCGTGCTTTTTCATGGACTTTATGCGTAGATATGACTTGTTTATGTGCGAACCTTTATATCAGCGTCTGCAGCATTATAGAATTGAATATGTCTAAAAATAGACATATTGTATACGCGTATCACATAACAACTGTAGAACAAACCGACATTAAAAGAGGGTAAGCAAAATGGGACCAAAAGCAAGGGAGGTTCAGATGAAGTTGATGAGGGGCCTCCTCGACCTCGTGGTCCTGCAGTTTTTGAAAGCCCACCCCATGCACGGATACCAGATAATCGCCAGCCTCCGCAAACAATTCGGCGTATACTTCGGTCCGAGCACAATCTATCCGTTGCTTTCAGTCATGGAAGAAAACGGATACATCAAGAGTCACTGGGACCTAGAAAACGACAGACCACGCAAGGTGTACAGCATCACAGACCAGGGTGCTGACATGCTCAACTGCACTGAAGAGTCGTTGATCCACATTTACCGCAAGCTAGCGATCGGAACAGGCAAGATTCCGTTCAACGCAAACAACCTAACCCTCAACGGTTTGACCTGCAACAAGAAAAACCTGAACGGAAATCTCGACAAAGACATTCGGTAGGATGCACTGTTTTTCATAAGGCGCATCTCGTGCATGGGTGGGCAATTATCTAAGACAATGCACCTCTCAAAAATTTACTCATAAACTTTTTTAAATCACTTTTCGGGCTATCTCTTGGAAACGCTCTTTGCGGCTTTTATATAAGCAGACTAATGATACATTAACCTTCTTGAGCAGGTGTCCTGCTTGAAAGAAGTCGACATATTAATTCATGATTGCACCATTGTCACCCTAGACAAAAAACAGTCCATAATAGAGAAAGGCTTCATAGCCATAAAAGACGGGCAAATGACCAGCGTCAGCAAGAAGAGCAGAGCGTCGCGTCTGATTAAGGCTGAGGAAACCATAAACGGCGAGGGGAAGGTGGCGTTGCCTGGTCTCGTGAACTGTCACACCCATGTGGCTATGACGCTGTTTCGAGGAGTAGCTGAAGATCAAAAGCTGGATCAGTGGCTGCGCGAAACGATATGGCCGCTTGAAGCCAAACTGAAGCCAAGTGACATTCACGAGGGCGCCTTGCTCGGTTGCTTGGAGATGATTAAGAGTGGCACCACCTGCTTTGCTGACATGTACTTTTACGAAGGCATGGTCGCCAAGGCTGTTGAAAAGGCTGGGTTGAGGGCGGTTTTGGCGCCGGGAATCATTGAGGCTGGAGACGTAAAGAGAGGCGAGAGAATGTTAAGAGGCGCTGTAGGCTTTGTCAAAAAGTACAGTGGCTTTGCTGAGGGTAGAGTAAAAGCGCAGTTGGGTCCTCATGCCCTCTACTCCTGCAGTCCAGATCTTTTGAGGCAGGTTCGAGAAGCAGCTTGGAAGTTGGGCGTGGGCGTTCACATTCACTTAGCTGAGTCGACGGAGACTGCGAGGTCTTTTAGGGCGAAGTATGGGCTGGGTGAAGTTGAATTTTTGGAGCGAATTGGTTTTTTGAAGGGTTTGGATGTTTTGGCGGCGCATTGTATTCATGTGTCAAATGTGGAGATGCGTCTTTTGGCTAGGCGTGGGGTTCATGTAGCTTACAATCCTGTTGTCAACATGAAGTTGGGGATGGGTGTGCCTAAAATTGATGAGCTTTTGAGGTTAGGTGTGACTGTGGGCATCGGCACTGATGGACCAGCGAGCAATAATACGTTAGATATGTTTGAGAGTATGAAGGCGGCGGCGTTGTTGCAGAAGGTCTCGTGTAAAGACCCAAGGGTTTTGCCTGCTGAGACTGTTCTGCGTATGGCAACAATTGAAGGAGCGAGAGCCTTGGGATTGGAGAATTCTGTTGGTTCGCTTGAGGTTGGTAAGCGAGCTGACTTGGTTCTTGTTGATTTTGATAAGCCGCATTTGATTCCTAGTCATAATTTGTATGCTAATTTGGTTTATTCTGCTCGTGGAAGCGATGTGGACACGGTTATTGTTGATGGAAAGATTTTGATGGAAGGGCGCCAAGTGAAAACGTTGAATGAAGCAGAGGTCATGCAGAAAGCGCAAAGAACTGCACAGAATCTAGTAGCGTAGTTGAAGCTGGATTGAAACAGTTTTTGTTTGTGTGTGCGCACAGTTGACCTAGCCCCTCTATTTGGATCCTATTAGGCTCCAAATATGTTTCTTGGTTTTTTAGCCAATTAGAAGTTGAGAGAGATTGAGACAGAGAAATGGATGTTCAGAGTTGTCTAGAGTAATCAGATTTGGAGTTAAATGGGCGGTGTTTGCATTAACAAAGGGTGGAGAATTGTTTTTTAAGTGTAAGAATGAGCGTAGGAGAACATGACATGACGTGAACACGTTAGGTTTAATAACCGAAAGCCTCTGAAAGATATTTTTGGTAACAGCTGTCAGATGCACAAGCAAGAGAGAACAGAAAATGGTTGAAAAAATTCTTGAGAAGATGGAGGTTCAAAGGGGTTTCATCCAACTACCTTCTAAAAGTAGGCAGGAGCTTATTGGCGATATGCCTTTACCTTCAAAAACCTTACTGAATGCATCTCCTGCAAAAATTGATAAGTATGGAAGATTGTGGTCGTCTTTTCTGAAGAATAAGTTTTCTGTGGGTGCTCGTGTGGAAATCAGTAAAACAGAAAATGGTTTTTTGGTTGAGTTGGCTAAGAGTGAGGGTGTTGGTGTCACTGAACTGCAAACAGAAAAGGCATTGAGTGTTGAAGGTGAGTTGTATTTTAAGGCTGACTCGATACGCATATACAATGATGATTTCTTAAAAACTGATGCTATTAAAGAAAGCAGCATAGACTTAGTTGTAACTTCGCCGCCGTACAACGTAGATGTTCAATATGAGAATTATAGGGATGACATTCCCTACGATGAATATTTGGTTTTCACAAGAAAATGGCTAACCAAATGTTACAGTCTCATCAAAGACGACGGGAGACTGTGCTTAAATGTTCCTTTAGATAAGAATAAAGGCGGTCAGCAAAGTGTTAGTGCAGATATCACAACTATCGCAAAAGAAGTGGGATGGAAATATCACGCCACAATTGTATGGAATGAGCAGAATATTTCTAGACGCACGGCATGGGGTTCATGGTTAAGCGCTTCTGCACCATTTGTTATAGCTCCAGTAGAGGTTATTGTGGTTCTATACAAAGAGAGTTGGCAAAAAACAAGCGGAAGTCAAAAATCCGATATTACTAGAGACGAATTCTTGGAATGGACAAACGGTGTATGGAACTTCAGCGGCGAAAGTAAAAACAAGATAGGTCATCCTGCACCGTTCCCTGTTGAGCTTCCCAAACGATGTATAAAGTTGTTTAGCTTTGTTGGAGACACGGTGCTTGACCCATTCCTCGGCAGCGGAACAACTTTAATCGCTTGTTTAGAGAATAATAGGACTGGCATTGGTGTGGAAATCAACAGAAATTATTGTGAATTAGCGGCAAGAAGGCTAAAGCAACAAGGCATATTTCAGAAAAAGCTACTTGAAGTCCTTTAAGCCCTTCTTAATGTAAATGAACCTTGCGGTTTCCTCTCCCCATCTGACGAGGTCTTGAGGTAACTCATTCAAAGGTCTGACGATTCCACCTAAAGATGTTCTCTCATCTGGCTTTATGTTTTTACAGAAGGCTTCAACATTCTCTACGTAAACACAATCTAAATATGACTCTGCAAGTAGCCTATCTTTAGTTGGATTTTCAGGTGTGCCCCATTCGGACATCCACCTTTCCTGTCCGCGTCCACCGTCTGGTGTGGCAAGTACAACTTTTATCCGTGATAACGTCCTAAACAGCAAACTCCAAAAGAGGGTTTCCGTAAAGCGACCGTGCAAACTCACCTTACAACTAATCACTGCTATTGGGATCTCACCTTTTGCAGCAACTAAATCAATGTCTCCCCATACTGATTCTTGGATGGTTGAAGCTTTTATTGGTATAGAAAGCATTTTCCATAACCTTAAGCTTCTCTTTTTTATTTCTTCCTCCCCTTTCCCTGCTATAGCTTCTATATCTGTGCCTTGCAACTTTTCACTAAGGAAGAGCCTCACGTAGTCTTCCCATTTTCCGCCCGCTTTAACCACTCTGGTTTGGCGTTCTTTCACTGTTTCTTCATTCAAATTTATACCCCGAATATCAACTTTCACAATTGTCATTTAACACTTACTATACATTGGTTAGTAAACTCTAGATTGTTTGAAGAAACGAAGAAAATGTTGGAAAATATGAGATTTGATTTTATTCTTCTTCAATCAGATTTCATGAAGGCTTGTTCTTTAATGCTCAACAGCTAAGATTGACTAAAGGTTTAAAAGTTTATGCAGTGCTCCGGAGCCCGGTCTGAGGCGATTTAACAAAATGAAGAAACTTCCTCCAAAATGTCCATCTTGTGAGGAGCCACTTTTCGAGGTGTTTGAGAACGAGTACAATACTTACGTTTTTGACCCTGCTTCAGGCACCTATAAGGAACACGATTGGAAAGGTGATATGAAAATTCGCTGTCCGAATTGCAACGCCAAACTTTGGGATATATTTCCTGACGGGGTGTGCAATTACGTTTCAGAAGACGAGCAAAAAAGGAATGAAGTAAATGAATAAGAAGCAAGCTATTTATTGGCTTTCGGTTGCCTTGCAGATTCATTATGAACCAGAGATTGTAGAAGCGTTCTCAATTGCTATGGACGAACTCTACAAACAAGCTTACCGCGACGAACTCCCAAAAATTTCATCAATTTACTGCTAGATAAACATAGTTTGTAACTTGGTTCTGCAATTAAGAAGGTTTTTATTGGAGAGTTTATATTATTTATTGTGTCTTGCGATGTGAGAGAGTGGCTGAGGTTGACAACCCTAATCATGGGTCGAGGGGTATGTGCACGCGTGGTGGCGCTTCGTATATGTTTTGTAAGCCGTCTTCTCCTTTCTCTCTCTCGGCTTAGCGCAATCACGTGTGAGCAGCCAACAAACAATGAAGACCACTCAACACTCGCAACATGTGCAGCTTGCAACTGAGGGAGACGCTTGGTAGTTGTTAGGTCGTCGGTGGCTGCTGAAACATGGCAACGAGGAGTTTACAAAAAGATCAATCACAAAATGAAGCTACGTAATGAGGAATTTGACCAAGAGATAGACTATTTAAAAAGCATTGTTGAAGGGCTACAAAACCTCAGAAAACAATTGTTAACTGAGAAACACGATTAAAACCACGGCAAACACGGCAAACGTGTATTCTAGATTCATAAATTAGTTAAATACCAACCATGCTTAATCATGGCATAAAGACAAAGGAGCACACAAACTTGCAAACTGCAAGAACCACAGTAACTGAGTCTCCGTCTGAAGAACAAGTACAGCGGGCATACCTTGAAAGCAAAATGAGGGAAGTTTTCGGAGATGAAATGAAAAAACTAAGCCAAGAACTACAGTCAGTCTTAGCAGACGACATAGTAACAGCTTTCCTCAACAGAATAAGCCTGTTCGTTAAAATCCAAGCCAAAAAAAGGCGGTACACCCGCACAAAACGTAGTTTAAATCCATAAACCCTAAATAGGTAAAAAAATAAAAAATTGAAAAAGAAATAAAGGTGGAACCCAAACCTTGCGCAGATCCAAACTGGAAATGTATGTTGACATACTAAAGGTTTTAGCCCGAAGCGGACCACTAAAGCTAACGCACATAATGTATAAAGCAAATGTCAACTGCAGCGTGTTGAAAGAATACCTAGACTTTTTAATAACACAGAACCTAGTTGAAGAAAAAACCGTGGGCAAAAAGCGTATAGTTTACGCCATAACCGAACGCGGCATAACAGTGCTCAAATACTTCAGAGAACTCAAATCCGTCCTACCCATAATCGAAGAAGCAAGAACAAACGCCAAACAACTCCCACCAAGCCTCTACTAAAACCTCCCTCAAACTTTTCTTTCGTTCTATCCTTCTCTTCAAACTCTCGTAGGCAACAAAGGTCTTTAGCCTGCTTTTTGCCATTTTCCTCTTTTGCCCAATAGGCTGTATTGGACTAGGCTTGTGAATTTGGCGAGAATATTGATTAATCGCAAAATGTAGTAGAGCGGTGTGTACCACAACAATTGTCTGTGATTAGAGTGGTCGTACGCGAATTTTAGGGCTAGTGCCTGCTGAATGATGCCGACTACCAACACTAGCAACAGAAACATGACTAGGTTTAAAAGGAAGAATACACGGTCGGGTGCAAACCAGAAGAAAACAGGTATGCTTAACAAAGCTATCAGCTCCAGCACAGCGCCCAAGAATCCAGGCACAAGATAATACCACAAGAGTAGAGTTAGCCAACGCTTATCAAACAACAAATCTTTGTGAATCTCCAACTGATTGTGCAGCCAACCAAACGACCAGCGCAGGCGTTGACGCCAAAACCATCTTAGCGCTGTGGGCGCCACGGTTGTGCTTCTCGCATCATCGTTGTAGCCAATCTTCATTTTTCTCTTCTGCATCTCTAATGTGATTTCTAAATCTTCCGTTACAGATTTCAATCGCTTCTCATTCAGCAACTGTCGCAACGCTTCAACTCGATACAATCCCATAGGGCCTGGCACAACCGTTATGGCGTTTCCTGAAGCCTCTGCCCGTCTCAAAATGCCCAAGCCTTGGCTGTACTCCAACTGCTGCAAAACCACAAACAAGTTACTTTCCTTTAGTCCATCCGAGGGATGAATGTAACCGCTCGTAGCCACGGTTTGGGTGGCACAAATATAATCTACAAGTTCAGTTAGCCCAGCAGAATCCCAGAAGGTGTCAGCGTCAACAATGGCTATATACTCGCCCATAGCCTTGTTCACTCCAGTCCGCATGGCTTCAGCCTTGCCCAAGTTTGCCATGTGCCTGACAACCTTAGCGCGGATATACGCCAATTCTCGCTGCTTCGAATTTATTGTGGACCAAGCAACCTCGAAGGTGTTGTCCGTGCTGCCGTCATCAACAATAATAATCTCGCTTGGACCACGATATTTGACGGCACATTTGAAGAGGCTGTTGATACAACGCATAATGTTTCTTTCCTCATTGTAAGCGGGAACCACAAAAGAGACCATGGGATAAACGCGTCCAACCTTAGGCACGGGTTGTTGCTTCCACATCCAAGCAGCAACCACAAAGAAACCAGCCACACCCACGGCGAAAAACACATACCAAGTATAAAAGAACCATAGGGGCAGACTCCAAATCAGAGGCGGAGTTTGACTAGGCGCCGGATAACCAAAAACGTTAACCAAAATGAACCCGACAAAAGAGGGGTACCATAGCCAAATGATGAAGGCTAAGATGAAGGGCAAAATGAAAAGCCAGTAACGAGTTCTAGCCCCAGCAATGGTCAAACGCGTCTTCTCCAAAGAGTTAAGACAAAGCCTACTCTTAAATGGATTCTTAGCATTGACACAATATTCTCTAAAATGAAATATCACCTACAAAAACAACAAAAAAGAAGGAAAAGGCGTGTGCTGACGTGGTTAAGTCAATGTTGATTTAATTAAGCCACTGTGCCACGATACTTCTTTCGTCTCCGTCTCCAGTAGTAGACGCCTCCACCAGTTCCGGCTCCGACAATGGCTATTGCAGCTAAAATCCAAGCCAACGGAACACCTGGCGGTGCGGCCACCGTGATCTCGTACTCCTCCTCACTTTCAGCCATGTTTCCTGCATTGTCAAAGGCTTCAATGAAAAACGTGACAACGGTGTCGCTCTGATTGGTTATGGTAGCTGTCCATTTTCTGTCTTTGAAAGTCATGGGAACGGATGCCCACAAGTCAATTGTTGTGTTCGTATACCATAGGGTGACTTCTCTAACACCGCTACTGTATCGAGGCTCGGTCACGGTCACAGTGATATTTATTTCCTCGTTCGCAACTGGCTTTTCAGGCGACCAAGACGGGTAGCCAATGACAGGCGGATATGGGTCAGCCACCACGTAAGAGTAAACACTAGAGGGGGCAGCCCAGTTTCCGATGTTGTCAGAGGCGTATACACGGTAATTTACCATGGTATTATATGGAAAAGCGGGAACAGTTGCTCTGTACAGTCCCTCTTTTAAAGTCATGGTTTCGTTCTTCCATGTGGTTCCACCGGAATAGCTGAGAATAACTTCTTTTACGCCGCTTACAATGTCTGTGACAGAAGCCATCACGGTTACGGTTTCATTGTAGCTCGGTGTTTCAGGTTGCCTCAAGACGCTGACTATTATAGGAGGAGTCTTTTCAACAACGACTGTTAACGAAACAGTGACAGAGTGTTCCAAAACGCCGCTTGTTCCAGTAACAGTTATTGTATGTTGGCTAGGTGAAGCATTGTTCGCAACCTTAATCGTAAGTGTGGAGGTGGCAAAACTGTTCGCTGGTGGAGTGACCTCAGATGGGTTGAGGGTAAGTTTTACGTCCATGATGGATTCAGGGGTCACTTTCAAAGCGACAATTTTGTTGAAACCATTCAATGAAGCTATGATTATGGTTGATTTATCAGAATCGCCTTGTTGAATTGTCAACGAGGTCGGGGATGCAGCGATTGCGAAGTCAGGAGTTGGGACCACTGGAGGAGCGATGACCTCTAAAACAACGTTCACGCTGTGCCGAAGTGAACCGCTCGTTCCGTTAACAGTTATGCTGTAGGAGCCAGGGGTTGCAGCGGAAGCCACATCAATGGTTAATATGGAAACGGCGGGGTTGTTTGGCTTAGGAAAAACCTGCAACGGATAAAGAGTAGCGTTTACGTTTGGGATTTGCTGAGATGTAATAGCTAAATCGACGGGTCGGCTGAATCCTTCCAAAGAAGTTATGGTTATAACTGATATGTCAGAGCCTCCCTGTTGAATAATCAACGAAGCTGGGGAAGCCTCTATGGAAAAGTCTTTGAGCGGTGTGACTTTCAACGTGATGTTCTCACTGCGTGGAAGGGTGCTGTTTG
>Ga0315306_10000588_pt1 | contig 17629 bp, 17 predicted proteins | sample TDP1_MG_FD_203803 | JGI IMG/M metagenome (GOLD analysis project Ga0315306, IMG submission 203803) | Freshwater sediment microbial communities from Lake Towuti, South Sulawesi, Indonesia - TDP1 | ecosystem: Environmental > Aquatic > Freshwater > Lake > Sediment | place: Indonesia: South Sulawesi... | reverse complement strand
ATACAAATGTGACGTTCAAAATGCTAGAATCAGTCGTGGCAGCAGTCGCTGTGACCAAAGTTTCTGAGGGCACATCTACACCATGATAATCAGTAGTTACAGCATATCCAGAGTTCAAAGCACTCAAGTCTGCATGGGCGCTAGAGACGAATAGTATCAAAAATGCAATGAATATCGCATGAAATTTAATCTGCATCCTTCAACACTCTAGCAAAATCTTCTCTTCGAGCCTTATAAACTCCGAGCGAAAACGAATATAGAACTTTTTTCGAGAATTATGTTCTATTTTATATTCGTTTTTCTTTGGGTTATTTTCTTTGCGTAAAGAATAGTTAGCATGGTAAGAACTATGAAGAGTGGAAGCATTATGGTTGATGGGAATTCTGGGATTACTTGGTATGAGCAGTATTCTGTTCCGTCTCTGGTTACGTTGTTTCCAACCTTGTCGTATGCAACTATTTTGAATCTCACAAATGTTTCTGCGGGTTGTCCAGGAATTGTCGCATTGTAAAGACGTGATGTTGAATTGTAGCTCATGGATTTGGAAGTCCATGTTAAGCTGTTGTTCAAATCGTAGTATAGGGTTGCGTTTTTCACTCCGCTTTCTGCGTCGGTGATGTTGGCATAAACTTTTACGTCTTGATATGGTAGTACAATGTCCTCTGGAATTCTTGAAATAGTGGTTACTATCGGGTCGTTGCTATCTTCGTTAAGTTGTATTGTAAAGTTGGCTTTTGCGCCTATCCTGTCACTGTACTCGTAGGCAGTATAGTTTACGTTCGGCCCAGCTGAGCCTGAAATCAATCCTTCAACCTCTACGGTGATTGTGTATATGCCAGAAGAGCTTGTTGTCAAAATCCAACTCACTGTGGAATTGGCTCCAGCCTCCAAAAAGCCCGTGCCTACCGTTTTCTTTAGAGTTTCCCCTTGGGCTAAGGTGAGATTGGCGGGGAAGGTTACAGTGGCATTGCAATATGAGGCGGGATAGTCATGAAGGACATTTGGAAGTGGCTGTGGATAACCAATTGTGGCGTTTATTTGAAATGGTGTTGCAGGCTTTATGTAGGACGGCGATGAAACGCCTATTGTCCATGGCAAAGCGTAAAGCGACCAGTTGCTCGAGAAAGACCAAAGGTCTAGGAAATAAGTGTAGTTGAAAACTAAGTTTGGACCGCCATATCTTCCACCCCATGTTACATTGTTCCATGGGTCGTGGAGAAAAACGTGAGTTTCATTGTAGCCTGTCACAACACGATAATGCGTTGAAACATGAAAGCCGCTATACCACATAAGCAGAATGAGCGGTTTATCTTGGTCTATGTAACTCTTAAGTTGGTCTAAATTCATTTCATAGGCTTCGAAGGCAGTATAACCGAGCTTGCGTAAAGTATAGCCCGTAATGTTCTCATACATTTCTCCACCCATAGAAGTGCTAATATTACTAAAGTGGGCAGCTCTTCGTAGCTCATCCGTAAAAGTCGAGTAAACTGGCGGGCCTATGGTTCTCGCCACATCCGCAATCTCATATTGGCTAATGTTTTCACCATAATAGTCAAAAACCATCTCTAGGCAAGCAGGCCCACAATAATAATCTATATCCTGGTAGTGGAAAGGAACGGCAATAAAATGGGCTACGCCCTGCATTTCTAAGAAAAACGTGTGCAAAACATCCGCAATTAGGTTTACTGCCAAGTTAAGCGATTCTCCGCAGCGGTTCTTGAATATGGGATTGCTCCAGTTGTAATTTTCATCCATCCAAACACATGTTAAGTCTCCATCCACATCGAATGTCGTGTCATAGGCAAGCGTTAACGTAGCATTGTAGGCTGAAATGTTGCTTAAAACGCCGTCAAAAATTAAGAAAATGTTGAATTCGTCATCATAGGTATCTGTCCTTCTTTCCACATAATCTTCGTATCTGCTATGAAGTGTCTGATTCTCACTTCCCCAATCTGTTTCGGAACCCATCACATGCCCAAAAACTGCCACGTCAGAAATGTAATGTGTCACAATGCCAAGCCTTTTAGATGCATTAGCCAAGTCGCCAACCTTGAAGAAATTAACCGCCTTATCATATTCCGCATAAGCCCGCACTGCTGAAGCATTATCTTGCAAAGTACCATCAGCAAAATAGTATACATGATGTTTAACCGTATCCCCGATACCATCTGGAGCCCCTCCATTATCAGGCAGCTCAGTTCCATAAAGGTAATTAGCAATATTATTAAGGATGAACTGTTTTTCCCCAAGCGGCAACCAATCTAATGCATGGTGTGCAATCCAGTCGTGCGTGCCATAATCGGGATTAGACGGGTCATCACTGTAGCCGCCATTACCCCAACCGAAAACAGCCGCAAAATTAACGGTTAATCCAAGCAAAAGACTTGATAAAGTGAGAACAGCCAGAAATGTAACATGCCTCCTCTTTAACAAACACAGTCACCTTTACACTAGTAGAGTGAATTACAACTTAAAATTTGCCGTAAATATCTTTAAAATGACTTATATGTGCTGTCTCAGTTTCTTAGCAACCTCGTCTAGTTTTTCCCTACTCGCTTCTTCAACTTCTTCAAATCTTGGCAGTTTCTGCCCCTCATATCTTGGAATTATGTGAACATGCACATGGAATACGTCTTGGCCAGCAGCCCTCTCATTATGTTGCATTATGCTGATTCCTTCAGCGTAACTAAAAAATTAATTTTTAATGATATTTTAAATGTATATTAGCAGTTCATAAAGAATTTATTTCAAATGTTGAACTTTATTACATTAGGGAACATATTGCCTTTCGAGTACATAGTTATCACATTACTAGTTGGAATCTTTATTGGATTGGCTGTCTTAATTTACTTTGTAAAAAGAAAAATAACCCCAATAGATTTGATGCAACTCTCAGAACAAGTCTCCAGCAAAATTAGAGACGACATCAATAAAGCTATAATAGAAACAACCAGCAAAGCCTCAGAGGGCATTGGAAGTGTTTCCAAAACTCTTGATGGTCTCAGTAAGACACTTGAAGAGGTCTATCAAAAGCTACCTAAGGATGTCAAACAGTCAATCGCGGATAGTGGCATCAAAGAAGCATTGAAGGAAGGACTAGAAGATTTAAAAGATTTTGACAAGAACATAAGAGAGTTAAGTGAAGATTTACCAAGCAATGTTCTTAAAAGTATACAAAGCGGCATTAGCTATAGGAAAGGGAAAGTTGGGGAACTAGCAACGCTTATGAGTCTCTTAGGCACTTACAAAAGAATCATCCCACTGGGTCAACCTGTTGATTACATTGGAATCGGGGAGTTTATAGACTTCATAGAAACGAAAACAGGTGCTTCACTATTAACCACCGAGGAAAAAGAGATAAAAGAAATGATAGAGCAAAAAAAGGTGAGATTTCTTTTGCGAAGAGAGCAGGTAGAAATAACAGCTCCCGAGGAAGTAAGCGAGGAAACAGTCGAGAAATAATAAAATAAAAAATAAGGAAAATAAATGAGAATATCAGTTACTTTCTAGAGTCTTGCGACGAAACGATCAAATATTTTAAGATTACACATTGGTGGATTATACGAGTTCACAACATCATTTATCCATCAGAATCTTGACGCGCTTAATTTTTCCAGCTTCTTTTATGTCTATTTTAAGTTTCTTTAAAATTTCTTTTAGATTTTCATTCTCGCAACGGATTATCGCATTTGAAATTTCTGCATTTAATGGAAGCCTCAGTTGAGATTTCAGCTTCCAAATGTTTGACATTGCTTCTTTTAGTATTATCCATGCTCTCTCAGAGTCTTCATCTATCAATTTTTGGTTCACTGATGGCCACTTCGATTCTAACATTGATTTGTTGAAGAGGTTATAGCTGATTTCTTCTGTGATGTGAGGTGCCAACGGAGTATATAGGCGTGTTAACGTCCAAATAAGTGTATATAGCGTGTATTGAGCAGACTTTTTTATCCACTCTTTTTTGGGCGTGTAAAGCCTGCTTTTAGCTATTTCGATGTAATAGTCGCAAAATTCGTGCCAAACAAAGTTCTGCAACTCTTGCAATGTCAGGTTAAACTGGAAAGTCTCCATATTTTCTGTTAAAACCTTTATTAGCTTTTGAAGACGACTTAGAATTCCTCTGTCAACAATGTGTAGCCTAGGCTTTTTTTGCGGCAGCCTATAATTAGCTATATGTTTTTGGGCGAATCTGCACGCATTCCAAAACTTCTGCATAAAACTGTATGAGTATGCCATATCTTTCCATTGGAAGGGAAAATCTGAGCCAACAGAAGCCAATAAAAGCCCCTGCCTCAAAGCGTCAGCTCCATATTTTTTGATAACTTCTAAAGGTTCGATGGTGTTGCCGATGCTGCTGGACATGGCACGTCCATCAGGGCCAAGTATCATGCCGTTCACAAGTATCGCTTTAAAGGGCAGTTGACCAGTTTGCAGGTAGCATTGCAGTATTGAGTAGAAGGCCCAAGTGCGGATTATTTCCGAGCCTTGCTGACGTAAACTTAGCGGATAATATTGCAGCGTCCTTGGCCAACCAGCAATCACCAGTGGCGTTATGGAACTGTCAACCCAACAGTCGCAAACATCTTCAGATCCCACTAAGGCTTTACTGCCACAACTTGGACATTTACCAACAAGCGGTTTTTGTGTAGCAGGGTCTATTGGCAAATCTTTCTTTTTCGGAGCTATGATATAACCGCATTTTTGACAATACCAGAAGGGTACAGGCGTGCCAAAGATTCTTTGCCTCGAAAACAGCCAATCCCATTCTAGACCTTCAGCCCAGTCGATAAGTCTCTTTTTCATATCCGTTGGAAACCAATTAATTTGGTGGGCTATTTTCACTATTTGTTCTCTTATGTCTTTTATGCGGATGAACCATTGCGGTTTGGGGAGAAATTCTATTGGTGTTTGGCACGTTGGGCGTTCCATGTGGGCTAGAACATTGTGGCTTGTTTTAACTGTTTTTGATAAGGCATCTACATCCACAAGGTCAGCTAATATGGCTCTTCTTGCTTCTTCAATGCCTAATCCATCGTATTTTCTGCTGTTGAGGATTTTTCCCTCTTCATCAAGTGCCTCAATTGTCGCTAGCTTATGTTTCAGAACGGTTTTTACGTCTTGCTCGTCGCCGAAAGTGCAGATCATGACTAAGCCCGTGCCATATTCTGGATCAACCGACGTATCCGTTATCATCGGCACTTTTCTATTGTAAATTGGAACACGGGCTTCTTTACCAGTCAAGTCTTGGTATCGTTTGTCTTCTGGATGAAAAGCCACTGCAACGCACGCGTGGAGAAGTTCAGGACGGGTTGTAGCTATTTCAACAGATTCGTTTTCAATCTTGAATTTTATGTATGCGAGAATTGTTTCTTCTTTTTTATATCCCAGTTCTGCGTCAGCCAAAGCTGTTTTGCATTTTGGACACCAATAAATTGGATGCTTGGAACGGTAAACTCTTCCCATGTGATGAAGGTTGAGAAGCGCCAACTGAACCTTTCGATGATATTCCCTATCCATTGTCCTGTATTCGAAAGACCAGTCGGGCATGTAGCCAAGATGCCGCATTGTTTCCCGCATTTGCTTTATCATTTGCCCGGTCCATTCTTTGCATGCACTCCTAAACTTCTCAGTATTGTCTAATGAGATTCCTAGCTTGTTTTGCACGGCAAGTTCAGTAGGCAGTCCTTGGGTGTCCCAGCCCTGAGGCAACAACACATTGTAGCCACGCATCCGCTTGTATCTTGCCGTTACATCGCTTAAAACGCATGCGTAGGCTCTTCCAATGTGGAGGTCGCCTGAAGTGAAGGGCGGCGGAGTATCAATTACAAAAATTGGCTTGTTCTTGGCTTTTCTGTTGAAAACGTGCTTCTTGCTTTTCAGCCACTTCTTTTGCCATTTGCCCTCAACAAGTTTTGGGTCGTAATGTTTTGGAAGTGGTTTAGACCCAGCGATACCTCTTGCTCAATTTTTAACCTCCAAGAAAGAAAGTTTAGCAGAGCTTCCTCTGGGCTTAAGAAGAATGTTAGTTGACCCAGCGATACCTCCGCATTCTCTTTTCCTCACAAAACTATTTTTACAATCAGGCTTTTATCAGTTTCTGTCGGACAGAAGCTAACGTTAATCATAGCGAACATCGTCAATAGACACGTTCGCTAAATGGTGGTTTATGCTTTAATAACAATAAGGCTTAAATAATGTCTCTGCTATTAGCCTAGTTCTTAAATATTTAATTTAATTGGGGTGAAGACGCATGGTTAACGAAGGAAGAGGGCGCTTGTTTAGAAGGAAAGACGGCAAATACTTGATTTATGTGCCATTGGATTTAGCTGAAGACAGCATGTTCCCGTTCAAGGGCTCAGACTCCATACTTGTAAAAGTGAGTTTCAAACTTGGAGACAACAAACTGTTAATAGAGAAATGGCAAGAACCAAAACAAGAATGAACAAACAACAGCGACGGTTGTAAATCAGGTCATCCTTAATTCAGCCAAAGATTTTTCCCAAATTCTATATAACGAAATAGCAGAATCTAAATCTTTTTTATTAACTACACTGTTGCAACGAAAACATTTTATGCTCGAAGCCTAAATATCCAGAATTGTGCTTTGCTAGACCATAACAAGCGTAGATATACTTTGAGTTTTGATTAGCTATGCTGAGGTAGATTTGCTTTTCAGATGATGATAAGAGCAGGGATTAGAACATTCCGGCTGTGATGATAGAAAAATGGTTACTGATGAAATCTACTTCGCTCTTTTCTCAATTATTAATCTCCCAGAAAGGATTTTTGAGTGTTAAGACTTAGCGGTATCAACCAATTTCGTAAGCCAAACTGTTATGGCTGTCGGTCCAACCAAAGCAGTGTACATGTCAAAAGTCATGCCCGCCAAATCTAACCCTAAGGCTGTAAAGGTGCCTATGGCGATTGTTCGCAGGAACTTCTTCCAACTGAAAGGCTTGTCTTGTGCTGCATAGCCCAAGAAAGCGTAGACCAAGGCTGCGCAAACTCCTAACCCAATGTTTAACAAATTCATTTCCCATTTTCACCTCCTACTCGCACATTTCCCGCCTCTTGGAAAGTGCATGTGTATTTGACGAGAGAAGAAAGGAGAAGCCAAAAACAGCGTCATTTCCTTACACCTTCAAAAGAGGTTTCGGGTTGCGGTTTCTCCCAAAGCTGCCATCCAAATTTAACGGCGTTTTTGCGGAACTCTTCCTGGCGGATTAAGCCTAGCTCCGCAGCTTTGAGCATGTCAGCCATAACAATTTCAGGAATCTTTTCTGAGCCCCAGTTTAGCCTTACTTGAGCCTCTGCAGAGTTGAAACCTTCTTGAGTCAAGACTACGTCGAAAATGTCTCGCTCTACTTGCCGTTTAACATAGCGCTGAATAGGCTTAATCAGCATGTTTTGCAGGTCTAAGGCTGCTTTTGCAGAGGCTTCTGTAAAGCCCGGAGTACTAAACAAGCGTGGCAACGGCGTTTCGCATCCAAGATAGAACTGATTTATCAAGTGTTCAACGTAGTATTCGAAGCGAGCTCTGGGGTCGAGGGTTATCGGTTTTATGTCGCCCTTTCCACTGTAAAATAACCATGCGCCTTCTTCAGAGCGGTTTTTGATGGCTCTTTCAAACTTTTGAATTGTTGCTTCATCTGCTTTCTCTAGCAAAGCTAAAACGTCTGGTCCGGCGTACTTTTCGAAAATCTTTGGCATTATACGTTCTATTTTAGCTTTCATCCAAGCATAGGCGGGTCTCCGGTCAGACTGAAAAGTGAGAGAATGCAGCAGCACTTGCAAAACGCCTGTTCCGAAGCCAGACAAGCCAACACAATTTATTCGCCAGTGGATTATGGCTTCTGGTCTAAGGCTCTCACCGCCAAAGGTTTGCCTTAGTTTATAGCCTTCAATTCTGTAGGGAATTTTTAAGCCGCTGTTCTTTATGTAACTTTGTTCAATACGCTCAATCGCGTCTATTGGAAGCCTCTGCAGCTCCTTCAGCCTTTCAGGCGTGATTTTAAGCCAAAAATCATTTCCACATGCAATTAAAACGCGCGCCATATCGCAGAGCAAAGCATCTAAGTTTACATCTTCGTTAAATTGGTCTATGGTCTTCTTTGCTTCTTCAGCCTTCTCATATCTGCCGTTGACCGTAGTGTAGAAGCCCACTCCAACAGCTGAGGCTGCCAACAAATCGACACTTGCCTTGCATGTGGGGTCTTTTTCATAGAGTTTTATAGCGTCAGCAAGCGGAATGCTTGGCGTTTCATAGATTGTAGTTGACTGTGGAGAGGCGAATCCGCTTCTGGTTTTAAGCACAAAAGCCTCAACTAAGCGTTTCAAAATTTTGCTCATTACAAGCCCTCCAGAAGTTTAAGTCCTTTTTCAGTAATCACGTACGGAGCGCGGTGTTTCTTTTCACTTTTCTGTACGTAGCCATTCTGAACAAGATATTGGAATATACCTTCAAAGGTGGCGTGTGTGCCAAGCTTTTTAACCGTTCTTTTTTCAAGCTCTGTTCTGCATAATGACTGCTTACTAAGCTCGTTTAACACGGTTTTTGCAAGATGCAACCTTTCATTCAAACGCCTCATGTGCAAACAACCTCTACAGGTTTTTGGGTGCTAAAAAATTCGGGAGAATGATTGGTGCACACCATTAGAATATTCAAGTCGCGTTTGCCATCAATGCCATAAGTGTTAAGCGCCAAATCAGGCGTGTAAGCCGCCATTTCGGCTCCGCATAAAGGACAATACTGCCAGCAATCGCAGACAATGACATCACCCTTTCGGTCTGAATAGTGAATTTTCCCGCATAAGGAACATTTACCTTCATACTTTGCCATATGGTTCTACCTGGACAGCTTAAAGCGATGTTGAAATGTTAGTCATTTTTGCAACTGCCTTGCTGCGTAAGACACCCAAGCCAAAACGAGTAGTAGCCCTAGCGCCATACTTGCCATTTCTTATGTCCTCCCAATCTTCAACAGTTATATCTCTCCGCAAAAGCATAACCGATGCCACACGAGTGTCTATGGCATAGGCTGTTCCATTAGGAACTAGGGTGCTGGCTTGAACGCGCATTCCTAAAACGCTTGTGACTGTTCCCTGTTCAAGGTCTGTTTGTCCTGATGGCAGGTATTGGGCGTGAATAAACTTGTCATCACTGAGAAGTTGATGCAGTTGTACCTCGTTTACCACCAAAACTGTGGGACGCCAATTTTCCCCTCTGACAGCATTATGAAGCTTAACCAAACCGTTCCAGTTCATAGCTTGATTGCCTCCAGAAATAGGGGCTCCGCCAGCCAAGTCTGCGTCTGCAATGGCTCCATAAAGCGCTAAAATTCTGTTTGTTTCCTCTTCACCCAGAGCTCTACCAACCTTCTCAACCATGTTGTCCATGACATTCCAGGTGGCGTCTTCCAGGAATTCGCGAGTCCATTCTTCAGAGGCTTCAGCAAGAATATTCGTATAAATGTCTACCGTGCTAATTTTCTTTCCGCTTAACCTCGTCACGGTGCCTTCAGCATAACGGTAGGCAACAGCCTTCTCGTCTAGTGGAAACCTTTCCATTGTTTCAGTTGTTGGCCGCACTGTAATGATGTTTCTGCCTATCATTTCCGGATAAGCAGCCTGCACAAGGGTGTCGTGCATGCGTCCTAGAGCCCCTATCATATCGCTAAACAAGCCTTCTTTGACGCCGACCTCGCAGTACCGCCTGAGAAATGGATGCACAGCTGCTTTATGCCTCAAGTTTTCCACATGTTCTTTGAACTCGCTGTTACGTTGTATGAGAGTTTCAAAAAGTTTAGGTCTCATGGTTATCACTTGTCCACATAAATGAAGAGGAGATCGTCGGCAGCCGTGGTTGTTTCCAAAGCAGTTCCAAGCTTGCGGTTATAGTAAATTGTGTATGTGCCTGTTCCACCCTCATTCACGGCTTGGTCTGTTAATTGAAGCATTCTTTTCGATGAATCTGCACCAAAAACAGCTTTACCTCTGGATATGGCGCCACCAGCCTTCACCTTGACTCTTCCACGTATTAGAACAGGACATGGGTCGCCTAACGCAACGCTTTTGACAGCTATACCTACACACTCTTGGGCGGAAGTCGCAGGCGCAACCTTATTGTCAGCACTTAAATAAACTGGATCACCTTTTGTTATGGCTGCCGTAGCCTCAAAGGCTTCAATAATGGCGTTTGGGTCGTCTGTTTCGCCTATTGCCATCCAAGTTTTTCCGGTTAAATCAGTCATGTATCATCACTCCAAATTTATCTCGCTTTCACTGAGTTCATCCTCAGTTACTTACGGTCACAACCGTGACTTTCACGAAGTTTGTGAAGTTTCAAAATAATCCTACGCAGTTCTTGACACATTCTTTGAGGCCCGAAACTCCAACCCCGCTGAATAATTGGGCTTGGTAAAACAGACTCCATTAAGTTTATGACCTCATTTACGGGTAATACTGGCTCAGCTGAGTGTTTAACAAGGCTTTCCGAAACAAAGCCTTTGCCTAGAGACTTCTGAGTTGACACTGCGGTCATGTAGTCAGGGTGGAGCGAGAGCCAATCCCTAATCTTAGTTTGGTCCCACATCTTCTCCTTAGCGAAAAAAATGGCTTGAACACGTTCGATTTCGGGCTGGTCCCGCAGCTTTCCAATAACGGCTAAAATTCCATTCTGACGGTCAAGCCAAATAGTCGTGAAATGTTCTGGCAGAAAAGCCGAAGCATCCTGATAAAATCCAAGGATATACTCCCCGGCAATTATAGGCTCAAAGACTTGCTCCTTACCATGCAGTTTCTCCACGATTTGGATGCTTGTTTCAGGTATGCCAGGCACAGCCACGAGGCTTAACTCAGCGTTATGTAGGCCACGCGGGATTTTTCCATCCAAAATGTTAATGGTTTCGTAGTCTGCTCCCACGCTTACGTGTCTAATCAAGCCTTTGCGGATTTTCTCAGCTGTTTCTTCATCATAAATTTCAGCTTCGTACCAAAGATTTTGTCCGTCCCACTCGGTTTTCATTATTTTCCCAACAGCGTTTGGGACGGCAACATGCTCAACATAGATCGGTGCCGAAACAAGTTTGTTTGCGAACGACTGCAATTCTTCTGACGTGTAAATGTTGAAGTTTCGGCTCATGCCTGCTGTCATGGCTATGCCGCGAATCCGCAAAGGTTTGTCAACAATCTTCTCGAGGATTTTAAAGGGAAGCAAGGCAGAGAAATGCTCTCTCGCAATTTCGTTTTTATGGTGTTTTTCAAACCAAGCCTTAGCCTTATCAAGCGTCCAGCCCTTAGATACGTCAAACAAGTAGCTTAAAACTTCCATCGTTTCCTTGCCTTTAGGCTTGCCGATAACTGCCTTGATGCCTTCATCTTTGCTCAAAACAATGGTGCGTAAGCTTTCTGGCTGAAACTCTTCTGGATTGCGATGTCCACTGCGGATATATTGGCCTGTTGTTTCCCAAGGCAAGTTTACTTCAGCCTCACACAACTAACACCCAATTAATATACGAGGAAAATGAAAAGGCGAATTGTACAACGCCATAGCCCATGCATGGAGCCATAAATGGGTCATTGGAGTGGGCTAAACCTCAAAAAGTGATTGGAAATGCCTAGAAAATGCATAGTGAAGGTTGTTCTAAGCAAGGAACAAAAGGAAATCCTCAACGAGCTAGCGAGGAGACTAGGAACAAGCGAGAGTGAAACATTGCGGATGGCTTTAATGGATTACGCAAAAGAACTAAGCCTAATAAGAGAAAGAATGCAAAAGATTGGCAAGCAATCTTTTGAGGTTAAAAGATAAAAGTTTCTCACGATATTTTTTTAATAGGGGTTCGGATTTGAATATCGGCTCGAAATCAGCTTGACTAGGGATTAAATTTAAAAATTCATAACCAATTTATTTATAGGGTCATTAGCTGAGTTCAAGTGGCTCTCTAGAGGAGTTTGGGATTGGCAAGAAAAAGAAAAGCTTTCGAGAAACTTTTAATCGAAGCTGTAGATGAAGCTTTGGCTTCGCTGGGAGAGTCAGCTAAGCAATCGATTTATTTTCACCTTGAAAACAAGTTTAAAATAGCAAAAAATGAAATTCCTTATCGCCTTGAGGATTTCACAGACGGACTTGAAAAGATTTTTGGTTTAGGAGCCCATTTTATAGAGATTTTAATCATGAAAAGCTTATTCGAAAAGACTGGGCAACCACTTAAATGGAATCAAAGCAAAGAGCTTGTATTCACTGAATATGTGGCAGCAGCCAAACAGAGTTTCTTGAAAAGAAAGAAAGAAGTTAAGGCAATAGAAGTTTAGATTGTTGTCTCTTGTTTAAAGTGCGGAGTTTAACAATTCATATTTAAAGTTCACAAAGAATTTATCAAGGCTCCATGAAGCTTATTCTAAAACCTACATTTAGTCTTCGAGGGTTCCAATTGCCTCAAAATAACTTTAGCAAAATCCTTCTAGCAGCAATTGATGAAAGCTTATCTTCCCTGGGAGATTCGCCCAAACAGGCCATACTCTTTCATTTAGAAGACTCCTTTAAAATAAAGAAAGAACAAATCCCAGAAAACATAACAGAATTTGCAAAAGCTTTGGAAAAAATTTTTGGACCAGGAGCCTCGTACCTTGAAAAACTCATAGTAAAACGTCTTCATGAAAAGCTAGGTTTGGACTTTGAAAATGCGGAAAGCAGAGACTTTCTAGAGCATGTGGACAATGTGAAGAAGCGCTTGCGGCCTAAAGAGGGATATATAACACTATAAAAGAAGGGGAAGATTACAACAAAATGAAAGAACAACTCAAACATGAGCTGAAAATGCTACATGCCCTTACGGACGGGATAGACGAAATAGTCTATATTGTAGACCCAGACACTTACAAAGTAATTTTTGCCAACAAGAAGACTAATGATGTATTCGGTAAAAAAATCCTAGGCAAAAAATGCTACAAAATATTTCAGAACTTAAATCGACCATGCTCCTTCTGTACTAACAAACACCTTTTTAGAGAAAATGCTGAAAAAACTTGCATCAGAAGACTTCAAAATCACAGGAACAAACGCTGGTACAAATGCATTGACAACGCCATAAAAATATCTGGAGGCAAATATGTCCGATTTGGAATAGCCATCGACGTTACTAAGCAAAAGAAAATGGAAGAGAAATTGCGAGAAAGTGAGGAGCTTTTCCGCTTGATTGTGGACAACTCCCATAATACCATCTTGATTATAGACGATAACTTCCGAATTATCTATGCCAATGATGAAGCTGCACGCCTAAGCGGATATGCAAAAGAGGAAATAATCGGGCATGACTTCAGAGAGTTTCTAGATGAGAACAGCAAATCCTTGGTTAAAGATAGATACTTGCGCAGGCAATGGGGAGAAAACGTGCCCCCACAATATGAGTTCAAAATAGTTCGAAAGGATGGCGAGAAAAGAGATGTTGAAATAAAATGTGCAATCACAAAGAATATGGGAGGTAAAACGCTTTCCGTAGCCCAGTTGCTTGATATTACTGAACTTAAAAAAATGGAAAACGAAAGGAAACGCTTTGAGGAAAGACTTTCTGCGCTGAATATTTACGGGCAAAACTTGAATAAGGCAAATAGCATGGAAGAAGCCTATAAGCTAACATTGGACGCCATGGAGAAGACGTTGGGATTTGAATATGCTTCCTTCTTTATGATAAAGGGGAAAATGCTTAGCCTAATGGCCCAGCGTAAATATCCTAAAAAGCTCAGAGTTAATTTGCCTTTAGATGGAAAGAAGGGCGTGACTGTCAAAGCAGTAAAAATAGGCAAATTTGTTTATGTTCCAAACACTAGAAAGGAAAAAGATTACGTTGGAGCCGGCGTAAAGGGCATGCTTTCCGAACTTGCAGTGCCTATAAAAGTGGGAAACAGGGTTTTAGGTGTTTTAAACGTTGAGAGTAGAAGACTTGCAGCCTTCGATGAAGGGGATAAGAAACTTCTCGAAATATTGGCTTCACACGCTGCCACTGCCATAAGCAACCTGAAAAGGCAAGAAAAGTTGAAAATAATCTCCGAAAAAATAAAGAATCTAATGAAGAGTTCCACGGAAATTATGCACATTCCTGACATGCATAAAAGGCTAAAAGTAATCGCAAGAGCCATCCAAAACTTCGGGTGGAGAAGGGTCGTAATCTCTCTTAGAGACGAAAACCTTGAAGGAACAGACCTCGTCGCAGTAGGCCTTACAAAGGAAGAATTCAACCTTTTGCTTAAGAGAAAAGCACCGGGGCATGTTTGGAGGAAACGATTAGGCCCAGAATTTGAACAATTCAAGATAGGTGAGTTTTACTATCTCCCTTGGAGTGACCCATGGATTCGAGAAAACGTTCATGGCGTTCCACCTGGAACATCTCCGGATGAAGCCACCACATATGCAGGGGTTCCAAGCAAACTTTCCCCAGAAGAAATGGTTGATTGGCACCCGCAGGACATGATTTATGCTCCTCTCCGCACGCCTGAAGAAAGAATTGTGGGTATCTTAAGCATGGACGACCCCATAGATGGTCGAAAGCCAACCAGAGAAGCTCTTACTCCTTTAGAACTTTTTCTGCATCAAGCCGCAATAACAATCGAGAATGCTCAACTTATTGACAGCTTAAGGAAAGCAAGGAAACAGCTTGAAGAGTATGCCGAACAGCTTGAACAAAAAGTGGAAGAGAGAACCCGCGAGCTGAAGAAATCCCAAGAACAGCTGCTTAAAGCCCAAAGACTCGCAGTTATAGGCGAATTGGCTGGCATGGTTGGACACGACTTACGCAATCCATTAACAAGCATATCAGGAGCTGAATACTACCTGAAAAAGCGGTTGGGTCCGCAAGTGGACAGTAGAATAAAGGAGATGTTGGCGCTTGTAGAGAGGAACATAGCACACTCGAACAAGATCATAAACGACCTTCTGGATTACTCAAGGGAAATAGAGCTGGAACTGACAGAAAACAGCCCCAAATCAATAATAAAAGAAGCCTTGTCTCTTGCAGAGATTCCTAAAAACGTTAAGGTAACGGTTTTGTCGGAAAATAATCCAAAGATAAAGGTTGACGTTGAAAAAATGAAGAGGGCCTTTGTAAACATAATGAAAAACGCGGTGGAAGCAATGTCCAAAGGTGGAACGCTAACAATAAAAAGCAGAAAATTAAACGGCGATTTGGAAATCACTTTCTCGGACACTGGAATTGGCATGTCAAAAGAAACATTAGAGAAGCTTTGGACACCGCTCTTCACCACAAAAGCAAAGGGAATGGGCTTCGGCTTACCCATCTGCAAACGCTTCACAGAAGCCCACGGCGGCTCCATTTCCGTAAAAAGTACCCTTAGAAAAGGCACAACTTTCACTGTTACCCTTCCAATCGAGCCGAAAATGGAAAAAGGAGGTGAAAAAGTATGGGTGAAACCGCTAGAATCCTCGTTGTTGACGACGACGAAAACATAAGGAAAGTATTGACAGCGATACTTGAAGATGAAGGATACATCATCGAATCAGTGGACACGGCCAAAAAAGCAATCGAAAGAACTAGGAGAAAATTCTACAACCTCGCTCTAATCGATATTAGGCTTCCAGATATGGAAGGAATAGAACTTCTAACGAAAATGAAAGATACAACGCCTAAAATGCGGAAAATAATCATCACGGGCTATCCAACACTCCAAAACGCTATAGAAGCAGTAAACAGAGGAGCAGACGCTTACGTAATGAAGCCTTTTGACATGGAAAATGTTCTTGAAAAAATAAAAGATCAGCTAAAAAAACAGGAGGAAGAGAAGAGATACAGCCAAGAGAAGGTCGCAGAGTTCATCGAAACAAGGGTAAAGGAACTAGATGTGGGTAAGGAGGTAGCCCGCTAAAAGAGCTAAGTGCTTTCTCATTATTTTTTAAAAATTTTCTCCATGTTATCTTCACAGATTTTCAAGTTTTATACCATATTTTCGGCTAGAGCCTTTTGAGACAGGCTTTTTCGCATAAATTTCCAGTGATGTCCAACTCTGAAACTAAGCTTTTGTAAAAGAGTCACAGATGGGATGTTCTGCTCTGAGGTATATAACGCCACGGAGTTCATTCCCTTTTCGAAGAGGAAGTTCATTGCCCTACGTGTAAGGGCAGAGGCGAGATTTTTGCCGCGATATTCGGGAAGCGTGGCTGCTGGGCCAAGGTAGCCTCGTTTGCCGCTGAAGAATTTGTTATATTCAACGTCCAGTCTTGAAACAACTGCTGAAACAATTTTTTTGTCAACTTCAGCTATGTGGATCCATTCTTCGCTGAAAGGGGGATTTTCAGACTTCCACTTTTGGATAACGCCTAGTTTGAGTCTTTCTCCGCCGTATCCGACGTTTACTGCGTCTACAAACTCTTTTTCCTCTTCTGGTCTCAAACTGCGGAGAATTATGTTTTCTGGAACGTTTGGGAGGGGTTTTAAACCGTTAAGTCTAGCAACCATGTGGTATAACCCGCCCTCAGGCTTATAGCCCAGTTCAATCCAATCGTTGATCCTTGGGCTTTCTGCATCAACAGTTGTGAAAATCGTTGTGCCTTTAACGCATCTCTCTGCTTCCCTAACCAGTTCATTCTCAATCATTTTTCGATTGGAACTTTCAGAGGCAGCAAGCCACTCAATTTCCTCACCCCAATGCCCATCGCTATATGCAACAGACCCAAAAACTTCACTATTGCCCGTGGCCATCAGAATTTTAAGTTTGCGCTCTTTAATCCAAGAGCGAAGCCTCTCCTCGCTGTAAGGAACAAACTCATATGAACCCCTATATTTTTCATTGAGCAAATTAACGAGGATTGGCAAATCTTTGTCGATGAAGTTCCGGATTTGGATTGGCATGGTTTTGCCTTTAATGCACAAGTAAAAAGGCGTAATAAATGTTTGGCTGTGTCTTGTTAGTAGGCAGAATGAATGTGGGAAGCCAGTTTTGGAAAAAGAACATCTACTAGATTTTTGTGGTTTGGGTGTATGATAAAGTCTGGGTAGGTCATCTCAAGTTCTTCTCGACTTCGATGTCCAAGCAACAACTGCGTGAAAACCTGTGGATTTACACGTATGGTTCTGTCTTCGCTGCTGTCTAATTTATGAATTTCCGTAATTGCGCCGTCTTCAACTGCAACTTGAACAGTGTAACGGTAAAAGTTAAAGTTTAGTCTCTCTGTTAGGTGACAATAGATGGATGTGGCGAGACGCTTCTCAAAAAGTGGCTTCATCTTCTGAAAAAGCTTCGCATAATTTATGACTCTTATCTGCCACGCATAAGGCGGGACGCTCTTGACTGCACCAAGGGCAGTCAACTGCTCAGTGAGCGAATCATAATAGCTTATGTGGGAGACTAGGGTTTCAAATCCACGTTGCTTACCTGTATCTTTAAGAAAATTGAGAATCGCTTTACCCGTATGGCGGTCTACATCTGGAGCCTCTCTTAAAATCAACTCCTTGCCTTCAGGTTTGCCCCTTATTCTTATGTAGGCTACCATCTCGCCGTCTTTTTCTAAAACATATCCCTCAAATTTATCTGCCGAAGCCATTCCAGTTTCCTGCTGTATCTTCCATATTTGCTCGTCGCGGATGCTGTGCACATAAAACTTCTTTTGGGCTTGGAGGAGAAGC
>Ga0315306_10000587_pt1 | contig 17633 bp, 21 predicted proteins | sample TDP1_MG_FD_203803 | JGI IMG/M metagenome (GOLD analysis project Ga0315306, IMG submission 203803) | Freshwater sediment microbial communities from Lake Towuti, South Sulawesi, Indonesia - TDP1 | ecosystem: Environmental > Aquatic > Freshwater > Lake > Sediment | place: Indonesia: South Sulawesi... | reverse complement strand
GTATAACCCAGACTTCTACATGGTTACCATAAACCCCATGGGTTATCTTTGTTCAAAAGATGCTGACGCAATATCAAGATCAATCTTAAACACGAACAAACCGGTCTTAGCCTTTAAGGTTCTAGCGGCAGGAAGAATCCCACCGGAAGAAGCTTTTAGATTTGTGTTGAGCCGCATCAAAGGCACGGATTTCATAGTGAGTGGGATGGTGTTTCCTGAAGAGGTTGAAGAGAACGCCGAACTAATCAGAAGATTAATCAATGAAAGACGATCCTAACGCTTAGACTTCAGATTTACTTGCATCAATCATGCTTAACTAAACGTCTCAGACAACCTTTGCCATAGGTTGACTCACATCATATAGCAAAATTTAAGTAACAAACTAAAATTATAGGGCGTAGGCGCGCAATAAGGTTATATAAAAAGGCGGGATATAACCCGGTCTTCAAAATAATTAACTTTGAGAAAGAGCTATAAAACATAAGGGGTTCGAACCATAAGGGCTTAAAAATAATAAATGGATTCAAATTGAGAACAGCGGCATCCACAGGTGCAAAGAAGGCTATTCCCTTGATTAAATTTTGAGAAGATGCGGTGGACGCAGAGTAAGAGTGTAGCGCCACTTAAATGCTTCATTGCTTTGAGAACTTTTTCTTTTGCCACTCTTCCATTTCATTTTCGAATTCTTCTACACTTGTCTCAGCGAATTTTGGCTGTTTAAGGGCTTCTTCGAAGCTTGGAACAATTCTCACCACCAGTTCTTTGCCCTTGAGAAGGTAAAGAATCTTCTGTCCGCTCTTGATGCCAAGGGCCTCTCTAACTTCCTTGGGGGGAAACAGTTCATTTTTCGACCCGACAATTCCAGTATAACTCTTAACAGTCAACGGTATTCCCCACCCTTCTTATTCACTAGCATAAATTTAAAAATATCGAGCTAATAATTGTGGCGCTGAACATGGCTGCGAGCAACAGAGTTAACATCTTTCCCTCAATTTAGGGACAGACTATATCACTTACACGTCCTACAGCTCATCCTTCAACCTTAATATTTCACCAAAGACTTTTTACGTCCAAATAAATAAACTAAAATCATGGGGAAAGGCGATGGTCGTCTCACTTACCTTTTATGGTGGAGTAAAGGAGATTGGGGGGAATAAGGTCCTTCTTAGGAGTGGGGACGCGAAGGTTTTCCTGGACTTCGGCATGTCCTTCACCCTAAGGGAGCAGTTTTATTCTGACCCCTTCCTTTCGCCTAGGAGGAAGGAGGACCTCCTGGAGTTTGGAATCCTCCCAGACTTAAGGGGCATTTACCGACCTGATGGCGATGAGCCTCCCCAAATTGACGCCGTCTTCCTTTCCCACGGCCACATGGATCACGCCGCCTACATATCCTTCCTCAGGAATGATATTCCCGTATACTGCGGGGAGACCACGGCAACCGTCTTAAAGGCCCTCGGTGCCACAAAGGTTGGCCTAGAATACGACATTGGCGACGTCCGATTCAAGACCTTCAGGACGGGGGACAAAATTAAAATTGGCGACCTTACGGTGGAGCCTGTTCACGTGGACCATTCCATCCCCGGAGCCTACGGTTTCATCCTCCACACTCCATCCGGCGCCGTGGTCTACACGGGAGACTTTAGGTTACACGGCACTAAGCCGGAGATGACGGAGGAGTTCGTTCAGAAGGCCGCGGAAGCCGAGCCCGTGGCCGTGATTCCTGAGGGAACCAACATGGTCAACGCAGAAATTTCCTCAGAGCCCGAGGTTGGGGAAAAGATAAACAGAATTATTGGACAAGCCTCGGGCCTAGTCTTGGCCGACTTTGCCTGGGCGGACGTGGACAGGTTAAGGTCCTTCTACCAAGCCGCTAAACTGAACGAGAGGCGCTTAGCGGTCACGCTAAAACAGGCTTATCTTTTAAACAGACTGAGCACGGATCCCCACCTGAAAATTCCGAGCCTTAAGGACGAGAGTGTGCTGGTTTTCCAGAGAACTAAGAAACGATACTTTGATTGGGAGCGGGAGATCCTGGAATCCAGCAACGTCGTCAACTATTCGCAGGTGGCCGAAAGGCAGGGAAGGGTGGTCCTAGCCCTATCCTTCTACGGCCTAGGCGAACTCATAGGCATAAAACCCTCGCCTGAAAGCTGCTACATCCTATCCGCCTCCGAGCCCTTCAACGAGGAAATGGAAATAGACTTTAATCGGCTAATGAACTGGCTCGACCACTACGGCCTACCCCAATACCACGTCCACATCTCAGGCCACATCATGCCCCTCCAACTAAAGGAAGCCCTAAAAACCATAAAGCCCAAAAAGATATTTCCCATCCACGGAGAACACCCAGAACTCTTCAGAAAATTCATGAAAAACCTACCAAGCGAAATCACCCTCACTGAAAAGGGAAAAGAATACACCCTTTAAGACGTCTGTCGAAAGGAAAATCACAGGTTCACTCTAGGTAGATTTGTTACCTAAATTGGAAAAGAGCCAAAAATCATGTGGGGTCGATACTTCTTCTAAGACTTAACTTTCAGTTACAGAGACTGCCTTTTCCACCTTTTCAGCTTCCTGTTCAGCTATTTGTAAGGATATCTCATTTATGATTTCATTCAGCTTTTTCACTAACGGATGCTCCTTGTTTATCCTGTAAAGGGTTGCCCTTCCTATTCTCCTCGTAGGCTTAACTATCCCAAGATCCTCTAAGTCCTCGAAGTATTTATAGAATGTCTGCTTGCTCATCCCCAATTCCTTTATGACCTCGCCCTTGCTGAAGTCGAAGTATGGATTGTCTAGGAAGATATCGAGTATCCTAAGCTTGGGGGAGTTGCCGAACATCCTTATAAGTAAAGTTTCTCCAAGATCCCTATACGTCACTTCAGTCATGTCAACCTACTTATTTATTAGATACTAAACTATTTAAATCTTGACCATTAATGGTATTCTAGATGTACTATGTATGACGAACAGGTTAAAGCAATAGTTCTGGATAAGCTTAGGAAGAGGGGTTGTTGGGGTGGGCGGTACACCCCGCTTAACTCGCTGGTCCGATGGCTTAGCAGAAAGGTAAAGAGGAATGGCGGAAGAGTCAGGGCAGCCGTAAGACAACTCGTTAACGAAGGATACCTCATCTTCCACAAGAGAGGCGAAACAGTTTCCCTAAACCCTTCAAGAAACAGGGAAATAATAGACTTCGTCACAAAGTTTCTAACATAAAAATGTACAAAAAGGAAAATCATAGGTTCTCTCTAGTGGATTTGTTCCTAAGTATTTTCTGATTATGGAACGAAGCTTTATAATACAAATAAACGGGGAAATAGCCCTCCTAGCCGCAGACATCAAACAAAGATATAACCTTCACACAATAGACGCCATAATATGCGCTGCAGCCCAGCACAAGAACCTCACACTGGTCACGGGCGACCAACACTTCAAAAACCTACCCAAAGTTGAAATGCTATAAATGCTATGAATTCCATGGCTTTATTTGACGATCTGTTACGTGGTTACTTTGTCTCTCTTCGTCGAGGTAATGTTGTATGGGCAGGCCTTTATGCATGTGGAACAGCTTGTGCCGTTCTCGCGCCAGAAAAGGTGGCACTTTTCAGCGTTGACGTACCATTTTAGGGCTCCTGGGTTGTTGGATATGTTATGTGCCTCGTAGCTGGGTTCGTCATCCATGGAGATTGCTGCTGCAGGGCAGTTTTCGGCGCATAGTTTACACTTCTTGCAGAACTCTTTTACGCCGAACTCTATGGGATTGTCGGGTTCCAGCAGAAGGTTTGTGAAGATTTTGCAGAGCCTTACCCTCGGACCGTATTGGGGGGTTATCAGAAGGCCGTTCCGGCCCAGTTCCCCAAGCCCCGCGTCGATGGCGAGCGGGATGCTCAGGGCGGTGTCGTTTCCGCATTGTATAGCCTCATATCCAAGATTTCGGATGAACTCACCCATGCATGTGAGTGTGAAGGCCATCTTTGAGTATCCTACTCCGGTGGCGGCTGCGGCCAAAGGCGCTGGAGAAGAAGCAATTGCGTCTGCGTCCATCTTAACCGCCATAACGATGACGTTCTCAAAAATCTCAGGGACATCGGTCTCCTGATATAGCCAGTCCCGGTTGAGCTTACAGATGCCTACAAGTGATGCCCCGAAAAGCCTTGCCGCACGCCTAATGTACTCGTTCATCTCGTGTGGGTCATCAACCTCAAGTTTCTCCCCACAGGGTTTCTGTTCCATTCTAATCTGCGGTGAGGAGCTGCCTCTGGACCCTAAAGCCCTCTGCACAGCACGGGAGGCTTGGGCCAAGGCGAAGTCAACCCTGAGGTATTCTGACTTGTCCTCGGCTACTACGCCGTGAGGCATATAGCCTTCATAAGAGGTGTCCCATCTGACTCTATTGAAGATTGTATTTTTGCTGTTGAAACGTCGAAGCCTTGATCGGTCAACGACGTATGGCGGCTTCTCAAGCTTCCTAACTTTGCTGAACAGATTCAAATTCATAACCCCACAGAGAATATAGCAAGAACCTCAACTTAAAATTTAAAAAGTTATAGTTGTTCAGAGAAATTGTCAACGCAAGCCCTCACCGCTAAGCCAGTAACCCTTTTCTGCGGTATTGGCGGGCAACCGCCATATTAGAAAGGAATGCCTTACGATTTCTAGGTTGAGTGTAACACAAGAGAACGCCCACAATTGATCCTTCTAAGAGGGCAACCTTACCAAAATGAAGGCCCTTGCCCTCAACGATCCAGCGCAGGTAATCTGTTTTAGAAGGCGCAGCGACTTTTTCTTTATAGGGATAAGAGATTTCACCCTCTACTTTTAAGTAACCTTTGTCTATCAGGGCTTGTATATATCGCTAATCACACTCAAATTCGGCTTCTCCCTGTTCCTTAAGAAGGAAATCATGAACACACTCTATATTATCGCCAGTGATGTCTCTGATCATAATCTCTGGTTTGGTGTCTGCTGGCATAGATGCAAACCTCCAGCTTTGTGTTTTACCATGGCTCTAACCTTAGGTTTGGAACGCGGGAGAAGTGCCTTACGTTTTTGGTTACTAGCGTTTCGTTGGCGGTTAGCACGATGCTTGCTATCAGCAAGTCGAGGTCACCTACCGGCCTACCTGTAAGCTCCGGGTGTGATGATAGTCTTCCAAAGATCATGCAGGACTCGTCTGTAAGGGTTAGTAAATTAATTGAGCGTAGAATGCTACTAACCTTTGCGACTTCCTTCTCCCTGTCCCGTGATCGGTAGGCCCCTCTGTAGAGTTCGCAGGCAGTGATGGTGGTGGTTGAAACCGACTGCCCTCTGCTGGCATATTGCTCGAGCCTACCCTCGGCTTCGGTTCTACGGCGCAATAGGGCTACTATGAAATCGGTGTCAAGGCAGGGCATACCCGCTCACACCGTTGCCTCCCTGAGCTTGAGCGTTTTCCTCCAAGCCATGGCTCCTTCAACGTTCACTGCGAGTTCCTCATCGGCCTCCATGCTCCTTATGAGGGCAAGAAGCTTCGACGCTTCTCCCCGCTCAGAGGCTAGCCTAAGGATGGCTTCAGTGAAGGATTCTCCCGGACCTTTGCGTTCTGACAACGCCCTGTAGGCTTCTTCCGACACGGTGATCGTTCTATGGGGCATGATCAATAAATACACATACATACACATAAATATTTCTGTCAGTGCCGATCAATAAGCCTTTGAAGGATCGATATTTTGATATCCTAAAATTTATAATTCCTTAACTAAGAGGAAGGTGTCTCCGGTTCCTTTTCCCCAGAACTCTTTAAGATATTCGGCAAATTTGAGTCCATTCTTTGAGGCGAAGTTTATCATGGCTAGATTTTTGACTGCGGTATGCATAAATAGACGTTGAATTCCCCTCTCCCTTCCCCTTTCTTCCGCCTTTCGAAGCAACTCCGCGCCGACACCTTTGCGTTGAAAATCTGGATGAACATCAAACCAATCGATTCCAACCGCCTCCTCCTCAAATGCCTCACCTTTATGTCCCCAAACCTTAGTGAAACCCAAAAGCATGAAACCTACCGCCCTTCCCTTAACCTCAGCCGCCCAAATCTCCTCTTTCCCACTCTCCTTTACCCGTTTAACCGCCGTGGCAACATTTTCCCTAGCCTCTCGAATATCCTTGCAAGGCCAAGTCCTTAAAAGAGTGTCAGCATAATCATCAAAGTCCTTATCCAGATAAGGGCGAACTAAGTGGCAAGCAACACTCTCCTTTAACGCGCATCCCAGGTCTTTCTTTAGTAGAATTAGGTCGTCGTATTCCCCTTTCCTTATGATCCCGCGTTCAAGTCTGCCATACTCTTTGAATCCAGCCTTAAGGTACAATTTCACTGCGGGAGTATTCTTTGCTTCAACATCAATCTTAACGATCTCGATCTTCCTCTCTTTTGCAATTTTGAGCGCTGTCTCAATCATCTTTGTGGCAATACCTTTTCTCTTAAATCTGGGGTTGACGACTACAGTGGAGATATCGGCAGTGTGGAATGTCAATGGGTGACGGCTTAAATGGATCTCTAAATTCCCAATCACTTCGTCATTAGCCTCTGCGACAAGCCTGACTTTGCTACCTTTCTCCATTTCCTCAACATCTTTCTTTAAGAAACTTTTCACCTCATCCACAGTATTAGCTGACAAACAGTTTCTCTGCAAGCTCAGAGCATCCTCGAGTTTTGCCGTTCTCACCTTAACTATCATACCATCATTAGTAGCGAATTCCAGCACCTGATCTCCCTCGATTTCTTACCATATTCTATAAGCAATTTTACATAAAAGCACCAATAGGTGAGGCAAGGCGTACCGCTCACACCGTCGTCTCCCTGAGCTTGAGCGTTCTCCTCCAAGCTATGGCTTCTTCGACGTTCATTACGAGTTCTTCATCAGCCTCCATGCTCCTTATGAGGGCAAGGAGTTTCGACGCCTCTACCCGCTCAGAGGCCAGTCTAAGAATGACTTCAGTGAAGGATTCGCCTGGACCTTTACGTTCCGACAACGCCCTGTACGCACGACCGTCAAGAAAGGATCTCCTGTGTGTTTCCTTAGACTTTAGGTGGTGTCCTACATTTTGGCGCGCGCAGAACATGATAATTTTAAATCTTTAACAGTCTTACTTTTGTTCATGTTAATGAAGGCTGCAAGGTTCTATAAAGGTGAGGGAAAGGCTTTTAGGGTTATGCCAGGTACTGTGGAGGGGACCGCAGGGTTCCTTAAGATAGAAGAGGTTTCTGTTCCAGGGATCGCCGAGCCCAATGACGTTCTCATCGAAGTTAAGGCCTGCGGAATATGCGGCACGGACCTCCAAATCCTGCTGGGGGGACATCCGGCAAACGACAGAACGATCCTTGGCCACGAATACGCGGGGATGGTCAGGGATGTGGGTAAAGACGTGTGGCATGTCAAGCCCGGAGATAGGGTCGTCGTTGATCCAAATCTGAAGTGTGGGAGGTGTTTCTACTGCCGTTGTGGGCAAGAGAACCTCTGCGAAAACATGACAACGCTGGGAATCTTCAAAGACGGCGGCTTCGCCAACTATAACGTAGCCCCAGAAGGCGCCGTGCACAAGATACCACCGGACATGCCATACAGCCAGTCCACTTTGGTGGAACCGGTCTCCTGCGTCGTCCACGGGATCAAAAGGGCTGACATACAGCCTGGGGATCACGTTGTGGTCCTCGGGGCGGGGCCCATAGGCCTAATATTTTCCCAACTAATAAAGGCCCTATACACCTTAAAGATAATCGTCTCTGAAACTGACGAGTACAGGTTACGGAAAGCTGGTGAGATAGGGATAGACGTCTTAGTGAATCCTAAAAGGCAAGACGTTAAGAAGGAAGTTTTGTCCCAGACAAATAATAGGGGGGCAGATGTCGTCGTAGAAGCCACAGGTGTCCTGGCGGGGCAGGCCTTAGACCTAGTTAGGAAGGGTGGCAAGGTCCTGCTTTTCGGCATGAACGAAAGGGCAGAGGCAAAGATAAAACCCTACTATATCACAAGGTATCAGCTGTCGATTCTTGGCTCCTTCATCGCCAATTACACCTTCCAACCGGCCATAGATTTACTATTCCATAAAAGGATTGACGCCAACACCCTTATAACTCATGAGTATCCGCTTGCGGAGATACCCAAAGGAATGGATTTAATGTACCAGAAGAAATGTATTAAAGTGGTGATAAAACCCTGAGGGATCATTGATGAAGGAAAGTATGTTGGCTGCCACCCTCCACGCCAAGTGGAACCCCAAACCCGAATATAAGCCCACGCCCAAGGATGTACCTGAAAAACTAACGTACCTCGGCGGCATGGTTTGGAGAAACCCAAAGCTGAAAATAGAAAGGAAACCCGTGCCCAAAATTGAGCAAGACGAAGTTTTAATAGGGGTCAGGGCCTGCGGAATATGCGGCTCAGACATCCACATGTACGAGAGCACCCCCGACGGATACATAAAATATCCGGGCTTAACGGCATTCCCAGTCACGTTAGGCCACGAATTTTCTGGAGAGATCCTTGAGGTGGGGGAAAAGGCATATGATGAACGGGGCAAAAAATTCAAAAAGGGAAGCGCGGTCTGCGCGGAGGAAATGATATGGTGCGGTTACTGTAAGCCCTGCAGAGACGGCTTCCCCAACCACTGTGTAAACCTAAAGGAAATCGGATTTAGCATCGACGGCGCCTTTGCAGAGTACATAAAAGTCGGCGCAAAACACTGCTGGTCAATAGACGAGCTGATACAAAAGCTTGGACCAGAGGCGGGGTTTGAGGCGGGCGCCCTGGTTGAGCCCACCTCAGTTTCCTACAACGCAATTTTCGAGAGGGCAGGGGGATTCAAGCCAGGCTCATACATCGTCATCTTTGGCGCCGGCCCAATCGGTCTGGCGGCAACGGCGCTGGTCAAGGCAACCGGAGCGGCAAAGATAATCGTCTCCGAGGTATCCGAAAGGAGATTAAGCTTGGCCAGGGAGGTTGGCGCCGACTGCTTAATAAACCCGAGGGAACTTGACACCCAAGTCCATGAAAAAATTTTGGATCTTACCCAGGGTGAGGGGGCGGACGTGTACGTTGAGGCGGCAGGCGCCTTTGAAGAAACGTGGCCAGCCATCGAGAAAACGATGTGGGAGGGTGAGAAGATAAACGCGAAGGTGGTCGCCATAGGCCGGGCGACGGGCCATGTACCCCTTTGGTTTGAGACCCTCCAGGTCAGGAGGGGCCAGGTCTACGGTTCCCAGGGGCATGCTGGGCATGGGATATTCTCCAACGTGATAAGGTTAATGGCTTCGGGAAAAATAGATATGAGAAGGATTGTTACAAGGACCTTTCCCTTAGAACAGATTTTGGATGCCATGAAAAATGCAAGTGAATATAAGGATCTGCATGCCAAAATATTGATTAAACCGGGGTGATGGATGTGAGCTGGGATCTGCCTCCAAGGGTCGATCAACACGTCCGGGGCCACATGGAAAGCGCCACCGGCATCTACCTCCAGAACATGACCTTTAAGGAGGTGAAGGAGAGGCTGAAGAGGAACGACATTATTATAGTGCCCGTCGGCTCAACGGAAAACCACGGTCCCCATGCCTGTCTGGGGGAGGACACTTTTCTGGTAACCAGAATGGCTGAGGCCGTAGCCAAAAAAACGGGGTGCACCGTCGCCCAGCCCATCTGGTATGGCTCCCACCCGTACCACCATGTGGGGATGCCGGGAACCATCCTGGTGGATGACGACGTTTTGAAGGCCGTTCTACGCTCGGTCATGGCTGGGCTGTGGAACATGGGCTTCCGAAAACAGATTCTACTCAACGGGCATGGTCAGGAATACGTCATTCCCTCAGCCATTCATCAATTTGCGAAGAGGTACCAGGTTCCAGGAATCTTCATAAACGTCAACTGGTACCACGCGATTCCCGATCTTTGCAGGGATAGGGAGCATGGAGGACCCTTCGAAACCAAGTTCATCCACGCGGACGAGGTTGAAACCTCCTTTTCCCTGGCCCTTTTCCCGGAGTTCATAAGGATGGAGGACGCCGCCGACACGGAGCCCAGGGGCTACCTCTCCGGGGAGCACATTGACAAGGCTGGAAATCTCTATGGTAGGCCGATAAAGTGGTACGGGCAGGTGGGCTGCGGACCCATAGAGGTGGTGGCCTACCCGGAGGGCGTTGTAGGCAAGGCCACCCTTGCTAAGGCGGAGAAGGCTTTTCCTGGCCTTAACAGGCTCCTTGACTACCTCGTGGAGTTACACGATGAGATCCTTGAAAAATTCCCGCCGGGCATCCTGCCCCCCTGGAATGAGGTGAGCAAAAGGTCAAAAAGGGAAATAGAGGACTTGATGGAGAACCGAAAGCACATCTATACCCTGGCCTATCCTCCATGATTCCCGCGCTAAATGTTGGCATGAATATGCTTAAGTCAAGCTTCTAAGGTGTTCAGCCGCCAATTTCGCAGCGGTAAATTGATCAGGTAATGGCAGGATCTCAACGGTTCCAAACCCCTTAAAGCCGATCTCTCCAAGGGTATCCATGATCTTTCTGAAATCCAGGTGGCCCTGGCCAGGGGCCTGTCTGTTGCTGTCCGCAAGGTGGATATGGTAGAGATATTTTTTGGCTTCCCTTATGCCGTCATACATGGACCTTTCCTCTATGTTCATGTGGAAGGTGTCCCCCAAAATCTTAATGAACTCCGAACCTATGCTCTCTATCAGCTCAACGGCATCCTCCAGCGTGTTTATTATGTTTGATTCGTAGCGATTCAGGGGTTCCATGAGGAGGTGGACCCCGTAATTGCTGGCCACCCTTGCGCTTCTCATCAAGCAGTCCCTAAGATTCGCCCATCCGCCTTCACATTTTTCGCATCTTCCCTTAACAGAACCGATTATTACGTTTGAGCCCAGTTGATTACCAAGCTTTATGTAATCCTTCACCCTCTCAACAGCCTTTTCCCTTATCCTTCTGTCGGACGAAGTAAAGCTCAAACCGTGCCGCGTGTAGACTAATCCCGTTCCCACCGCCGGAACTTCGAGGCCCTGGGCCCTAACCAGCTTCTTCACCCTTTTGGCATCGAGCCGATGGGGTTCTCCTACAAACAATTCTACACCTTCATACCCAAACTCGACAGCCTTGTTTAAATTTGCTTTAAAGTTCCCCCCAAGCCCCAAGGGTTGAACCCCGGGCTCCGTAGAAACCACGATGGCGATTTGCATTGCATCCACCTCCCATCGCTACTTTCCTTTGTGCGAATATAAAGATGATCTAACCGCTTAGCAAAAACTTCAGGAATTAAGAAGGATGCCTCCTATGACATTTGCAACAGCTAACCAGAAAAAGTTCCAAATATGCTTTAATTAGCTAAGCTGACAGTGCTGCGTCCAGAATTTGGAAGCAGCGAATCATGTCTTGCGCCTGGAAGGAGCTACCCTTCTCTATTATGAAGATCCTTTTTTCGCCCTTTAACTTTTTCAACTCTCCTAAGTATGTTCTTTCAAACTTCTTTAGTCTCTCCAAATTTGCGTTTTGGGGGTACTCTCCTAAAAGGAGGTGTTGATCGCCTTTTCCATCATTGATGTGTACGTGCAACGCTTGGATCTTCTTGTTGGCGGTGGAAAAAAGGCTTTTTACTTTCTCCACATTGAGACCGAGATGATGGGCATTCACCGTGAAGTGCCCGTAGTCAAAGCAGATTTTATACCTTTTCTCAAGGTCTTCATGGTGAAAGCGCTTCAACCTGTACACAATTGTTTCCAAAAGTTTTGTTACACTCCTTGTCTGGCCGAAGAAGGGCGCCGGCTCTTCATAAGTGGCGTTCTCCAAGGCTATGTTGACCTCATTTTGGTGGAGGGAATCCAGTATTTCATTAAGAGTTAAAGCCTGGGCCGTTTCTTTCAAAACGTTCATGGAATGAGGAGGCAGATGAATTATCAGACACGGGGAGCCGACTTTCTGGGAGACGCTTAAGCATCTGCATACTTGATCGCCGAACCCCTGGGCCAGTGGATGGGCCTCGTCAGTTTGGTGGGTGATGGGCGTGATCCCTCTTAACTCGCACTCTTCTTTAAGGAACTGCAATAACGCTGGATCATTAAGGATGGGCCAGGATTCCTTACCAAGTTGCAATACCGCTTCGTATTTATCTTTAAAGGGATTGGTAACAGTTAAAGTCAAATCTAATAGCTTGACGATGAATTCCTTTGCGTTCCCAATCTCCTGTGTATTTTCAGGCATTAATTCATGGAAAAAGTGGAAGTGATTATTGAAGCCAAGGCCATGCTTCAAAGTGTCACCATCTTTCATGCAATATTTTATTTTTTAGCTAAACTTTGGCAAATTTTAAATGTTTCGCTTTCAGCTCTGTGTTATGGCGTATTTGTTTATTGCTTATTGCAAGGTCCCCGAGCGTTGTCGATAGTTTCCTACCCCAATTGGAGGGGGTCTTCATCAAGAAAATTTTAACTTGACGCATGTAAACTTTAAAGGAGAGTGGCCTAATGGAGGTACAGTGATGTTGAGATTTAAGCTGGCCTATGGCACAAATGGGTACCGAAGGCATCCTCTTGCCGAGGCCGTAAAAAGGATAGCCGAATTTGGATACGATGGCGTCGACCTGATGGCGGATCGCCCCCACGCGTACCCCATGGATTTAGATGAGGAGGCTCGGATGAGAATTAAAAACTTGCTTGAAGATTATAACCTAGAATTGTCGAATGTTCATGGAGGTTCGGTCAAAGGGGCCTTCCCCACCTATGAGCCGACGTTTGTGAGTCCGCAGGAAGAGGATAGGGCCAAAAGAATTGAATATACGAAGGATTGTGTTGATTTGGCCGCCTTTCTGGGAGCCAAAAATGTGAGCATCGTTTCGGGGAAGTGCGAAGCTGGAGGGCCACCCGAAACCGCTTGGGATTGGTTTATAGAGGGCGTAACGGAGTGTGTTGACTATGGCAGGGAGAGGGGGGTGATAATTGCCTTGGAGCCCGAGCCCGAATTTTTGATCGAGACTTCCGATGAGGCCTTACGGGCGCTCAACTGCGTCGATTCGGCGTGGTTTGGAATAAACTTCGACGTTGGCCACGTACATTACCGTGGAGAATCCATACCGAAATCTGTTGAGAAGCTGGGAAAGAGAATTGTCCACGTTCACCTTGAGGACATTAAAGACCTAAAGCACTTTCACCGGGTTCCGGGCGACGGCGACATCAACTTTAGGGAGTTCATTGAAAGCCTCGGCAAGGCGGGTTACAGGGGCTTTCTGACAGTGGAGCTATATACCTATGCCCACGATCCAGACCCCGCCGCTCAAAGGAGTATAAGCTACCTGAGAAAGCTACTTTCGAAACAATAGGGTACATGTGCTTAGAAGCATTGCATCAAAGGCATACGGAACAACAATAGATTAGTCTAAACTATTAGCGCTAGCTTGTTGAAAATTTCGGTAGCTTAATACCTCACTTTGCATTCTTTAAAGAAGGGCGTTATCCTCTGCCCAAACTCAACGAGCCTTTCTAGTGGATAGGACGTTATGCCTTTAAAGGCTTCGTCCAGTGTCCTTTCGGGTCTGAATTGCTGGATCACAAAGCGTTTGGACGACTCCAGCATTTGGGCGATTTCCATGAGGTCTTCCTCATCGGTGAGGTGGGGCACGACGGTTATCCGAAACTCGTAGTCTATGCCACTGGCTTTAATCAGTTCAACGCTCCCTTTGATATTTTCTATGTTCACCTCTGCCCTTACGGTTTCTCCGTATTTTCTTAGGGGAGCCTTAACGTCCATGGCTATGTAATCGACCAGTTTCTCATCGATGAGTTTCCTCAACATTTTTGGTCTGGAGCCGTTGGTGTCCAATTTAACCAAGAATTTGAGTCCCTTAACCTTGGAGAGGAAGGCGGGTAACTCCTCATGTATGGTGGGCTCGCCCCCTCCCACGCAGATTCCGTCCAAGAAGCCCCTCCTTTCAGAAAGGAAATCAAGGATTTCCCCTTCAGGGATGATTCTCAACTTTTCCGGCTCCAAGACGAGGCTGACATTATAGCAGTAGGGACACCTGAAGTTGCACCCACCCACAAAAACCGTGGCACACAACTTTTCCGGATAGTCGATTAGGGAAAGTTTCTGAACCCCCTTTATCGGCAGCATCATGGCCGACACCTCCTCAAAGCGCCGTGTCCGTGTCTATTTCACGCGTACAATCCCAATAAAAGTCACCAAAACAACCCTCAGGTGTAGCCTATTCGTAGACACTTAAGATTTCCCTGGGGCCATCGAACTCAGCTATCCAATTTCTAAGAATCTCTAATCCAATTAAGCCCCATCGCTGGTCGCCTTGCATCAATAGTTCCATTTCCAAACCAGGCGATGGAATCTCGTAATCCTCAATTTGCTGAAGAAATGCTAAACAGACGTACCCAGGTCTTCGTAACCCACCAGCGAGCGTCACTGTTGTTAATATAGGCTGAACGCCGACCATGGTTGCTTCTGATCTGCGGAACTCGGGAACATGAACGCCCCCATCAAATCCGGTATCAACCCAGCACTTTTGATCAAAGGCTGTTCTCTGATAGGTGTTTGGATTTACAATCGCTATTCTTATCGTTACAAAGGGCCTTCCTGAAGAGTAAGGCCTTACAAAAATTTGTGTGCGGTTGATCATCTTCGACCACTAAAGGATTCGTAGCCAACTCTCCACACAAATATTTGATCCGAGAACCTTCCGCTTTGAATCCTTCTTAACAAGTCTAACTTTGTGTCGGCGAGTTCCACGATCTTTCCATCAAATGTAATCGCGACAAATTTGCCATGTTCCAATCTATAATGTTCCGTGGCTTGTTGAGCAAGGATATCCATCAAATTTACAAGTTCTCCATCTGTAAGCGGTTGTTGATCTCTCAATCTATTCAGAAGTTTCAAGGCTTGTGGAGGTAGCCGAGGACCTGCCTCCTCCGGTACGAGTTTCAGGCTTTCACCTTCACCCATCGAAACACCTCCTGATGTTAATTAAGTGGTAAACTCGTACATATCCCTTTCTACCAAGGCGGCTGTTACCGAATCATTTTTCCTCTTAGGTAGCTTTAACCACGGAAATGACATCTTTCAAAGCGTTGTGCCCGTGTCTATTTTGTACTCCAGCCTTTGCCTGTACTCCTCCCGTTTTCCTTGGTTCCAGTTCTGCACGGGCCTGAGGTAGCCCACAACCCTGGAGTAGACCTCGGTTTGCCTCCCACATTGGGGACACTTAAAGTGCTCCCCGCTGAGGTAACCGTGGTCGGCGCAGATGCTGAAGGTGGGTGTTATCGTGTAGTAGGGCAACCTGAAGTTTTCGGCTATTCTTCTGACCAAGAGCTTGCAGGATTCCGCGTCGGTTACTCTTTCCCCAAGGAAGGCGTGGAAGACCGTGCCCCCCGTGTACAGGACCTGCAGGTCGTCCTGGCGCCTCAAGGCCTCGAAGAGATCGTCCGTATAGTTGACGGGAAGGTGCGTCGAGTTCGTGTAATAGGGCACCTTCTCACCAGCCGTGACTATATCCGGATACTTCCCCTTATCTATCCTCGCCAGGCTGTGACTTGTCCCCTCCGCCGGCGTGGCCTCCAAGTTGTAAATATGCCCCGTCTCCTCCTGAAACTCCAGAGTCTTGTCCCTCATAAACTTCAGCACCTTCACCGAAAAGTCCTTACCATCCTTCGTCGCTATGCTGGTGCCCAAAAAGTTTAGGCAGGCCTCGTTCATCCCGATCAGTCCTATCGTAGAGAAGTGCCACCTCAACGTACCCAAGTAACGCCTCGTGAAGGGCAAAAGACCCCTATCCATGTTCTCCAGCACCGCTTTCCTCTTAATCTCCAAACTATCCTTCGCTAGGATCATTAAGTTCTCAAGCCTTTCAAAGAACCCGCTCTCTTCCTTGGCCAAGTAACCTATCCTCGGCATATTTATTGTCACCACGCCAACGCTGCCAGTCTTATCCCCGTAGCCGAAGAAGCCTCCAACCCTGCGGTACAGATCCCTCAAGTCGAGCCTGAGCCTACAACACATGGCGCGGATTTCGCTGGGATCTAGATCACTATTGACAAAGTTTTGGAAGTAGGGGTTCCCGTATTTGGCCGTCATCTTAAACAGGGAGTCGGCGACCTCGGAGTTCCAGTCGAAGTCCTTAGTTATGTTGTAGGTGGGTATCGGAAATGTGAAAACCCGGCTTCTCATGTCGCCTTCTGCCATGACCTCGGCGAAGGCTCGGTTTATCATGCCCATCTCCCCTTGGTAGTCCGCGTAGGTGTCGTCGAGGAGCCTTCCAGCGTAAATAGCAGGCTTGTCCCTAAGGTCCTCTGGCACCTTCAAGTCGAAAGTTACATTGGTAAAGGGGGTCTGGCCTCCCCATCTGGAGGAGATGTTTAAGTTGTAGATGAACTGTTGAATCTCCTGCTTCACCCGCCCGTAGTCTAGGCCGTCCATTCTGACGTAGGGGGCCAGGTACGTGTCTAGGGAGTTGTAGGCCTGGGCGCCGGCCCACTCATTCTGCAAAGTCCCGGCGAAGTTGACTATCTGCAGCAGGGCCGTGGAGAGATGTTTTGGAGGAGAGGACTCGGTCTTGGCTGGAACGCCGTTGAAGCCCTCCGTGAGGATGTCCTGAACCGCCCAACCCGCACAGTATCCGACAATGCCCATGTAAAGGTTATGAATGTGAAAATCCCCGTCCACGTGGGCCCGCGATATCTCCTCAGGATAAACCTTCAGTAAGGTGTATTTGGCCATGGCCTCGCCAGCCAGGCGGAAAAAGATGGAGGCGAAGGAGAGGTCCAAATTGCTGTTTTCCTTCAGCCGCCAATCGGCTTCGCTAAGGTAGTCCTCCACCGTCCTTTCGACATCCCAAACCTTTAACGATTCCCGCTGCATTTCCATCAACTACATAAGGCGCGTCGACATGTATTAAAATTTATTGCACCCATACAAACAACAAAAGAAGTAAGATCCTTTTTGAGTCTTGTATAAAGTGTTATATACCGTATTGTCTCTCGTAGGGTTTGAGGTTCTAATGATAGGTGCAAGCTGTCATATAACCTTAGCTCCGAGGTGGGGAGCTATAAAAGTACCAAGAAAGGAAAGGGAGGTGGAAACGCTGAAGTTCATAGCGTTCTACGAGTGGAAACCTGAGGACTACGACAAGGTACTTGAGAGAGCCGCACAATCTCGGGCGATACGGGAGAAGGACCCTGAGAGGTTTCCAAAGGTGATCTTCGGACCTTTCACCATGGGTGGTGAAGCCAAGAGCTTTATAGTGTATGAGACCGACAACCCAGATCAATTATGGAACGTAGCAATCCATTATGTTCCAGTCGTGAAGTGGAAGTTCGTGCCCATACAGGAATCCGAAAGAAATGTCGAACTCTACCAGAAAATGAAGAAATAGCTTGAAGCATCACCAAAAAATTTTCCATCTTTTTACTAGAAAAGGATTTCTCTAAGCTTTCTCTAAAGGTACATTTAAACAAGGCTTATTAGTTTTCTAGTCACTATGTTGGTGTAAAGGATTGAATGTCTTTGGGTTTGGGATTAAAATTTATTCCATTTGGATTTTTCAGTTCTGGAAATCCTTCGCCCTTATCTGGCACCGCTCATTTCTTTCTTTTCGCTATTGATTGGGCTTCCT
>Ga0315306_10000585_pt1 | contig 17681 bp, 14 predicted proteins | sample TDP1_MG_FD_203803 | JGI IMG/M metagenome (GOLD analysis project Ga0315306, IMG submission 203803) | Freshwater sediment microbial communities from Lake Towuti, South Sulawesi, Indonesia - TDP1 | ecosystem: Environmental > Aquatic > Freshwater > Lake > Sediment | place: Indonesia: South Sulawesi... | reverse complement strand
TAACACTTCTGGGATTGGCAGAAGAAACCAAGCCCTAGAGCACAACATACTCGTAGTAAAGAGGCATCGGCAACAGTTTAACAGTCGCTGGCTGCTCGACTCCAATCTGCGACCAGGAGACAGAATCATACTGTCGGGCACGATAGGCGATCACGGGCTAGCTGTCTTGTCGAGTCGGGAGGGCTACGGATTCGGCAGCAAAATCGTGTCTGACACTGCGCCTTTGAACAAGGTGATACTGCGACTGTTAGGCGAGGTGGGCGGAATCGTAGCCATGAAAGACCCCACCAGAGGCGGCTTGTCCAACGCCCTAAACGAGTGGAGCCAAAAGTCAAAGGTAGGCATACTTGCAGTGGAGAAAGAAATACCTATACGAGAAGATGTTCGCTCAGCCTGCGAGATGTTGGGCATCGACCCACTTGAAGTTGGGAACGAAGGAAAAATAATCATAGGCGTAATAGCCGAAAAAGCAGAAGAAGTGTTAACGACGCTGAGAGAGACAAGGGAAGGAAAAAACGCGCAGATAATAGGAGAAGCAACAGACCAATTCAAAGAAGTAGTGTTAGAAACTGTGGTAGGCGGAAAAAGAATCCTAACACCACCAATAGGAGACCCAATCCCAAGAATATGTTAGATCTGCGAAGAATATGCCAACCTTTGAAACATAGATACACCTAGAGGGCTAAACAAAACACAGCGGAAGACAAGAAGAGAAATAGACCATAACTGCAAAGAAATGACAAATACTATATACATATTTCACAAGATTTCTGTTAAGTTGTTGAATAATGAAACTTCTTAAGCGTAATTTCCTCTTAGCCGTTAAAATGCTCAAGGACCCATGGAAAACCCTAGGAGAACTTGATTCAGAAACCGCATTCAATGCCCTTACGTTCTTGCTAATTATTGGTGCTGTCACAGCATTGCTGACACCCCTTCAGATCTATTTAGGGTTTGAAGATGTTAATGGGCTTCATGCGGGAGGTCAAGCCGAATATTTGGCAAAAGATCTTGCAGCACTGTATAATCTGGGGGTTGAATGGCGCCCCCTTCTAATCGAACTGTTTTATGTTTTCATTCTCTTATTTACAACCGGATACCTTCACGTTGTTCTCAAAGCAATTGGAGGAAAAGGATCGATAAAAGACACATTCAAAATGATAGCCTACGGCGACGCTCCAGGATTACTCTTTGGCTGGATACCCTATTTTGCCACAATGTCTGCTATCTGGGCAGCGATTATTCAGCTTCTCATTGGACCCGTAGTTCTACATAAGATATCGTGGGGAAAAGCCAGCATTGTATTTAGTGTATTGGTAGGCATAGGAATTATTGAAATCGCATTGTCTTAGAAGCCGATGAATGGAATTAGAAAAAAATAGTCATCTTCACGACGCATGTTTTGCCCATATTCTGCATGTGCCTTCTATGCTGACCATGCACGCGCCTTTTGGCGTCTGCGGTGTGCACTGTTTCATGTAGAGGCTGCACTCTGGCGGCTTTATCTTTCCAATCATGACTAGGTGGCAGAGGCAGCCTGGCAAGAGGTCTCTGGCGCCAACAACCCTCACCTTGTATTTACCACGTGCATCATAATCGCTATATTCTTCCTTCAAGGCTAGAGTTGAGGCTGGAACTCTACCCAAACCTCGCCAGTTTCCGTCCACAACATCAAACGCTTGCGCGATTAGTTTCTGCGCCTTGACGTTGCCTTTCCAAGCCACAACTCGACTGTACTCGTTCTCCAATTTGGCTTCCTTGTTCTTTATCTGGCGCAGCAGCATCGAAATCGCGAAGAGAACGTCTAGGGGCTCGAAACCAGCCACAACAGTTGGCATGCGATAGGCTCGCGGAAACACCTCGTAGGGCTTTATTCCAATTATTGTTGAAACATGCCCAGGCGCAACAAAACCGTCGATGTGCAAGTCGCCCACGCCCAACAACAACTCCATCACTGGCGGAATCAACCGATGAGAGACCAAAAAGCTGAGGTTGCGAGGCGGCTTCTTCAAGACCTCGACAGCCGTGGAAGGCGCTGTTGTCTCGAAACCAACCGCAAGGAACACAAAGTCGCAACTCGACTCTTTCTCAGCCATCTTGACGGCGTCAGTGACGCTGTAGACAACGCGAACGTCTCCGCCTCTCGCCCTCGCGTCTTGAAGCGACATCTCAGAGGCTGGAACACGAATCAAATCACCAAACGTCGCAACGGTAACGTTCTTTTCTAAAGCCAGTTTTATGGCTTCGTCAATCTCAGCCGCCGGCACAATGCAGACTGGACAGCCGGGACCAGCGATAACATCGACAGAGTCGGGTAGGAGAGCCCTCAACCCATAGTGGCTTATGGTCCATTCATGTGTGCCGCAGACGTGACAAATCTTAACGGGATAAGGAGGCGCAACTCTACGAATCTGCTCCACAACCCGCTTGGCGAGGGCGGCGTCTCTAAAACCAGCCAACTGCTCCATCGTTAAACCATCATTTTGATGCTCTTAATGGTGCATTCCTTTCCAGCCACGATATTGACGACACTGCCGCACTGAGGGCACTTGAGCGTGGGCACGGGCACGTGATACATGGGGTCATCCTCGTACTTGAAGCCGCCCTCGTAACCGCAGTGATTGCACTTAACCACGCCCTCCTGCTCATCAATGATCAGTCTCGAACCCTCCATAATCGTGCCTTTGGTCAAAGCCTCGTACGCAAAGCGCACCTGCTCCAAACCCAGGAAGGTCAGCTTGCCAATAACCAAGTGGACCTCGGTTACTTTCTTTGCCTTGCGCTTCTCGGTCTCTTCTAAAACGCTGCGCACAATCTGAGAGGTCACGGAAAACTCGTGCAAATGCTAACAGACTCCACAGTTCAGAGTCCAAGCGCCTCAGCGACTTCGTTGACGCCTTCGCCGGTTCTGCTGTTGGTAGCCACAACAACGGCTCTGGGATTAATTGTCTTGACGTCTTTCTCCAGCTTTTTGGCGTTCACTTTCATAGCCTCTGCCAAGTCCACTTTGTTGATGGCAACGACGTCGGCTTCCATAAAGATGAAAGGGTGCTTAACCACCATATATGGGCCTTCAGTCACGCTCACAACCACAACGCGCTTGTCCGAGCCCAAGGGAAACTCAGCCGGACAGATGAGGTTGCCCACGTTCTCGATGAGCAAGAGGTCAACATTCTTTAAGTCGAGCCTATGAAGCGCCTTCCTCACTAGGTTGGCGTCTAAGTGGCACTCCTTCCCTGTGTTTATGGCTACTGTTTCTACTCCGTGCCTCGCAATCAACTCGGCGTCTATCGTGGTCGTCAAGTCGCCCTTAAAAACTGCTATCTTGTAACGACTTTTGAGTAGCTGAACTAGTTTTTCGATTAGGCTGGTTTTACCCGACCCGATAGCACCCATGATGTCAATAGCTCGAACACCGTTTCTGTGCAGAAGACGCTTGTTCTCACCCGCCAAGCGCTGATTTGCCTTCAGGAGGTCTTCGGACAACTCCACGTCGAAGATTTCTCCTTCTCCTGCCTTGACAACTTCCCTCTTCAGTGCAGTCAAGTTTGCCACAAGCCTTCTCGTTTGCTATGGTTTTGAGGTAGTTGTTTTCTCCTCATACTTATTGAGGATTTCGTTCCACAACGCCAGCGTCTCCTCAGCCGCCTTCTGGTCCAAGACCTCGATGGCGTAGCCGGCGTGAACAATCACGTACTCGCCGACCTTGGCATCCACCAACGATACATTCACTTCTCGCACGGTTCCGGCTCCAAAATCCACTCTCGCTGTGTCACCGTTTATTTCAACCACCTTAGCCGGAATCGCGAGACACATGTTCCATCACATACCCGTGGAAACGCAAAGATAAAGGCATGTTGGTAAAATCAGTGCTTACCGCTTCATTTGCCAGGCAGCAACAACCGCCTGCCCTAAAGAGATGCCGCCGTCTCCAGGAGGCACCAACTCGTGAACAACAAATCTGAGTCCGTTCTCCTTCACAGCCTTCCTGATTACTTGCGTGATGTGTTCGTTGTAGGCTACGCCGCCTGAGAAACCCACAACATCAATTTTTAGCCTTTTCGCCTCGCTCACAGCCAGCTGAGCCAAACCGTGAGCCAGATAGGACTGAGCCGAAAAAGCCAGGTCACTAGTTGAACAAGCGTTTCTCTGATTGAACACTTCATGAACCAAAACTGTTGTGCGAAGAACGTTGTCTTCTATTACAGGCTCGAGCTTCAACAAGTCTCTTCCTCTTGTGGCAGCAGACTCCAATTTCATGGCGAGTTCACCCTCATACGTGCGTTCGTGGCATACTCCTAGAATGGCTGAAACAGCGTCTAACACTCTACCGCAACTTGTGGTTTTAGGCGTTGAGCGCTTTCTCAACTGTTGAAGGATGATTTCCACCTCTTCCTTTCCGTGTGGCAAATGCGTGCTCTGGGAGAGCAGCCATTCTTCTACATCGGTTGAATTGCTCAGTATTCCCGCCGCCATCCTCAACGGGTAACGGGTTGCCAAGTCGCCACCAGCCAAGGGCTGCTCCTCCAGGTGTCCTAAGCGCTGAGAGTTTCCTTCTCGATTGCAGAGGAGGATTTCTCCGCCCCACGCCTGACCGTCCAAGCCGTAGCCGTAGCCGTCGCAGACTATGGCGATGATTTCGTTTGTGCCGTGTTCAGCCATTAGGGCGGCTGCGTGTGCGTGGTGGTGTTGAACGCTGACAACGGGGAGACGGAGTTCGCTTGCTAGGTCTTGGGCTAGTATGGTGGTTGTAAATTTAGGGTGTAGGTCGCACGCTATGGCGACAGGCTTGCCGTTTGTCAGTCGCAGAACGTGGTTGGTTGCGCTCTTTAGAAACTGGAGCGTCTCGAGGTTCTCGACATCGCCGATGTGCTGCGATATGAACGCCTTATCTCTTAATAGGACACACGAGGTTGCGTTGAGTTCGGCGCCAACTCCCAAGACACAGGTTTCTTCGGACCGTTTCAATTGAATTGGTTCGGGCGCGTACCCGCGTGACCTTCGAATGAGGCTTGTGCTCTCTCCGTGAACACGAACAACCGAGTCATCGCATCTCTGAGCGATGAATCTGTTGTGGAAGAGAAAGTAGTCGACGACGCTTCCGAGTTTTCTGACAGCCTCCACGTTGTCTGTGACTATTGGTTCGTTCGGAGGGTTGGCGCTAGTCATAACAAATGCTGGCTCGCGCACTTTGTCAAACAGTAGGAAGTGCAAGCCGGTGTAGGGCAACATTACGCCGACGTTGTGCAGGCCAGGGGCGATTAAGTCTGAGAGATAGTAGTTGTCGCTTTTCTGTAGCAACACGATTGGTTTGATGTGGGATGTGAGCAATTCCGCCTCTTTTATATTCACTTCAGCGAACGACCTAACGGTTTCGAGGTCGCGAGCCATTATTGCGAACGGTTTCTGAGCGCGGTGTTTCACCGCTCTGAGGCGTATGATGGGCTCACCCCTTGTGGTCGCCGTCGCTACGTGGAAGCCCCCGTAACCCTTGACTGCGAGAGTGTAGCCTTCCTCGATGAGTTTGCCCGCCTCTCGAACAGGGTCTTCACTGTTGACGGGTTGTCCGATGTTCGTTGTTAGGTAGGCTCTCGGTCCGCACTTGTCGCAGGCTACTGTTTGGGCGTGAAATCGGCGATTGGCTGGGTCAGTGAACTCTCTTTGGCAGAACGGGCACATCTGAAACTCCCTCATAGTCGTGTTCGGTCGGTCGTAAGGCAGGTTCTGGATGATTGTGTAGCGCGGGCCACAGTCGGTGCAGGTTATGAAGAAGTAGTCGTGACGCTCGTTTCTTGGTTCTCGCAGCTCCTCTAAGCATTGGTTGCAGATAGAGACGTCAGGGGGGATAACCGAGCCCGATAGTTCCACTTCATCCGAGCTCTTGAGAATTGTGAACCTGTCAAACTCATTCTTCTCTTCCAGATACTCTGTGAGTATGCTGTGAATGCGGGCTAGGGGAGGTTTCTTGTTCCTCAAGTCCAGGAGAAAGTACTTGATATTTCTCTTTTTTCCCTCGACCACGATTTCTACGTGGGCGTCGCCACGGTTTCGCACATAACCAACCAGAGCATTCTCCACCGCGGTTCGGTAGACGAAAGGCCTGAAACCCACCCCTTGCACGACGCCGCTAATCTTGATTTCAGCGCGCAACAGCAAATGGCTCCGAAGTTAGAGTTCGTCATCTTCTCTTTAGAAGAGAAATAGCGCAACTAGCGTACCATATACGTTTTGGTTCCACGAGCCATGAAAACACCGAGCACAAGAAATCAAAAGGTGGCGATTGCACACGCGTGTAGCACTGGACCCTAGCCTACTTTATTCGCCTATAATGATTCTGGCAACCACGTTTTTCTGAATCTCGGTGGTTCCTTCATATATCGTTGAGACTCGAATGTCACGATAGTAACGCTCTATGTCGTAGTCTGCTAGGTAACCGTAACCACCGAAGATTTGCATGGCCTCGCTTATCACCCTTATAGCGTTTGTTGTTGCCATAGTTTTCGCCATACAAGCCAGTTTAGGAATGATTTGCCCCTGGTCCACGTACCACGCTGCCTTGTGCACCAGAAGTCTCGCGGATTCTATGTCCAGAGCCATGTCAGCCAATTTGTGCTGGATTATCTGGAAATCGACGAGGCGTCGTCCAAACTGCTCCCTTTGTTTTGCGTACTTTAACGCCCGCTCGAAGGCTCCCTCAGCCATACCCACGGATTGTGCCGCAACGTTTATTCGACCTACGTCTATGAACTCCATGAAGTGATAGAAACCTCTGTTCTCCTCGCCCAGGAGCGCTCCCCTGGGTACGCGCACATCGCTAAACGAGTATTCTCCTAAGAGTGAAGCCCTTATTCCCATCTTTCCAGCGAGTTCATTGCTGTCAAGTCCAGGTGTTCCCTTCTTGACTATGAATAAACTCTGGCCTCTGTGTCTTGCCTCGGGATTTGTCTGACAGAGGACAACAGCATAGTCGGCGATAGGAGCGTTTGTTATCATAGTCTTTGCGCCATTGATTACGTATTCTTCTCCGTGCAGCACTGCGACTGTGTCGAGACTCGTGATGTCGCTTCCGTGGGCTGGTTCGGTGAAGGCTCCTGAGGACAGCCATTCGCCTTGCGCCGTCTTAGGTAGATATTCCATCTTCTGCTCTTCTGTGCCATATTCCATGACGAGGTCGCTGCCGAAGAGACCAGTGAACATGGCTGACCCGAGCGTTGAGTCAACTCTGCAGAACTCCTCCTGGATCAACACGTTTTCGAGAAGACCCAAGCCCTGACCTCCATACTTCTCATCGAAATAGCAACCGATGAAACCCAGCTTAGCCGCTTTCTTGTAGATGTCCTTGGGGAACGCGTGTTTTTGGTCAAGCTCCCTCGCTATTTCTGGTTTGAATTCGCCTTCTGCAAACTCTCGGGCGGCGTCCTTGATGTACTTCTGCTCCTTGGTCAGTTCGAAATCCATTTCCTCACCTCATTTTGGATGCTTTGCCTAACACAACTTAACTGCTTAACGCTTTTCCTTTAATACTCTATCCGTTAACGTGGGCACTTTAAACGAGTCTTCTACGACATCATAACTAGTTTTCTATGGCTCAAGTGCGCCTCATGTCTTTTGTCCTTTCAGTTCTTGTATCTTACTTTTCAGAGGCGGAACTATCTTGAAGAGGTCTTCTACGACACCGTAGTCGGCTACGCCGAAGATGGGCGCTTTTGAGTCCTTGTTCACCGCGATGATCAGGTCTGAGTTCTTCATTCCGAGGACGTGCTGGAAGGCGCCGCTTATTCCCAGGGCGAGGTAGAGCTTTGGTTTAGTGGTCTTTCCCGAAGAGCCCACTTGACGGTCGTTTGGTAGCCAGCCCTTATCCACGATGGGGCGCGAACAGGCTAAGGTTCCTCCGAGGGTTGCTGCCAATTCTTCCACTAGGGGAATGTTGCTGACGTCCTTTATCCCTCGTCCAATTCCCACGAGAACTTCGGCGGCTGTTATGTCGACTCCGCCCGGAGGAGGCAGAACGTATTGAATGAAACGCTTTTTCGTTATTTCCTCGGTGAGGGGCGAGGGCACTGTGATGATTTCTCCGTTCATAGGCGCTTCCTCTTTGATTGGGAAGGCTGCTTGGCGAACAGTTGCGATGTAGCTCTCTGCCTTGCGAAGCGCTGCTTTGGCATTCACCTTGCCACCGTACATCTGACGGGTCGCTGTTAACGTCTCGTTTTCAAACTCCAAGTCTATGCAGTCTGTTGCCAAGGGCAAGTCCAGTGAAACGGCGAGGCTTGGGGCCAAGTCCACACCGAAAGAGGTGTGTCCAATCAAGGTCAGCAACGGCTTATGTTCTCTGATTAGATTAGACAACACTCTCTGGTAGGCTTCTGAGTTAAAGTTCTCCAACCTGGCGTCTTCAACCGAGAGAACCTTTTTTGCGTGGTCTGAGAGAGTTTTGGCGTGGTTTTTGACGTCCTTCCCGAAGAGCACCGCTGTTAGCTCTGTGTTTGTTTTCTCAGCCAACTCCCTGCCTTTGGTCAGCATCTCGAAAGTTATGTCTCTTATCTGCTCTTGCCTGTGCTCTGCCAAAACGAAGATTTCCCTCATTCACACCAACCCCTTTGCTCTGAGGATTTCAGCGATTTTCGAGGCTACTTCTTCTGGGCTTCCCTTCAGGAATTCTGCTTGCTTCTCTACGGGTGGCGTGTACATTCTTTCTATTTTCATCCAAGACCCTGCCTCTCCCACTTCGTCTTCGCTCAAGCCAGTCTCAGCCAAGCCAACGACCTTTACCTCCTTCTGCAGGGCTTTTCTTGTTCCCATGATGGAAACGTAACGGGGTTCGTTGATTCCCGTCTGAACCGCAAGCACGGCCGGCAACTTTACCTCAACAATTTCCTCCAAGCCGCCCTCTAATTCACGATTGACCCTGACAACTTCGCCGCTTAGTTCACTCTTTTTGACCATGGTGGCGTGAGGAACTCCAAGAAGCCCCGCGAGTATTGTGCCCACCACCGCGTGGCCGTCGTCGCCCGCTTGGGCTCCCGTCAGTATCAGACTGAAGGGCAGGTTCTTGATGACTCTGGAGAGAATCTTGGCAACTGCGTAGCCGTCGGAGCCTTCAAACTTTGGGTCTGTGAGCCTTATGGCTTTGTCTGCTCCTCTGGCTAGACATTTTCTTAGGGTGCTCTCAGCGTCCTCAGAGCCAACCGTTATGGCGGTGACTGCGCCTCCGAATTTTTCTTTCAGGCGCACTGCCTCCTCTAGGGCGTAGTCATCCCATTCGTTGATGTCAAAAACCAAACCGCTCTTTTCTACAGCCTTTCCAGTGCTATCGACTTTTATGTCTGCTTCAGCTGTCTCTGGAACGTGCTTCACACAGACGATTATGTCCGTAACCCTTTCCCTCCGCTCAAGCGTCTAACTTTTCCTTAATCTTATTACGCCTTCTTATAGTTGGGAACCATTATTTTTTAATTCTTTCTGTCAGTCAATTCTTTCAGTCATTTCAATCATTTTCTTCTTGGCGGAGAATTTTTATTACCGAAAATTTTGGAAAAACTATAAACGTCAGTTCATAAATTTAGGTGATTCTTCAAACAGCGAACAACGGATGATTTGGATGGAAAAATTAACCCATGACTTGGTCATCGTTGGAGCTGGCATAACCGGTCTGAGGGCCGCTGTTGCTGCCGCCGAGTTCAGCAGTAAAGTCGATGTGGCAGTAATTTCGAAAGTCTACCCTGTGCGTTCGCATTCTGTCTGCGCCCAAGGCGGGACGGCTGCTGTGTTAAGAGAGGGAGATTCACACGATTTACACGCTGCGGACACCGTTAAGGGAGCCGATTTCCTCGCAGACCAAGATGTCGTAGAGTTCTTCGTGAAGCAAGCCCCTAGGGAAATAGTCACACTAGAGCATTGGGGATGCCCATGGAGCAGGACCGGTGACGGAAAAATAGACCAGCGCCCCTTTGGTGGACACAGTTTTCCAAGAGCGTGTTTCGCAGCCGACATGACGGGTTTTCATGAGATGCACACGTTACATGGAAAAGCCACCGCATACAACAACATAACATTCTATGACGAGTGGTTCGTCACCTCCCTCATCGTTGAGGATAACGCTGCAGCAGGTTTGACCGCCATAGAGCTGAAGACCGGTGAAATGCACGCGCTCCGCGCGAAAGCCATCATAATGGCAACAGGTGGTCACGAGCGCATATACGAGTTTACAACCTTCTCTCACACGGCTACTGGTGACGGGATGGCTATAGCCTATCGCGCTGGAGCGCCCTTAGAGGATATGGAGTTCGTTCAATTTCACCCTACTGGCCTTGTCCCCTCGGGAGTGCTGATAACCGAGGGAGCCCGCGGTGAAGGAGGTTACTTAGTCAACGCCAAGGGTGAGCGCTTCATGCAGCGCTATGCGCCTGAGAAGATGGAGCTAGCCCCACGTGACATAGTCGCCAGAGCGGAGACAACGGAAATCCAGGAAGGAAGAGGATTGGTAGGACCTTATGGACCTTACATAGCCTTGCACCTCGCACATTTAGGTGAAGAAAAGATAAACGAGAGGCTTCCCCTCATCCGCGATGTTGCAATAAAACTTGGCGGAGTAGACCCTGTCAAGGAGCCCATACCAATCAGGCCAGCAGCCCACTACTCTATGGGGGGAATCCACACCAACATAAAGACTGAAACACCGATTTCAGGCCTCTACGCTGCTGGTGAGTGCTCGTGTCTGAGCGTGCACGGAGCAAACAGGCTCGGCACAAACTCGACAGCGGAGTGTCTAGTTTTCGGAACAGTCGCTGGCGAAGAAGCCGCAAAACATGCGTTATCGGGCAGTTTCCGAGAGCTTTCCCACGAAAAAATTCTAGCAGAGGAGAAGAGAATCTTTGACGAAATCTTGGGCAGCGAAGGCGACGAAAAAGTTCCAACCATTAGAGATGAGATGAGGCGCATCATGAACACGAAGGTGTGGATATTCAGAAAAGGCGACGAACTCGAGAGCGCCTTGAGAGAGATAAGAAAGCTCAAGGAGAGATTCAAGAGCATAAAGGTTGAAGACAAGAACAGGGCGTTTAACACAGGGCTTGTGGCGGCGCTGCAACTCGACTTCACCTTAGATTTAGCCGAAGTCACCATTGCCAGCGCACTCGCCAGAAGGGAGTCTAGGGGAGCCCACTACAGACTTGATTATCCGAAGCGTGACGATGAAAACTGGTTGAGGCATACTCTAGCATACCACACACGAGATGGACCTAGGCTTGAGTACATCCCAGTTACGATAACAAAGTGGCCTCCCGCGGCAAGAGCCTATTAGGAGGTGTTTGCGTGAACTTTGAAGTGGAGAAGACTGTTGAATTTAAGATACACCGCTTTGAGCCCCAAAACAAGAGGCATTATGTATCCACGTATAAGGTGCCCGTTCGCAAGGGAGCAACAATCCTTGATGCACTCCAGTATATCAAGGACAATCTGGATGAGACGCTCACGTTTAGGCACTCGTGCAGAATGGGGCAGTGCGGAAGCTGCGGAATCATAGTCAACGGAAACCCGATGTTAGCCTGCTACACACAAATACTTCACCTCGAATCCGACTCCTTGATTATTGAGCCACTCCCAAACATGCCCATCATAAAGGATCTCGTTGTCGACGCCCAGCCTTTCTTTGACACGTACGACAGAATCAAAACGGTTTTGATAAAGTCCAAAGATGAGCTTAAGAAGCCGTATGAATTCGTTCAAACACCAGCAGACCACAAGAGGTATTGGAACTTAACACTGTGCACGAAGTGCTCCATCTGCTACTCCGTCTGCCCAGCCTCAATAGACGAGAAATTCCTCGGACCTTCAACTCTAGCTACCAATTATCGGTTTATCTCAGATTCGAGAGACGAAGGCATTGATGAGCGATTGAAGGCGATGGCTGACAACGTTTGGCTGTGCACCTCTTGCCACTCCTGCACGATGTTCTGTCCGAAAACCGTCGACTCTTCATCCTCGATAGTTGATGAACGCAGCCTCATGGTTGAAACAGGTGTTGTCCCGAGAACGGTCAAGGATGTGCTCACAAGCGTTGTCAGATATCACAATCCAATGGGAGTGCACCCAAACAAGAGAATGGACTGGAGTAAAGATCTGAAAATCAGAACGTTCCCAACCACTGTGAAGGCTGACGTTTTGTACTTTGTATGCTGCTTAACAGCCTACGACCCGAGAAATCAAGAAATCGCCAGGTCCATGGCTTCAATATTTAATAATTTAGGCGTTGACTTCGCAACATTGGGCGCTGAAGAATGGTGCTGTGGAGATCACATACTCAGACTCGGCGAGAAGGGACTGTTTGAAACTCTTGCTGAACACAACGCATCCATGTTTGAAAAGCTCGATGCCGAGAGAATCGTGGCGCTGTCACCTCACTGCTACAACACCTTCAAAAATGATAAGCCATACAGCGATGCCAAACTCCATGTTCAACACTATACAAGGTTTGTCGCTGAAAAAATTGAACAGGGTGAACTCAAGCTTTCCAAAGCCGTCAAAAAAAGAGTTACCTATCATGACCCCTGCTTCCTAGGCAAGCGCAACGAAATATACGACGCTCCCAGACGTGTTCTTAAATCAATAAGCGGTCTAGAACTCGTCGAGATGAAGAGAACAAGAGAGAATAGCTTTTGCTGCGGCGGAGGAGCGGGAAGAACATGGACAGAAGACGCAACCCCTGAGAAGAGACCTTGTGTGAGCCGAGTTAGAGAAGCACTGGAACTTGGTGTTGAGGTTATAGCCACAGCCTGCCCATTCTGTGTGACAACACTAGAAGATGCAGTCAAGGTTTTGGACGTAGAAGACAAAATTGCGGTGAAAGACATTCTGGAACTCTTAAAGGAAGCAACATAGCGCATTTAAGTTAAAGATAGACCCAAACACCGCTACTTTCCTGTTTTTTGGGCTTAGCGCTCCCACTTGAAGGGTCAGAGAGCTTCGGCAACTAACTCCATGATGTCCTTGACTTGGATTTTGCCCTCCATGCCCGTCGTCTTGATGGCGTCGTCAAATGTTAGAAGACAGAAGGGACACGCCACGGCTATTATCTCTGCTCCAACGTTGAGGGCTTCTCTAACCCGAGATTCAGTAAGACGTTCCCAGTTCCTTTGGACGTCGTACCACATCCTTCCTCCACCGCCTTCGCAACAAAGGCTGCGTCCCCTTGACATGTTTAGTTCCACGAATTTCACGCCTGGAATGCTCTCAATTATCTTTCTGGGTTCTTCGTAGATGTTGTTGTGTCTACCTAAGAAGCAGGGGTCGTGGTAGGTCACCACTTTCTCGACTCTTCCCGAAAATTTGAGTCTTCCCTCATCGATTGAGTCTGCGAAATATTGCGTGTAGTGCTGGACTCCGAGTTCTTTTCTCCCGTATCTATTCTTAAACGCGTTGTAACAATGGGGGGAGGTGGTAACAATGTTGTTTATGCCGTGCCTGTCGAAAAGGGCTAAATTCTTGCCAACCAATTCTTCGAAGAGTCCCTTCTCTCCCAGGGAGTACACCTCGTTTCCGCAGCAGTTCTCTTCATTTCCGAGTATCGAAAAGTCGACCCCTAGAGCGTTCAAATTCTTCGTCATTGCTTTGGCTACTTCTTGCGCACGGGAGTCATAGGATGGGGCGCAACAGACAAAATAAAGCAAATCCACCTTCTGTCCTTCAGAGACATACTTCACCTTCAAGTCTTTCGCCCAATCAGCCCTCTTAGCTCGGCTCATTCCCCATGGATTTCCGTACTTGTAGACTCCTTCTAGGGCGTCTACCAGCGTGCGTGGGACCAGCCCTTCCTCAACGATGAGGCTGCGCATACCGATGAGTATCTCCATCGGATTTGCGTCTCTGGGACAACGGTATGCACAGGTGTAGCATGTGGTGCATAACCAGAGGTCTTTGTTTGAGAGAACCGTATCTCGAAAACCTAACTGAGCCCTTCTGATCAGTTGTCTTATTCGTAAAGGAGTTATCCGACCGAATGGACAGCTGGCTGAACAGGTGCCGCATTGAATGCACAGATTAATCTTTTCGCCGCCTGCCTTGGCTACCGCTTCGGGAAATCCCATGTCAAGTTCATCTAGCCGGATGACCTTCTTCTGGGGCTCTGCCACAACGTTAGCCTCCGCCAGTGTTTTTTCATGAAGTTGTTTAACTGAGAGTAAGGTGTTGTGATGGTGCGACCTAATAAATCTTCTTTCCCATGCGCTAAGTTTAGCGGAAGCTTGAGCGAGATTCTTAAAAGTTGGAAGTGTCACTTATGGTTACTCTGCAAAAACCCGTCAAACAACACAAGATTCAGAGAGGTCGCGTGAAGATGGCGCAAGCGGAAGATAAGAGAGTGGGAGTCTACATCTGCCACTGCGGCGGAAACATAAGCGACACCGTAGACGTAGCCAAAGTGAAGGAAGCCGCCGCCCAGTTTGAAGGCGTCAAAATCGCCGAAACCTACGAGTACGTCTGCAGCGACCCTGGTCAAGAACTAATCGCCAAGGGAATAAAGGAGCAAGGAATCGAACGCGTCGTGGTCGCGGCTTGCACCCCCAAGATGCACCTCGACACGTTCAGACGAAACATAGAATCAGCTGGGTTGAACCCGTACTTTCTCGAGATGGCTAACATACGCGAGCAGTGCAGCTGGGTTCACGACGACAAGGAGGCTGCGACGGCTAAGGCTATAGACCTGATTCGTGGGGCGGTGGAAAGAGCCCAGCATCTTCAACCCCTAGAGCCAAAAGCAATGCCCGTGAACAAGGGCGTGCTAGTGGTCGGAGGAGGAGTGGCCGGCATAATGGCATCCATCGAGTTGGCTGACAAAGGCTTTCAAGTCTACCTCGTTGAGCGAAGCCCCAGCATAGGCGGACACATGGCGCAGTTGAGCAAGACCTTCCCCACGCTGGACTGTTCACAGTGTATCCTCACGCCAAAAATGGTCTATGTCTCGCAGCATCCTAACATAAAAATCATAACCATGGCTGAGCCCACAGCCGTGGAGGGCACACCCGGCAACTATCGAGTTCTGATAACAAAGAAACCTCGTTACGTGGATTCTGGCTGCACGGCTTGTGGTGAGTGCGCCAAGAAATGTCCAATTAAGGTTCCCAGCGAGTTCGAGGCTGGGTTGCTGGAGCGAAAGGCTATCTACACGCCCTTCAAGCAGGCGGTTCCACGCACATACGTGATTGACACTGAGCATTGCCTATACTTCACAAAGGGAGTCTGCAAGATTTGTGAAAAATTCTGTAAGGCGCATGTCGTCAACTTTGACCAAAAGGAAGAGAGGATTGAGCTAGATGTGGGCGCTATAATAGCCGCCACGGGCTTCGAGCAAATCGACCCCAAGACGTTGGAGGAGTACAGTTTTGGACTGCACCCGGACATTGTGACGAATCTGCAGTTTGAGCGTCTCATGCTGCAGGGCGTACACAAGCCGTCGAACGGAAAGCCGCCTAAGAAAGTAGCCTTTATCTTATGCGTCGGCAGTCGAATGTTGAACAAGAAGGGCGAGGAGCACTGCTGCAAAATCGGGTGTATGGCGGCGATTAAGCAGGCGCTGTTGCTTCAGAAGGCGCTTCCCGAAGCGGAGCCATGGATATTCTACATCGACATCAGGGCGGATGGGAAGGGCTACGAGGAGTTTTACGCCAATGCTCAAGACCACAACGTCAAGTTTGTGCGAGGCAGAGTGGCTGAGGTCACGCCCGTGGGCGAAGAAAAAGTCATGGTTAAAGCCGAGGACACCCTGCTAGGAGAGGACTTCGAGGGAGTCTTCGACCTCGTCGTTCTGAGCGTGGCGATTAATCCCCATCCCACAGCCGCTGAGCTGTCCAAGAAATTGGGCATTCAGCTGAGCGCAGACGACTTCTTCTCCGAGAGACACTTTAAGCTTAGACCTGTTGACAGCCACCGTGAAGGCGTGTTTGTGGCAGGCTGCGCCCTGAGCCCCAAAGACGTGAGGGAGACGACCCTAGAGGCGATGGCTACAGCCTCTAGAGTAGCCACGTTTGTGGGCAAGGGTGAGATTTCGGTTTCACCAGAAGTAGCCTATATTATACCTGAGAAGTGCGACGCTTGCGGCGAGTGCGTGAAAGTTTGCCCCGTGGCAGCAATCGCGACCTCTGGAACCAGCATAACTGTTAATCCGATTTCTTGCATTGGGTGTGGCGTCTGTGTGCCCCGCTGCCCGAAACAAGCTATAGACCTTCTTCACAACACGGAGGCGCAGTTGACGGCGCAGGTTCGCGGCGTGAGTGAGGGCGACGTGCATCCCAAGATTGTGGCATTCATAGAGAGGAACACAGCCTACGGGTCAGCTGACTTGGCTGGTCAGACAAGGTCGAGTTACACACCCAACGTGCGCATAATAAGTGTGCCAAGTGTGGGAAGGGTTGGTTTGAGACACGTGTTGCAGGCGTTCGCTTCTGGGGCGGACGGCATCATATTCGTTGAGGGCGACGACAGCCTGTTCAAGGAAGACCATGTGAGAGATTACCTAACGCAGTTGAAGAAGGAATTAGGCGCCTATGGAGTTGAGCCACTACGACTGATTTCAATAACCACAACACTGCCACAATACGACAAAATCCTCAACATATTCGAAACCACAAACGCAAGAATCTCCAAGATGGGACCGGTTAAAGAGGAAATCCGTAGCAAGATTCAAGAAAAACTGGCAGCAACTGCTTATCGGCTTGTTTGAACGGTTTTGACATAGGAAGATTTACTAAAAAGTAGAGATTAGACCTACTCTCTCTAAACTAGAGGTGGTGTCATGCGGTCACTTCAACCTCAAGAAGTGAAACTCGAGCTGCAAGATTTTCTGAGCAAGCAAGGCGCTTTCAAGGTGAGAATCGCCGACCCGCGAAAGGGCTTTGAAAAGTCCTTGAAGGGTTGTCATCCCCTCGACCTTATGAAGGACTGTCGGTCGGTTGTTGTTTTCTCCTTCAACGTCGGTTTGGACTACTATCTCTCAATGGACTATCAAAACAAGAACATTAGGTTGGGTCACCTATATCGCGACTGGGCTGGCTTGCAGCTGATTAGCTTTCTGAGGATGAAAGGGTATGATGCAAAGGAAGTGCCTCTAGGTTTCATTGACGAAGGCAACAAGATAGCTCGCATGTCGTTTAAGGTTGCAGCCTACGAGGCTGGCATAGGAGTATTTGGAAGACCCGGCATCATAATCACGCCTGAGTACGGTCCAAGAGTCAATCTAGGCGCGGTGCTTACAGACGCCAAACTGGAAGCCGACGAACGAATGACTGGCTTCAACCCTTGTAACAACTGTACTGTCTGCGTTGAAAACTGTCCAGCAAAAGCTATTAGAAAAGACTTGCCTCCTCCTTCAGGGTTCAGACGAGACAAATGCGTCGGATTTTTCGACTGGATTCGAGAAGAGACCAAGGATAGGAACATGACCTGTGGATACTGCTACGAACAATGTCCTGCAGGTGAACTAGTAAAGGAGACTGTGAAAATCAGGCGTTGGAACAAGCTGACGGACGCTGATGCCAACTTGAGAAAGCAATTGGTTGATAGCTACTTACGCGGCAGAAGGTAAACAGTCTGAACAGTGTGAGGTGGAGAGTCGAACTTGGAATTTGTTGTGGGCTGTGATTTAGAGGAGTTCAAAAGGTACTCCAAAAAACCTGGAGTCAGAGCAGACA
>Ga0315306_10000584_pt1 | contig 17695 bp, 17 predicted proteins | sample TDP1_MG_FD_203803 | JGI IMG/M metagenome (GOLD analysis project Ga0315306, IMG submission 203803) | Freshwater sediment microbial communities from Lake Towuti, South Sulawesi, Indonesia - TDP1 | ecosystem: Environmental > Aquatic > Freshwater > Lake > Sediment | place: Indonesia: South Sulawesi... | reverse complement strand
AGGACAGGGTTTGTCAAGCCAACTTGCCAACTTGCCTTTGTTATGCCACTTTCAAAATGTCGCATGGGGGCTATTCTAGATCTTTTTGGCCGGCACATCGGCATAACTTTGCTTGACATTTTTTTTATCATGATTTATGCTTGCCAACGATTGTTGGATGGGAGAGAAGAACGCTTATCAGCAGCATCTTTCTTAAGTTAATCCTCTAAAATCAAGGAGGGGAATATTAAAAAAATCTTGGTTAGTGCTTTTCTCGGCTTTTTTAGTTTGCTGTATCATATTTATCATTCGCTCCAATTCCAAAGCCACACAGACGCTTCAAAAGGGAGATGAGTCTCAAGAATATGTTCCCAATGAGATTCTGGTTAAGTTCAAAGAATATGCAGTCGGGGATATCGTGCAAAATAAGTGGCTTGTTCAAAACATCGTCAGTTCAGTCCAGGGGAAAATCAAGACATATCTAAACCAGGAAATAAGCGCACTCGCTTGGGAACCGTTGACCAAGACTCACAGATCTTTTATTGGGGATCCCTATCTTTTCCATATTAAGATTCCCAAAGAAATCGACTTGGATTACGCAATTTGGTTTCTAAAGATGAACCCATACGTCGAATATGCTGAGAAAAACGGTTTAGTCCATCTTGACACTATTCCTAATGATGATCGTTTTGACGAGCAATGGGCTTTATACAATCCTCCTTCACGCAAAGACATTCATGCTCCGGAGGCGTGCGATATCTCTACGGGAAGCTCGGAGGTGGTTGTGGCAGTTCTGGACACCGGGATAGACCTAGACCATCTGGATTTAGCCGCAAATATTTGGACCAATCCGAACGACCCGGCAGATGGGGCAGATAATGACCAAAATGGATTTGTCGATGATATACACGGTTGGGATTTTATCAATAGTGACAATGAACCCCAGGACGACAATTCTGCTGATAACTTATATCATGGCACCTCCGTTTCTGGCATAATCGGGGCTGTAGGGAACAACGGCATAGGAATAAGCGGTGTCTGTTGGAATGTCAGAATTATGCCTGTGAAAATATTTAACGCTTACTTAGGATATGGCGGCGATATCGCAACCGTGATCAATGGCATAGATTACGCAACGATGAATGGAGCTTTTATAATAAACGCTAGCTGGCATTTCACCGACGAATATCAATCCTTGAAATACGCTATCTCAAGAGCATCATTAAAAAACAAACTGCTTGTATGTGCTGCAGGAAACGCCCCTTTTGAATTGCCCAATGGATGGAACATCGATGATCCCAGTGAAGGGCGTTCATATCCTTCCAATTGGACTTTAGATAATATTCTTTCTGTGCTTGCCACGTATCTTGATGATGGAAACGAGTACAGACTTAGTTATTCTCACTATGGACCGATCTCGGTGGACATTGGAGCGCCAGGTTGGAATATCCTGACCACAAAGGGTGGCGAGTATCCATATCTTCCTTTTGGGGCCACATCTGCAGCCACTCCTCATGTCGCGGGCGTGGCAGCTCTGGCGCTCGGAATCTGCCCCGGCCTAACATCCAATCGGGTTAAGAATTTTATAATCAACGGGGCTGATTATGTATCTGACCTCAACAATAAATGTGTATCTGAAGGCAGGCTGAACGCTTATAATGTCCTCAACGCCCTAGGAGGCTGCACGGCGCCGAATGCGCCTTCAAACTTAGACGCGTATCCCAGGGCATGGAACATCATTCAACTTCGCTGGAATGACAATTCGAACAATGAACTAGGATTCGAGATTCAGAGAAAAGATCAGTATCAAACGGTTTTTCTTCATGAGAATTGCGCAGATAGCAACCCAACTTCCATTGTTTACCCCCAGGATAATGTAGATACGACAAAACAAAGAACTTATACCTATCGGGTAAGGGCTGTAAACAGAGCTGGAATCTCTCCCTTCAGCAACACAGCCAGTGCGTCGATTCCCTATACCGCGCCCGAAGCTCCCACCGATCTCTATGGTCAATCGCCGACTTTCTACCCTCTGGTCGACATCTATTGGTCAAACATGGCAGTCAATGCGCTCTATAATTTCCTCGAACGCAGGATTGCCGGCTACGGACCTTGGGAGGTTATCGCCACACTCAGCTTCAACGCCGATGTATATACGGATCTCAACGCTTTGCCGGGACACACCTATGAGTACCGGATCAGAGCGTGGAATCCCCTCGGGTATTCGGACTATTCCAATGTCATCTCAATCGAGGTTATTAATTGGTAACATATGCCAGGGAAGTCTGCAGCTATGGATAATCGGAAACTCAGAATAGCGATGATGGCGATAGCGCTAAGTCTGCTGAGCTGGCCTGCTCAAGCGAACGTCAAAGTCAGTCTCAAGATTCAAGGCGGATGGGCTTACATCTCCGGCGGTGACGTTAATCATGGAACTCAGGCGTTCTTTGATTGGGGAAAAATCTACTTCGCTCCGCCGGGCGGCGGTCGGATAGAAGGAGGTTATACGCCGCTACACCAGGGTTATGAAGTCGGCGGGGACCTCATTTTCGAGCTGACCCGTACGCTAGGTATCGGCATAGGCGCCAGCTACACGCAGATGTCCCGGGCACTCTGGGATTCTCAGATCGAGATCCATTATAGCCTGGAAGGTTTTCGTTATCAAATCACTGAAGTCACAGAACTGAAAGCTATACCGATACGGTTGGGTTTGTTCTTAGCCTTGCCTATCATCAGGAAACTGGATATTACGGCCAACGCTGGGCTTTCCTGGTATCTTCAGGCTAGATATCATGCAGATTGGTACCTTGGTCGTGTAACTCCAATCGGCTTCGATCCCTATAATAAAATATCGACAACGGCTGAACAAAAGAAATTCCCGCTCGGATTCCAGGCAGGTGCAGGGATCGAATATAAGCTGTTGCCGAAAATCGACCTCTTCGTTGAAGCTCAGGGACGTTATGCCAGATTCCGCAGTTTAGAAGGGAAGAGTGCCTCGGAACCGGGCGAGTACGGAGGGGTTTTGCCTTCCTTCTCCGAGCAAGGGAAATTGTATTATGAATCCGTCCCAATGTTGCCCGATTCACCGAGGGTGATCATGGTTCAGAGCGCGCCTCCTCCCGGACCCGGAGGGAAAGCCCGCATGGCAGCTGTAGATTTCAGCGGCGTTACCTTGCAGGCCGGCATCCGAGTTCGCCTCTAATCCCCCGAAGGCGCACATCAGTCTTCCCTCATTCCCGATAGTGTGCGCCGAAGGGTTTCGAGGATTGCTGTCGATCGCCGTGCTCCCTTCGAACCAACATCCCAGCATCGGGTGAGATAGCATGGGAATTCCCTCGGCCTTGGTATAAGTCTCGATGTTTGTTCCCTTGAAAAAAAGCGTAGGCTGTTGTATATATTGAACCTAATTAAAAGAGAAGCCAAACAATCTTTTAACTCGAAGATCTGGAATGAAATCAGAAAGGAGAGAAAAGATGAAGGAAGAAATGACCAAAGTCCTTATTCCCACTTCCTTGTATAAAAAAATAGAGGAAAAGATAAAAGGCTCAAAGAGTTCCTCGGTTTCGAGTTATATCACCAAGGTCTTGAGGGAGAGTCTGGCAAAGGAAGAAGTGGCACAGGAAGCCTTAAACAAAGAGGATGAGGAAAAAGTGAAGCAGAGGTTAAGGGCATTAGGGTATTTAGATTAGGAAATGAGATGGCCATGCCCCCTTCGCCTGCTGGCGATAGGAGGGAGACAATAACAATTGCAAGGGCACTAGTTATTGATGATTGTTGGCCGATATTTGAGAGGAGAAGTCAAGAATGATTCAACCACACGGCGGAAGACTTGTGGAGAGGATTCTCAATCAAAAAGAGAGAGAAAGGGCTCTGGAGAAATTTGGGATTTTACCCTCGCTCAAACTGAATTTTGAGCTGGTGAGCGATGTCGAAAACATAGCCACAGGCGTCTACAGCCCGCTGGAAGGCTTCATGGGGGAGAAAGAATACAGAAACGTCTTAAGTCAGATGAGGTTTTCCAACGACCTTCCCTGGACAATCCCTATCGTCCTCGATGCAAGCCGGGAAGAGGAAAAAAAAATAAAAATAGGCCAGGACGTTATCCTTTGCAACGAAAACAATCAGCCGGTAGCTCTTCTTCATCTCGAGGAGAAATATCGATACGACAAAGAGGAGTTGGCAGAGAAGGTTTTCCAGACCAAAGACACAGCCCATCCCGGCGTGACCAAGGTCAAGGCCATGAAGGATATTCTCCTTGCCGGAAAAATCGATTTGATTCAGGAGTCTGAAACACCTTTCTCCAGGTATAAGCTCAGCCCGAAAGAGACCAGGGTCCTCTTCAAGGAGAAAGGCTGGCGGACAATCGTCGGCTTTCAGACGAGGAATACGCCTCATATCGGGCATGAATATGTGCAGAAGACAGCCCTGACCTTTACCGATGGAATCTTCGTCAACCCTGTTATCGGCCGCAAGAAGAAAGGAGATTTCAAGGACGAGGTCATCCTTGCCTCCTATGAGGAGCTCATCAAGAATTATTATCTAAAAGAGAGGGCAGTGGCGGCCATTCTCCAGATGGAGATGAGGTATGCCGGCCCGAGGGAGGCAATCTTTCATGCTGTCATCCGCAAGAATTTTGGCTGCACGCATATCATCATCGGCCGCGACCATGCCGGTGTTGGAAATTACTATCCGCCCTATGCTGCTCAGGATATTTTTGAGGAATTTCCCGACCTGGGCATTGTTCCCTTGTTCTTCAGGTCATTCTGTTTTTGCCGCAAGTGCAATTCTGTGGTCAATGAAAAAACCTGCCCTCATCCTCCGGCAGAGCACATCGAATTCAGCGGGACAAAGATAAGAGAAATGCTCGTCCAGGGAAAGATTCCGCCGCCTGAGCTGATGCGGCCAGAGGTGGCGAGAGTCATCCTCAGCTTTGAGCATCCTTTCGTCGAATAAAAAATGAAGCCTATCATCATCGTTTCCGGCCTTCCCCGCTCTGGCACCTCGATGATCATGCAGGTTCTGGAGGCAGGGGGGCTGGCTGTGGCCACTGATGGCAGGAGAAAGCCGGATGAGAGCAACCCAAAAGGCTATTTTGAGGTGGAGAGCATCATCGATAAACTCAAGGCCGAGCCTAACCTCGTTCTCGACTTTGAGGGCAAGGTTCTTAAAGTTATCGCCTATGGCCTTCAATTTCTTCCGCCTGGCGACTATTCTGTCATTTATGTCGAAAGAAACATAGAAGAAGTCCTGGATTCGATGGAGAAGATGATGGGTGCCAAGGATGAGGAAAGGGAGAAAACAAAGAAGGCCTTCATTAAATTGAACGAAAAGGCAAAGGAAGAGATAACGAAGAGGAAGGATATGAAGGTTCTGTTCATCGATTACAATCAGACTCTTTCCAATCCCAGAGAAAATCTGGAGAAGATTCATCGTTTTCTCCAGGATAAAAGCCTTGACTTGGAGAGGATGGTAGCTGCTGTCGATAGAAATCTTTGGAGGCAAAGGAGGCTGGAGTGAGCGAGCAGAAGGGTTTCACCTTATGGTTTACAGGCCTGCCCTGTTCAGGGAAATCTGCTGTGGCAGACCGTGTGGCAGAGATACTGAGGGCAAAAGGACTGAGAGTCGAAAGATTGGACGGCGATATTGTTCGCCAGGGCTTGAGCCGAGACCTCGGCTATTCCAAAGAAGACAGGGATGAAAACATCCGCAGGGTGACTTTTGTAGCCAAGCTCTTGACCAGGAACGGAGTGGCTGTTCTTACCTCTTTCATCTCTCCTTATCGAGAGCTGAGGGCTCATGCTCGAAAGGAAATCGGGAATTTCATCGAAGTCTATGTCAAGTGTCCAGTCGAAGTCTGCATGAAGCGGGATGTTAAAGGCATGTATCAGAAAGCGTTCAGAAGTGAGATAAAGGAGTTTACCGGTGTTTCCGACCCCTATGAAGAGCCTTTGGCGCCAGAGATTGTTCTTGAAACCGACAAGGAAAACTTGGAAGAGTGTGCAGCCAAGGTCATAAAGAGATTGAATGACTTGGGATATTTGGAAGTGAAACAGTGATGACAGGAGTTGGATGAGCAAATACTTGGTCGCTGGCGGAGCTGGTTTTATCGGCTCTCATCTTGCAGATGAATTGGTCAAAAGGGGAGAAGTCGTCAGGATTGTGGATAATTTTTTGACAGGAAAAAGGGAGAACATCGCTCACCTTTTGGATAAGATAGAGCTCATCGAGGGGGATATCAGGGATTTTGAAGTCAGCCAACGTGTTGCTCAAGGAATGGACTTTGTCCTTCATCAGGCAGCCCTGACTTCAATTCCCCGCTCTATCGAAGACCCCCTCTTGGCTAACGAGATCAATATCCGCGGCACACTGAACCTTCTTTTAGCTTCCAAAGAAGCAAAAGTCAAAAAATTTATCTTTGCCTCCTCCTCCTCTGTCTATGGAGATGACCCTCACTTCCCGAAGAAAGAAAATAACGAAGGCAAACCCCTCTCTCCTTATGCTGTCACCAAGCGGGTTGGAGAGATGTACTGTCAGGTTTTCAGCAGGATTTATGGTGTTTCCACTGTCATCCTGAGATATTTCAACATTTTTGGCCCCCGTCAAGACCCTTTCTCCCAGTATGCAGCGGCTATTCCGATTTTCATCAGCAGAATGCTCAGAGGAGAAAGGCCAACGATCTTTGGCGATGGAGAGCAGTCGCGTGATTTCACCTACGTGGCCAATGTCGTCCAAGCCAACATCCTGGCTGTCAAGGCCCAGGGTGTTTCAGGAGAAATCTTCAATATCGCCTGCGGTAAGAGGACAACGATCAATTCCCTGGCTGAGAAGATAAATAAATTATTGAAGAAAAAAATTACGCCGCTTCACACTGACCCTCGTCCAGGAGACGTCCGGCATTCATTTGCCGACATCTCCAAGGCAAAGAAGATGTTGAAGTACGAAGCGCTGGTTACCTTCGAGCAAGGCTTGAGGGAGACTATTCGCTCGCTGAGCGAAATGAGCTGATTGATGCCAGCATACACACAGGATGCAATTTTGAAAGGCGGTGCCATATTATCCAATAGCTTGAGATTGCCACGCTCGCTTCGGTCGCTCGCAATGACAGCTTAAGACACTTAAGCATCCGTATTAGTTAGATTGATATTAAATGCTCTGAGCAGAGTAAATAATATCTGTGGCTTCATACTTGGATTCGAGAGGTGAAAGATGAAGATTGGAGTGATAGGCACAGGATATGTGGGCTTGGTCACAGCCGTTTGCCTTGCCGATTTAGGCCATAAGGTCACCGGAACCGACGTCGTCAAGGAGAAGGTCGATAAGGCATCTCGAGGAATTTCCCATATCTACGAGCCAGGTCTTGAGAGTTTATTGAAGAAGAACCTGAAAAAAGGGAACCTGAGCTTCATCCATGACCTGGCAAAGACCATTCAATCCTCTGATGTCCTCTTCGTCTGTGTCAACACCCCTCAAAGAGAGGATGGAAGTGCGGATATGACTTATGTCGAAGGAGTTTCGCGAAAGATTGCTGAGAACCTGAACAGCTATAAAGTCATTGTTGAGAAGAGCACAGTTCCGGTGAGGACATCGATGTGGATCAAAAGGACTGTTTCCCTGCACAAGAAGAGGGAGATGGATTTTGATGTCGCCTCCAACCCTGAATTCTTGCGGGAGGGCTCGGCTGTCTCTGATTTTCTCAACCCGGACAGAATTGTTATCGGAGTCGAGGCGGAGAAAGCCAGGGACATCCTGGTCAACGTTTACCGCAAATTCAAGGATAAGATCCTGGTGACGAACATCGATACAGCTGAACTCATCAAGCATGCTTCCAATTCTTTTCTGGCTTTAAAGATTTCTTACATCAATCTCATCTCTGACCTCTGTGAAAAGACCGAGGCTGACATCGAGCTTGTGGCCAAAGGAATGGGGCTCGACCCCAGGATAGGGAGCTATTTTTTAAGAGCAGGAGTCGGCTACGGCGGCTCTTGTTTTCCCAAAGACATAAAGGCCCTGGCCAGGATTGGGGAGGACCTGGGTGTTGATGTGAGTTTGCTTAAAGAAGCCGAGAGAATCAATTCTCGCAGGAGCGAGCTTTTTCTGGAAAAGATAAAAAATGCTCTGTGGATACTCAAAGACAAGAAGATTGCTGTTCTAGGGCTTTCGTTTAAGCCTGAGACAGACGACATAAGAGAAGCGCCAAGCATCAAAGTTATAAGAAAGCTTCTCGAAGAAGGGGCAGAGCTTCGACTCTACGACCCGAAAGCCATGGAGAATATGAGAAAGATTTTTCCTGAGAAGGCTCGGCAGGTTTCTTATGTTAAATCTTCCTATGAAGCACTAAAAGGAGCCAATGCTCTTCTCATTATCACCGAATGGGAAGAATTCAAGAAGCTTGACTTGAAAAAGGTAAAAAAGCTGATGGCCAATCCGATCATCGTTGACGGAAGGAATATTTTTAAGCCTTCTCAGCTGAAGAGCCTTGGCTTTGAATACTACCCGACTGGCCGGAAGTAAATGGGAGAGGTTATTATTTTAATTCAATAAGGATGTCTTTTCCCTCGTGCCTGAGGCTGATCTTTGCTCCGGACAGAGCGAACTCATCGGTATCGACTTTCTCCTGTTCTCCCTCAAGAAAGTTTGAAGCTGGCCCTGTCACAACAAAAAGAATTTCTTTTTTCTTCATTCCCACTTCATCTTATAAACCACCAACTCTTTAAATCCGTTCTCCTTCTCTCTGAGGCAATAAAGGTGATTCGTCTTGACTTTTCCATAAAGCGCTCCACCTGGGTGCCAGTAAATATGCAAGCTCTTCCGGGCATTAAAACTCCATCAGGGTTGAAGATATCAAATATCTTCTCGCCAGGATTTTCCCCGTCCTTATAAGTCATGATATAAAGCCTTCCCTGCTCATCTGTAAAGAAGGAGTGACAGGGATGCCAGCACTTGAGGAAAATTCTCGCAGATTTGGTCTGGGCGTCAGTAAATATAGGCAATGCCGGCGCCGATGTAATCGGGCCGGACTCTCTGCGTGCCCGGAGGGTCGCGAAAGGGATCCGGCTTGTGAGAATATTTTCGGTATTCGGCGATCAGCCCGACATTTTTCCAGATGCGGAACTTGAGCCCACCCCCGAAACTGGTTATCCCGCCGCGCGAGAAGGCGGCTCCGGCCCCGGCACAAACGAAGGGGACAATGTACCGCAGGGGAAGGTTGATGGAGATGTTGAGAGACAAGGGCATGATGGCGCTGATGTAATCAAGGCTCACCCCCAGGGCAATGATTTTCGGCAGCGGATACCACCATAAGGATTTCACGATGCCGATATTTGTATTTTTATTAAAGACCGCGCCAATAGAGAGGTTAGATTCCCATCGGAAGACTTCCGTCGTGACGCTACCAGCAGCGATCTGGTGGGCGGCCAAAACATCTCCGGCCAGGACCGGGAACAGGAGAACGAGAACAGTGGCAGGGATGAGACGATGATGACGCATGCTCAACCTCCTGTAATATTATAGAAAAATTATAATAAATTGGTTTTCGCGGGCGCTGGTCGAGGCCGCATTTTCGCTCCTCTTCTCCCATCCAGCCATCGCGAGCAAATATATGCCATAACAAAAAAAGATGTCAAGGTCATGAAAAATATTCACTGCTGGCCTGAGCGGCCATCAAGATTTCCTGCGGAGCGATGGGCGGCTGAGTGGGTCTATCCGCAACGAAGCTGAGATAGGCGTTGTCCATTCAACAAATCCGGGGCAGAAGTTCTGAGGTCAGAGGCTCGAGGAGCCTCAACCCTCCGCTCATTGTTCTCAGAAGAACCTGCGCTCTTTTTCCGATTCTGTCCTCGACATTTCCTATAATCTCTGCCCTTTTTCCCAAGGGATTCTTTCTTATTTCTTTGAGAATTGCGTCGGCTCTATTCCGAGGAGCTACAAGAACAGCCTTCCCCTCGCAGGCAAGATAGAGAGGGTCTATGCCTAGAAGCTCTGTCGCTCCTTTGACACTCCGTGTAACAGGAATCTTTTCCTCTTTTACCAGCAACGAGTAGGGAATCCTTTCCGCAAGCTCACATAGAACTGTGGCTAGGCCGCCGCGTGTCACATCCCTCATCCACAGCACACCTTTTTTCCAAAGAGGAAGAAGAAAGTTTAAAGGAGCGCAGTCGCTTTTGACTGTAGACTCCAGCCCAAAATCTCCTCTGGCGAGCATCACAGCCAGGCTGTGCTCTCCAGGTGGGCCTGTAAGAATAACTTTATCCCCGGGCTTGATCTTCTGAATCGATGGCCTTGCCCAAACTTTTCCCACTCCTGAGGTATTGATGTAGATTTTATCCCCTTGCCCGCGCCTGACGACCTTGATATCTCCTGTGACAATCTTAACCGCAGCTTTTTTAGCCGCTCTTTTGATGGATTTTAAAATTTTTTCCAGGTCTGCCCATTCCAATCCTTCTTCCAGGATGAAGGAAAGGGATAGATACTTCGGCTCAGCCCCTGAGACGACAAGGTCATTGACCGTGCCGTTGACGCAAAGGCTGCCGATGTCCCCTCCAGGGAAGAAGATGGGATCGACAACGTAACTATCGGAAGTGAAAGCTGTTTGCTGTGGAAGAAGAGCAGAGTCAAAGAGTTCATCCAGAAAGGGATTCTTGAAGTTCTTGACAATCTGCTGAGCGATAAAGTCCCTCATCAGCTTGCCGCCGCTTCCCAGTTCCAGGCTTATTTTTTTCATTCTTTTACTCTATCGCTGTACTTATAATGCACGAGACAAGCCCCTTCAAAAGAGACCATACATGGTCCGTGGGGAAAATCAGGATTGCACTTTTCGCCAAAAAGAGGGCATTGAGGCGGGGAGACGAGCCCTCTCAGGACTTCTCCGCAGCGGCAGCCCGGAAGGTCGCTGCTCCCTGCCTCTATCTTCAGCTTGAATTTTGCTTCTGCATCAAAAGCATTGTATTTCTTTTTGAGCCTCAGCCCGCTGCGGGGAATCAAACCCAAGCCTCTCCAGAATGCGTCCTTTGTTTCCAGCGTTTCTTCCATGATGGCTAAAGCTTTTGGATTGCCGTCAGGCCTGACCACTCTTGTATATTCGTTGGCGACAACGGCTTTCCTTTCTTTGATTTGTTCGATTATCGATAGAATGCCGAGCAGGATATCGCTGGGCTCAAAGCCGCAGATTGCGCCCGGGATTTTGTATTCCTCAGCTATAAATTGATAAGGTTTTTCTCCGATTATAGCGCTGACATGGCCCGGGTAGAGAAAGCCATCAATCGCTATTTCCTTTGCATCGACTATGGCCTTCAGAGGCGGAGGAATAAGCCAGAGCGCAGAAAGGAGGGAGAAGTTGGCGAGACCTTGCTCAAAGGCTTTTCTGACAGTCAGGGCGATGGCAGGGATGGTGGTTTCGAACCCGACTCCAAAGAAAACAACATTCTTTGCCGGGTTTGCTCTGGCAATCTCAAGAGTTTCCTGGGGTGAATAGACGATTTTGAGCAGCGAGCCTTTAGCCGCTGCAGCTTTTTGGAGAGAATCCTTCCTGGTAGGGACTCTGGTCATGTCTCCGAATGTGGCCAGAATAAAATTCGAATTTTCCGTGACCAACTCTATAGCCGCCTCATGGATTTCATTGGGAGTGATGCAGACCGGACACCCAGGGCCTGAAATCATCTCCGCTCCGGCCTGCTCCAGCAGGCTTTTTAAGCCGTATTTATGGACAGTCATGGTGTGAGTTCCACAGACTTCTATGATTCGCACCGGGGAAGAGAATGTCCGAGTGTCTTTTTCTATTTCCTTGAGGAGCGCTTGAATGACTTTCTTATCCCTAGTCTCTTCCAGTTGAAAATCAGTTCTCTCGCCTCTTCTGCTCGGCTTGGCAGGCCCTGGCTTTCTACTTTTCTTAACTATTTTCGTCCTCCTGCTTGCTGGCCATTTCTCTGAGTAGGGAGAGGGTTTCCTTTGCCTCTTCTTCATCCAGCTTGGAGATGGCGAATCCGGCATGGACGATGACCCAATCTCCGACCTTGACATTTTCGAGGAGAGAAAAGTTTGTCCTGACCTTTGTCCCCAGATAATCAACTTTTCCCTGGCTAGATTCATCGAGCTCGATGACTTTGGCCGGAATTCCTAAGCACATTTTTGTCTTCTCTTTCTTAAAATCAATAGATTAGCAGATACTTGGAAAGAGGTCTAGACTCGGATAAGATTTTTTGATGGCTCGAGTGCTGCTTTTGACAATTCGCAAGCAAGCCCCTATAATTGACCCATGAACGCCAATCTTGAAGGGTCCATAAAGCCTGGCAGCGAAGAAGAGCTGCTGGTCAAACAACTCGACTTTTCCCGCCTTCCTCGGCATATCGCTGTGATTATGGATGGGAACGGCCGCTGGGCTGAAAAGAGAAGACTGCCCCGGATAGAGGGTCATAGGGCTGGAGCCAAGTCTGTCCGAGAAGTGGTGGAGATATGCGCTCGGCTGGGAATCAAGTTCCTGACTTTGTATGCTTTTTCTAAAGAGAACTGGAAAAGGCCAAAACATGAGGTTACAACTCTCTGGAGACTTCTCGAAGATTATCTCAAGAAGGAAGACAAAGTCCTGGTTAAAAACAATCTCCGCTTAAAGGTCATCGGCCAGATTGAGAGAATCCCGGCTTCGGTGAGAAGGGAGTTGGAAAGGGTTGGAGAGCTGACCGAAAAAAACAGCGGGCTGACGGTCATCATGGCTCTCAGCTATGGTGGGCGGGATGAGATTGTGGAGGCAGTCAAAAAAATATCTAAAGATAATATTGAGATAGAAAGTCTCGACGAGGAAAAATTCTCTCGATATCTCTACACCGCCGAGGTTCCTGACCCTGATTTGCTGATCAGAACGAGCGGAGAGCTTCGAGTATCAAATTTCTTATTGTGGCAGATCGCTTACTCTGAAATCTGGATCACTCCCGAGCTGTGGCCTGATTTCCGCAGAAAACACCTGCTCCAAGCTCTTGTTGATTATCAGAAGAGAGAAAGGAGGTTCGGAGATATTTATCCTCATGACAAGCATAATTAATATCGTTTGAGGATACCTTCCCTCGAGGAAAGCAGATTTGTTTGTTGTCGAGAAATTTTTTATTTTTATTCATAAAAGATGAGCCTGCGAAGCCTTCGGAAAAGAGTCCCCACTGCCCTTGTCTTGTTGATTCTTGTTTTCTTGGTTATCCAGTTCTCCCCCCATCTTGGCTTTTTCCTTTTTCTGCAGATTATAATTCTGGCCTCCCTTTTCGAGTTTTACAACCTCTTCCGCTTGAAAAAGCTCTTTCCTCAGAAAGCTCTCGGGGTTCTCCTGGCTTTGATCATCAGCACTTCCTTCTACTTTGAAAGCTTTTCTTTCGAGCTCGCTCTTTTCCTCTGTCTTTTCCTTTCTGGCCTTTATTATGTCATCACCTTTAACCGCCTGGAGAAACTTGTCACTTTTCCCGCGTCTGTGTCTTTAACACTCTTCGGGCCCTTATACTTGAGTTTTACCTTAAACTTTTTTTATCCTTTGAGAGAAGAGAGAGGCCCTTTTTACATTTATTTTCTATTCGCCGTTATTTTTTTGGGCGATACCGGGGCCTATTTTTTTGGAAAACTCTGGGGGAGAAAGAAGATGGTGCCTATGGCCAGTCCGCGCAAGACCTGGGAAGGAAGTTTTGGCGGCATACTCTTTGCTGTCCTGGGAGCTCTGCTGGCGCAGCAGACCTTTCTGAAAAGCATCCCCCTCTGGAAAGCCCTGCTTTCCGGCATTCTTGTCCACGCCGTGGCTCAGCTCAGCGACCCTCTGGAATCTCTGTTCAAAAGAGCGGTGGGAGTCAAGGATTCCTCGAAAGTTCTTCCCGGTCATGGAGGCGTTCTGGATCGAATGGACAGTCTTATCCTGGGCACACCGTTTTTTTATTATCTGATAAAATTTTTCTGGAGTTGAATTTCTGAGATAAGATGGAAAATGTATCCATACTCGGCTCAACCGGCTCGATCGGCCGCAGCAGCCTTGAAGTCATCGAAAAGCTCAGCCACAGGTTTAAGGTGGTGGGCTTGGCTGCAGGGTGCAACACTAAGCTTCTTAAGCTTCAGGTCGAAAAGTTCAAGCCGAAGATTGTTTCTTTGGGAAGGGAAGAGGAAGCCGAGGAATTCAAGCAAAAGTTCAAAGGAGGTTCACTCGAGGTTGTTTTCGCCGAGGAGGGAACGGAGAAAGTCGCTGGTTTTAGAGAGAATGATATCGTCGTTTCGGCCATACCAGGCATTGCCGGCTTGAGGCCGACTCTGGCCGCAGTCAGGGTCGGGAAAAAAATCGCCTTGGCTAATAAAGAGAGCATGGTCGTGGCTGGTTCTTTTATTCTGGCAACGGCCAAGAAAAGCGGGACTCAAATCATTCCAGTGGACAGCGAGCATAGCGGCATTTTCCAGTGTCTGGCCAAAGAAAAGAAGGATAAGGTCAAGAAAGTGATGCTGACCGCTTCAGGAGGGCCATTCTTTCGCAAATCACGGCAAGAGTTGGAGAGCGTGACCCTGGAGCAGGCCTTGGAGCACCCAACCTGGAAGATGGGCAAAAAGGTCACTGTCGATTCTGCGACTATGATGAATAAAGGCTTGGAGCTGATCGAAGCTAAATGGCTTTTTGGACTCGAGCCGCGGCAGCTTGAGATTTTAATTCATCCCCAGAGCATCGTTCATTCTCTGGTTGAGATGTGCGACGGGTCGGTTCTAGCCCAGCTTAGTCCAACAGACATGAAAATTCCAATACAGTATGCTCTGACTTATCCTGATAGAGATTTTTCGTCCTCGCCTTCTCTGGATTTGGCTCGGGTCAAAACTTTAGAGTTTTTTGAAGTTAATGCTGAAAAATTTCCGCTTGTCAGCCTTGCCCGTCAGTCCATGGAAGAAGGAGAGAGTTTTCCGGTTGCCCTTAACGCCGCAAACGAAATAGCAGTTTCTGCTTTTTTGAAAAAGAGAATCGGATTTGTCGACATTGCCAGGATTGTGACCAGAATTGTTGGAGATCACCAAAAAAGAAAGGTTGAGAATCTGGATGATATCCTTGCTGTCGACCGGGAAGAAAAGCAGAAAGCCCGTAACTTACTGAATGAAAGGTATTAAAAAATGGGTTCGATTTTTGGAACCATTCTTGCTTTTCTGATTGTCTTTGGCGTCCTGGTCTTTGTCCATGAGTTCGGCCATTTTTTTATGGCCAAACTGGTCAAGATCAGGATAGAGGTTTTTTCCTGGGGAATTGGAAAGAGGCTCTTTGGTTTTAAAAAAAGGGAGACGGATTATCGGGTGAGCCTGATTCCTCTTGGCGGATATGTCAAGTTTTCTGGAGAAGAAGCTCTGGCTGGAGAGGAGGCTCCGCTCGAAGGAAGGGAGCTTAAGCCCTATGACTTCATGGCCAAGAAGAGATGGCAGAGGTTCTTAGTGCTGTTCATGGGCTCGGTGATGAATATTTTTCTGGCCCTGGTTCTGTTCTCTGTGGTCAACATGGTCGGGGTCACCGTCCTTGAGCACCAGGATCAGAAGCCGGTCATCGGCTGGATTGAGCCTGGCTCTCCGGCTGCTCGTGCGGATTTAAAAGTTGGCGACGAAATTCTAAGCATCAACAAGAGAAAGACAAAAACCTGGAATGATGTTGAAATGGCAGTCGGAACAAAGCCGAAGTGGATGATCAATCTGGAAGTGAAGCGAGGAGAGGAAATCTTGAAGGTCCCGCTGATCACTGAAACAGTCCAGCTCATGACTGAAACCAAGACGAGATACGAGACAGGGCACGCTGGGTTTTTTGGGAAGATTTTGAATCAGGTGGTTGAGGTCTCAGCCAACTATCCAGCCGAGAAAGCCGGGTTTAAGGCCGAGGACATCATCCTGGCCATCAACGGAGAGCCTGTTTATTATTATCAGCTCAATGAGGTCATCGAAAAAAGCCCTGGGAAAGAGCTTGATTTTCTTGTGGAGCGCAAAGGGGAGAGATTAGAACTCAAGGTCATTCCCCGCCTTGAAGCGAAAATGCAGGAAGCAACAATCCTCTCTTGGCCGGTCCCCACACTTCGAATGACTCTCAGCTTTGGAGAGAAAGTTGGGAAAATTGGAATCACCACCTTGCCGAAATCCCTCTTCAAGAAGTACGGCTTTTTTCCCGCAATTGCTCAGAGCTTCAGACAGAATTCGAAGCTTGCTTTTGTACTCATTAATTACATCAGGGATTTAGTGACTGGAGAAGCTTCAGCCCGGCAGGTTGCTGGTCCGATTGCTATTGCCAATTTTTCTTATACGTATTTCCGCATGGGTTTTTTTCCTTTGATAAGCTTCATCGCCTTTGTCAGCCTTCAACTGGGAATTATCAACCTGCTTCCCATTCCGATTCTTGACGGCGGGCAGATTTTTGTTTTAACTCTGGAAGGAATAGCCAGGAGAGATTTCAGTTCAAAAGTCAAGCAGATTGTGATCCAAATAGGATTTTTCATTTTTATCCTCCTGCTTGCCTTTGTTGTGCTCAATGATGTCGTCCGAGTACTTCCCAGGGGCTGGCAGAGCCTCTTCTTCTGGAAGTAATTTTGAAGTTTATGAATATTGCTTATATTCATATTTTTTGTCGGAGTGTGCATTTATGAGATTGATTCGTTCGATTAGGGCTTGCATGACACATAAAAAGGTTTAGACGATGACTAAAAATACATGCAAACATGCGCCACTCCAACTTAAGTTTAAGCGGCGGAAGACGAGGCAGATAAAAATCGGTGGAGTAGCGATTGGCGGGGGTGCTCCTATCGTTGTCCAATCGATGGTCAAAACCGACACAAGGGACGTCGAGGCCACTGTTTCCCAGATCAAAAGACTGGAAGAAGCTGGATGTGAGATTGTCCGTCTCGCTGTTCCGGATAGAGAGGCTGTCGAGGCTTTGGAGAAGATCAAGAAGCGAGTCTCTTTGCCCATCGTGGCTGATATCCATTTTGACCACAGACTGGCCATCGCCTCTATCGAGAGAGGCGTTGATGGCCTAAGGCTGAATCCAGGCAATATCGGCTCCAAGGAAAAAGTGAAAGAAGTGGTGAAGGCCGCCAAAGAGCGTTCAATCCCCATCAGAATCGGCGTAAACTCTGGTTCTCTGGAGAAGGAGCAGCTTCGAAAATACGGCGAGGCTACCGCAGAGGCAATGGTCGAGAGTGCCTTAAAACATGTCAGAATTTTGGAAGACCTGGATTTTCATCTGATTAAGATCTCTCTGAAAGCATCGGATGTCATCCGAACTGTAAAGGCTTATGAGCTGATGGCGGAGAAGGTTGACTATCCTTTTCATGTGGGAATAACCGAAGCCGGCAGCCTTGTTCCTGGCACAGTGAAATCGTCTGCAGGACTGGCTCTTCTTTTGAGCCAGGGGTTGGCGGATACGATAAGAGTCTCTTTGACTGCACCTCCTGAAGAAGAAGTTCGTGTTGGTTTCCTTATTCTCTCCAGCCTCGGCCTTCGCTCCCGCGGCGCTAATCTCATCTCCTGTCCGACCTGCGGCCGTTGCCAAGTTGACCTGCTAAGAGTCGCAAAAAAAGTCGAGAAAGACCTTTGCGGGATCAAGAATGGAATCACTGTCGCTCTTATGGGCTGCATGGTCAACGGTCCAGGCGAAGGGAGGGAAGCAGACATCGGTTTAGCCTTTGGTCCAAAGGGTGCTGTGATTTTTAAGAAGGGCAAGGTCTTTCGCCGCTTAAAAGGCGAAGGTCTCGTCTCTGAA